>Ga0315268_10001551_pt1 | contig 26423 bp, 30 predicted proteins | sample C1_top_MG_FD_204535 | JGI IMG/M metagenome (GOLD analysis project Ga0315268, IMG submission 204535) | Sediment microbial communities from Yellowstone Lake, YNP, Wyoming, USA - C1_top | ecosystem: Environmental > Aquatic > Freshwater > Lake > Sediment | place: USA: Wyoming | collected 2017-08-01
GCGTGCGCGCATGAAAATCAACTCCGAGATACACTGGCATGGGCGCCTCCTTTCGACCCTTGTCGAACGGTAGGGGCAAGCGTACCAACGCTCGCCCGAGGAGGCGCCTCCCTCATGACATCAGAGAGCACAGAGAAACCTCACGCGGAGGAGGGCTGGGGCGTTGAGATCCTTCGGCCCGTTTCGGCGGGCCTCCCCTCGGCTGCGCTGGGGGCAGGCAGGAGGACATGCGCTGTGTTCGACGAGGAACGGGGGCGGGGCCGCAAAGTTGTTGACGCAAGTGGCTTTTTACGTGTAACGTAAGGGGGTTTCGCGGTAACTGCTGGCAGGCGTTGTGCATCTAATAAAGGTGCATGGCGCGCCCCAAGAGAGACCGGGGCGGGCAGGGCGAAGCTCCGCGGGGGAAAGCGGAGCGGGTAGGCCCGCCAGAGGCGGGCAAGCGCGGCGGCGAGGTCGGGACGAGGCGTACGGTTCCTCACAGGTGGAGCACCACCGAATCTTATTCGTCAACCTAGACTTGCGGGGCGAAGTTTGGCCCCGCGCGGCTTTTCCAGCCAGGAAGAGCACCCGCCCATTGTTCCCTGCCCGCAGTTGCCACGCGCGATGACTGCGCCAGGGGAGGACGTTTGGCCACCGGCATCGAAGAAAAATACGATCAGGTCCGGCAGCTCGTGCAGATGGGCAAGGAGCGCGGCTACCTGCTCTATGATGAAGTGAACGACATCCTGCCGGCCGAGGTGCATTCCTCGGAAGAGATTGACGACCTGCTCTCCACCTTCGAGCGCTACGGCATCGACGTCTACGAAGACGTGAACGCCGCCAAGGCCGCGCGCGCCGCCGCCGAAACCTCCGAAGCCGCCGAGGTCAAGGAAGCCCCCGCCGAAGAAGCCGAACTCGAGCTCGACCTCACCCCCGGCGCACTGGAAAAGACGAACGACCCGGTGCGCATGTACCTGCGCGAGATGGGCACCGTGCCGCTGTTGACCCGCGAGGGCGAAGTGACCATCGCCAAGCGGATCGAGCGCGGCCAGATGATGGTGATGAAGACCATCACCCGCTCGCCCATCGTCATCAAGGAATTGCTGGCCATCGGCCAAGACCTCCGCACCGGCGCCCGCTCCATCAAGGAAATTGTCCAGTTCGACGACGAAGAGCTGACCGAAGAAAAGATCGAGGCCAAAACGCGCCAGACGCTGCGGCTGATCGACAAGGTGGCGCGGCTCTACTTGCAGGCGCTGAAACAGGCCGAAAAACTCGAACGCACGCTGAAATCGAAAAAGCGCATCTACCTGCGCGCGCGCTACGCGCTGTCGCGCACGCGTGTGCAGATGTCGCGGATGATGCGCTCGGTCGACTTCAACCCGTTCGAGAAAAAGCGCCTGATCGACAAGATCCGCCAGACCGTCGAGCGCGTGCACACGCTGGAGCGCGAGGCCGGCAAGCTCGAACGCCGCGTGGATGCCTCCAAGGGCGACGTCCTGGCCGAGGCGCGCAAGGATCTGAAGTCCCGCCGCGTCGAGCTGAAGGAAATCGAAATCCTCAGCGAGGTCAGCCCCACCGAACTGAAGCGCACGTTGCAGTTGATTTACCGCGGCGAGGCCGAAGCCGAACAGGCCAAAAAGGAATTGATCGAGGCCAACCTGCGCCTGGTGGTCTCCATCGCCAAGAAGTACACCAACCGCGGGCTGCAGTTCCTCGACCTCATCCAGGAAGGCAACATCGGCTTGATGAAGGCGGTGGACAAATTCGAATGGCGGCGCGGTTACAAGTTTTCCACGTACGCGACGTGGTGGATCCGCCAGGCCATCACCCGCGCCATCGCCGACCAGGCGCGCACCATCCGCATCCCCGTGCACATGATCGAGACGATCAACAAGCTCATCCGCACCAGCCGCCAGTTGGTCCAGGAGCTCGGCCGCGAGCCCACCAGCGAAGAAATCGCCAAGCGGATGGACATCCCCGTTTCCAAGGTGCGCAAGATTCTGAAAATCGCGCAGGAGCCGATCTCGCTGGAGACGCCCATCGGCGAAGAGGAAGATTCGCACCTGGGCGATTTCATCGAAGACAAGGCTGTCGTCTCGCCGTCGGAAGCGGTGATTAACCTGAACCTGAAGGAACAAACCTCGTCGGTGCTGAAGACGCTGACGCCGCGCGAGGAAAAAGTGATCAAGATGCGCTTCGGGCTCGACGACGGCAGCGAGCACACGCTCGAAGAAGTTGGCCAGTCGTTCGCGGTCACCCGCGAGCGCATCCGCCAGATCGAAGCCAAGGCGCTGCGCAAGCTGCGCCATCCTTCGCGCTCGCGCAAGTTGCGCGCCTTCCTCGAAGGCCCTACCCGCGAATATCTTTGACCTGGAATCTCAAACCTAAGAAACAAAGGGCCGGCAGGTGCCGGCCCTTTTTGTGTGTGGCTTGTTCACGCCTTGTAGGGGCAGACCCCCGTGTCTGCCCTGCGTCTCTATTTATTTCACGCCGAGCAGTTCGATTTCGAAAATCAGCGTCGAGTTCGGCGGGATGATGCCGGGGTAGCCTTCTTTTCCGTAGGCGAGGTCCGGCGGGATTTGCAGTTTGCGCTTGCCGCCGACCTTCATTCCCGCGACGCCTTCCTCCCAACCCTTGATCACGTCGCCGGCGCCGATCGTAAACTGATACGGTTCTTTGCGGTCCACCGAGCTGTCGAACTTCTTGCCGTTGGTCAGCCAGCCGGTGTAGTGGACGCGCACGGTCTTGCCTTTGACCGCTTCCGTCCCCGTGCCGACTTTCAGATCCCAGTATTTCAACCCGCTGGGCGTAGTCACGGGCGCGGGTTCCGCCTTCACGGCTTTGGCGGCGGGCGCCTTGGTCGCCGGGGCGGTCTTGCCCGTTTGCGTTGATTTTGCCGGAGCCTGCTGCGCGGCGAGCGGCGCGACCACCAGCGCCAGCACCGCCATCAGAACAATGATTCGTCTCATTTCCGATCCTCCTTGTGCGCTCTGCATCTTATCACTGGTTTCTCGAAGGGAGATTCGCTTTCCGGGTGGCGGACTCACTCGTCGAGCGACTTGGTCATGTGCACGACGGCAAACTCAACGCCAGTTGGCAGGCGGTGCATTTCCTGCCGCTCGGCGTGGTAGCCGAAGTGCTCGTAGAAGCCGACCGCATTGAGCGACGCTCGCAGGTGCAGCGACTTCAGCCCCGCGGCCCACGCGGCTTCTTCCAGCTTTTCCAGCAACCGCCGGCCGAGGCTGCGGTTGGCCCACTCCGGCGCGACATAAACGGCTTCCAGTTCGCCCGTCGCAGTGTTCAGTTGTCCGTAGCCGACGATCGCGCCGGCGTCTTCGGCAACATAAAACTCGCGCTTGCCGATCACCGCGGCAAAACTCTCCGGCTGCCGCAGCGCGGCCCACGCTTCGAGCTCCTCCACGGTGTAGTGGCTGCGCGCCAGTTCGCGCACCGCGCGCGTGAACACGCGCCAGATGCTTGGACAATCTTCGAGCCGTGCCGGGCGGAGCGTCGCCATCGTCTCCAGGATTATAAGCGCAGCGCGAACGCCTCCGCACGCCACGAGCGGGAGACTGGCTGAGCGGGTGGAACGGGACTAGCTGCCGGCTTTCGGCTTCATCTCCGGGGTCTTGGTGAGATCGAAGGTGACGCTGCCGAGGTGCATCGACTCCAACTGCGTACCGACGGGCACCGCGAACGGCAGCTCGATGAGCGAACCATCCGCAGCCAGTGCGGCACCGTATTTGTTCAGCGCGATCTCGTAATCCTTGCCGTCGGCGGCGTGGACGCCGGCCAACTCCCGCGTGAGCGCGAAGGTGCCCTGCTTCTCCAGGGGGCGCACATGGAGCCGGATCACAACAAATTCCTGCTTATTATCTTTCGGGGTGAACCGCGTCCCTCCTGCGGACCACGCCTTCATGCGGGTCATCATGATGACGCTGACCTCATATCCTGCGTAGGTCTTCGACTTGCTGGCTGGTTGCTGCGCAGCACCAGCGGAAATTCCCAACGCCAAAACGAGCACCAAAGACAACAAAGCACACACCACACTCTTCAATAATTTCACGGAGTTCTCCTCAAGTTAGGGCGGGCATGGCCAGCGAGAAAACCAGTCGCCGCGATTCATCTTATCATCGGTAGCTTTCCGCTGCGTGCCTTTTCTCTGCCGCCGTGCTGGTAGACGAATTGCGCGGCGCGGCCAGCGCCCACGGTCAGCAATAGAGCCAGCGCTTCGAACAGCAGCGCGGCTAGCCACAGTGCGATGGGGAAATGCACAAACAGCGGGTGGTCATTCAACATTCCCCTGAGGCCCGGGAGTAGGAAGTCCATGGTCACTCCTTGATTCGCTTGCTCATCTTCCCCATTCGCTGGTCCTTTTCTATCACCGGACGTGACGCGCTGCTGCGGCTTTTTCGGCGCAAGGGAGAATGCGTGCGCGTTCGTTTCCGATTGACTTCGCCGCGCGGCGCATCTAACGTCTGTGCGTTTATGGCGGCCGAGAAGCGCGCAGCGGCACAACGCAATGCAATCCTGGCCAGCTTCGCCACCCTGACGCTGGTCGCGGTGCTGTGGGTGGCGAACCGCTACGGCGTGCTGTCGCTTTCGCCGCAAGTGCTGACGGCTTCCCGCTGGCTGTTCATCGCCTGCCTGGCGGCCTACGGATTTTTCCGCCGCTCGCTGACCCCCTGGATCCTGATCAGCATGATTATCGGTGCCGAAATCGGCCACGATTGGCCGGCGGCGGGCCCGGCGCTGCGCGTGCTCGGCCAGGTTTTCCTGCGGATGATCAAGACGATCATCGCGCCGCTGCTCTTCGCCACCCTGGTGGTGGGCATCGCCAGCCACGCCGACCTGAAAAAAATCGGCCGGATGGGCATCAAGGCGATCATCTATTTCGAGCTGGTCACCACGGTCGCGCTGTTCATCGGCCTGGCGGCGATCAACCTGAGCAAGGCAGGCGTCGGGGTGACCCTCCCGGCGACGCAGACGCAAGAACAGCTCGCCATCACCCGGCAATCCGCCTCGGAAGTCATTCTCCACGTTTTCCCGGAAAACTTTGCCAAGTCGGTCGCGGAAGGCCAGGTGCTGCAGGTCGTGGTGTTCAGCATCTTCTTCGGGATGGGGCTGGCACTGCTCAGCGAAGCGAAGCGCCGCCCCATGCTCACCTTCTGCGAAAGCCTCGCCGAAGTGATGTTCAAGTTCACCAACATCGTGATGCTGTTCGCGCCGGTCGGTGTGGGCGCGGCCATCGCCTACGTGGTCTCGCAAAGCGGCCTGGACATCCTGGTGAACCTGGCCAAGCTGCTGGCCACGCTGTACGTGTCGCTGCTCATTTTTCTCGGTGGGGTGCTGCTGCCGGTGATGTGGATGGCGAAGATCCCGGTGCGGAAATTCATTCGCGCCGTGGCCGAACCCGCTTCGATTGCCTTCGCCACCACCAGTTCCGAAGCCGCGCTGCCGCGCGCGATGGAAGTGATGGAAAAATTCGGCGTGCCGCGTCCCATCGTCGCGTTTGTGATGCCCACCGGCTACAGCTTCAATCTCGACGGCACCACGCTGTACTTGTCGCTGGCGGCGATATTCGTGGCCCAGGCCGCCGGGATCCACCTCAGCTTCGGCCGGCAATTGGTGCTGATGCTGACGCTGATGCTCACCAGCAAAGGCGTCGCAGGAGTGAGCCGCGCAGCGATTGTGATCCTTCTGGCCACAGTATCTTCCTTCGGCCTGCCCACCGAACCCGTCTTCATCCTGCTAGGCGTCGACCAGTTGATGGATATGGCGCGCACGACGGTGAACGTCATCGGCAACTGCCTGGCCACCGCGGTCATCGCGCGCTGGGAAGGCGAATTCCCCGACAAAGAGGCTTCTGCCGCCAGTTAGCAAGCGGCTGAAGATAGGTTTAGGTTGTCAATCCGACGCGTCCGCTGCGGCGGACGAGGAGGAATCTGCATTTTTCTTGGTCCTTTGCAGAAGTGCAGATCCCTCGAATTGTTCAGCAAACCGCTAGCGGCGTGGCGCTGGCCACTGGTCACTGTCCACTGTTCACTGAAGTTACGTCGCTGAAGGTGTGATTGCGGCCATGCTGCGCGCGCGGAGCGCGGCGAGCGTCGCACCAGCGTAGAGCAGCCCGAGCGTGAGGAAGGCCACGGGTAGATTCACGTTCTGCGCCAACCAGCCGAGGGAAAAACTCATGGCCACCTGCAGCAGCGTGGCCATCACCGAAAACGCCGATTGCGTGCGTCCCATCAGGCGCCGCGGCACCGTGGTCATGATCGAGGATTGCGTCAGCACGCCGCCCAGCGCGCGGCAACCGCCGAAAACGACGTGCATGGCCACGGCCAGGGCGAGGTAGCGCACGTAGGGATAGAGCGTGTGCCCGATGGCCAGCGTGGCCAGGGCCGTCACCAGCACGCCCATGGGATGAAACTTCCGCGCCATGAGCCCGGTGGAGAATCCGCCCACAATCGCGCCGAGCGCCCAGCCCGCCTGCATCCAGCCGTAGCCTTCCGGCCCGGCCTGCAGGACGTCGCGGGCCAGCACCACCACCAGCACGTTGGCGCTGATCACGCCCGCAATCATGCAGGCGTAGGTCAGCCCCAGCGCAAAGACCTGCGGCTGGCCGCGCAGGTACCGCAACCCTTCGCGGAAATCCACCAGAAAGCCGGCCGGCACTTCCGGTTCGACAATCGGCAGCCCTGCCTCTTCGGTCAATTCCGTCGGCAGCGTTTCGTGGACGCCGGCTTCCGGCACCAGGTGGTGGGGCGCGCGATAACCGCGTCGCAGTTGCAGCAGGCATACCGCTGAGGCGACGTAGGTGAGAGCGTCAATCCCCAGGATGCCGGTGACACCGATTCTTGCGTACACGAAGCCCACCACCGCGCCCGCGGTCATCATCCCGCCCTGCACTGCGATCAGCACGGCCGAATTTGCGCCCACCATCTGCGCTGGCTGCACCACTTCCTGGGTCAGCGCGTGGATCGTGGACCAGTAAATCGCGAAGCCCGCGCCCAGCAGCGTCACCATCAGGTAGACGTGCCAGAGCTGCCCCACGCCCGAATAAAGCAGCGCGGCCGTGCCGCCCACGATCAGCGCGCGCACCACGTCGAGCGTCATGCCGAGGTAGCGCCGGTCCACCCGGTCGATCAGCACGCCGCCGAAGGGCGGCACGACCAGACCGGGCAGCGTCAGCAAGATCACCATCAGCCCGACGTTCACCGTCGAGTTGGTCTGCTCGAGGATGTACCAGGTGACGCCCGAATAGTTCATCCCCGTCCCGAACAGCGAAATCGCCATCGCCGCGAAGAGGAAGGGGAAGCCGCGCTGCGCGAACAGCGCTCTCCAGTCGACGTGGTGTTGGGCAAAATCCATCCGCAGGATACCCCGGACGCGGGAACGGACGTCCCGCATTGTAAATGCGTTGCTGCTTCTCTCGCCTGAAATTTCTGAGATACACCCTTCCTTACATCTTGCGCTCTGCCACTTTGCCTTGCGTTCAGTTATTCTTCTCCTATCTGACGGGGCCTGAGAAAGTCATCAGGAGATGGCAATGAACTGGAAACTGGTTTGGATTCTTTCGGTGGTCGTCGGTCTGGTGATGGGCATTCTTTCGCTCTTGCGGATCGAGTCCGCGGCGATTGGCTGGGCCATCACGCTCGGTGTGAGTTTCGTCTGCGCCATCCTGCTGGTGCTCAAAACGCCGGGGCGCTATTTCCTGCACGGTTTCTGGACCGGTTTTCTCTTCACGCTGATCGAAACATTCGTGGCCGCTGTCTTCCCCGACACCTTCATGCGCGCGAACCCGGATTTCGCGACGCAGTACAGCCAGTTGCCGGTGGCGATGCACCCGCGCGTGTTCTTGCTGCTCGCCGCGCCCTTCGGCGCGCTCTTGGGTGGGCTGATTCTGGGCGTGGTCACCTGGATCGTCTCGAAAATCCTCGGCCCCGAGCGGCCCGCGCCTTCTTCCGAGCCGCCGCCCCCACCGCCGGCACCGCCATCGGAAGGCGCGCCTCCGGCGTTGTAGGGCCGCACGCCACGCCCGGCCGCGCTTTTCGTTTTTCGAATTTCGCTTTTCGGTTTTCGTCTTTATGATGGGCGCATGGCGCCGCTTCTCGACCTCCGCTCATTGACAGTGGAGTTGCCGACGGCAGCCGGCTGGATTCGTCCGGTCCACGACGTCTCGTTCACCCTCAAGGCCGGCGAGACCCTCGGTTTGGTGGGCGAATCCGGCTGCGGCAAGACGATGCTCGGCCTCGCGTTGATGGGCCTTCTGCCCGAAGGCGCGCGCCGCTCCGGCGAAGCGCTATTCTCTCCGAACGGCGCTGCCGCGACGGGCCGGGGCGCGGCGCCGCAGAATCTTGCCGCGCTTTCTGACGCGGCAATGCGCTCGCTGCGCGGCCGCGATATCGCCATGATTTTCCAGGAGCCGATGACCGCGCTCAACCCGGTGATGCGCGTCGGGGCGCAGATTGAAGAAGCCATCCGCGCGCACTATCCGGGCATCTCGCGCTTGACGGCACGAATGGGAATGTTCGAGGCGATGCGCCTCGCCGCCATTCCCGAGCCCAAGCTTCGCGCGCAACAATTCCCGCACCAGCTTTCCGGCGGCCTGCGCCAACGCGTCCTGATCGCCATGGCCCTGGCCGCGGGCATCAGCGAGCCCGGATTGGAAATGACTTCCGCGGAAACGCGCCGGCCCGAGGAAATGGCGCTGGGCCCGCGCCTGCTCATCGCCGACGAGCCCACCACCGCGCTCGACGTCACCATCCAGAAGCAGATTCTCGAACTGCTGGCGCGCCTCCGCGATGAACTCGGACTGGCGCTGCTGTTTATCACCCACGACCTCGGCGTGGTCGCGCAGGTGGCCGACCGCGTCGCGGTGATGTACGCAGGCCGCATCGTCGAAGAAGGTCCTGCCGCGCGCGTGCTGGCGGCGCCGCTGCATCCCTACACGCAGGGCCTGTTGCGCGCCGCGCCGCAACTGGAAAAGAAGAAACTCGAGCCCATCGCGGGAAGTGTCCCGCGTCTCGACGCGCTGCCGCCTGGCTGCGCTTTCGAGCCGCGCTGCCCGCTCCACCGCCCCGAATGTTCCGTCGCCGTGCCGGAATTCCGCGCGCCTAGCGAGGCATCCGCGCAGGCAGGAGTGCCTGCGCCACACCACCGCGCCCGCTGCATCCTTATTGAAAGGTAGCGCCGCCTTCCAGGCGGCCTTGTCCTACGGCCGGCAAGATGCCGGCGCTACCACGGCGCGGCCACGAGTGCCTGCGCCACACCACCGCGGCCCGGCATGTTCATCTGTCGCCGCGTTCAAGCTTGCCGCCGGTGCGGCACGAAACGCGGCAGGGCGGCACTACATCTGCTAAATTGTTGGCCCACACATGGCCCATTCCGCAGAGCACAAGCAGCGTGACCTGGTCCGCGAACGCTTCACCCGCACGGCGCAGCAGTTCGCGAAATTCTCTCTGGCCACGCGCACGGAGGAAGCCGCGCGGCTGGCCGCACTCGCGGCACCTCGCGGCACCGAGCGCGCGCTCGACCTCGCCTGCGGCCCGGGCACATTTACCCGCGCGTTTGCCCCGCGGGTGAAATCGCTCGTGGGGCTCGACCTCACGCCTGCGCTGCTCAACGAGGCCCGTGCCGCCGCCGTCGCTGCCAATCTCAGGAACCTGTCGTTTGCTGTCGGCGACGCTTCGGCCCTGCCCATGGCCGATGCCTCGCTCGACCTCGTCATCTGCGCCTACAGCTTCCACCATTTCGCAGAAGCGGAGCGCGCAGTCGCCGAGCTGGCCCGCGTCACGCGGGTCGGCGGATGCGCCGCCATTGCCGACCTCATCGTCCCCGACGATCCCGCGGCAGCCGATTTGAACAACCGCATCGAGCGCGCCCGCGACGCCTCGCACACTCGCACGCTCGCCGCCGGCGAACTCTGCGCCCTGCTCGAAGACGCAGGCTTCGCGGTTCGCGCCAGCGAAATCGGTGAACGCCCGCGCTCCTTCGATGACTGGATGCGCGTCGCCGGCTGGGAGCCCGGCGATCCGGCCTACGCGGAAACCCGCCGCCTGATGGAATCCTCTATCGCCGGCGATGTCGCGGGCTTTCACCCGCGCTTGGCGGAGACCGCGAACTCCGCCGGCCGCCCTGACATCATTTACGTCCAGACTTCCCTCTTCGTCATCGCTCACCGCCTGTAGTCCGCCTGTTTCGCAAGTCGCTCACATAGGCTCACTATTTGTCATCCCGAGTCCCGATGAATTTGATCGGGACGAGGGATCTGCACTTTGCACTGAGTCCGGAGAAATGCAGATTCCTCGGGCCGACGCACCGGCCCTCGCAATGACAACGCAAGGAGTTCTTCAGCACCCATTTGAAGGCCAGCCTTTCTGTCTTTCTGTCTTTCTGTCTTTCTGTCTTTCCCTCCTCCACTCTCGTAAATCGTGTCGAGTCTTGAATATCGATTTTCGCTTTTCGTTTTTCGAGTTTCGCTCTTATGATTCTTCCATGGCGTTGCTCGAAGCCCGCAACCTGCGCAAGACGTTTCCGATACACGCAGGTGTCGGCCCCGCCCGCGGACGCCGCGTCGCCGTGGATGGAGTCAATCTCGCGCTCGCCGCAGGCGAGACGCTGGCGGTGGTCGGCGAATCCGGTTGCGGCAAGACGACGCTCGCGCGTCTGTTGCTGCGCCTGCTCGAGCCCGACAGCGGCGAGGTGCGCTTCGCCGGCCGGGACCTGCTCGCCGTTTCCGGCGACGAACTCCGCGCACTGCGCCGCCAGATGCAAATGGTTTTCCAGGACCCGTTCAGCTCGCTGAACCCGCGGATGCGCGCGGGCGCGATCATCGGGGAGCCGCTCGAAATCCACGAGCCGCAACTCAGCCGCGCGGAACGCCAGAAGCGCGTGATCGAGACCCTGGCCGCCGTTGGGCTCAGCGAAGACGCCCTGGCGCGCTACCCGCACGAATTCTCCGGCGGCCAGCGTCAACGCCTTGGCATCGCGCGGGCGCTGGTGCTGCGGCCAAAATTGGTGGTCGCCGACGAACCCGTGTCGGCGCTCGATGTTTCCGTGGGCGCGCAGATCCTGGAACTGCTCGGGCGGCTCCAGCGCGAATTCGCGCTGACCTACCTGTTCATCTCGCACAGTTTGCCGGTGGTCGCGCAACTCGCCACGCGTGTCGCGGTGATGCATGCGGGGCGCTTCGTCGAAGAGGGCCCGACCGAACAGGTGCTCTCGCAGCCTGCGCACGATTACACCCGACTCTTGCTTGCTTCGGTGCCTCGCGTCGAGCGAATCAGCAGCGGCGGTCAAGAGCCAGGCCCTAGGTAGGAGAGGTTTCCACTCTTCCGCTTCCTGATTTCGTTGAAACTTTTCATCCTCCTGGGCGTAATATGAAGCGATTTCTGTCGTGCCCGTGTCCACTGGAGGTCATCCAATGAGCACTGTCCCCAGCATGGCCCCTACCCCCGAGGAACCCGCCAAGATAGGTGCATTCGGCCGCCTAATCGGCGTGCTGATGAGCCCGGGCGAGACCTTTGCCGACATCGCGCGCGTTCCAACCTGGATTGCGCCCATTCTCGTTCTCACCGTGCTGAGCCTGTGTGCGAGTTTCGTGTTGATGCAGCGCGTGGACTGGCGCAGCTACCTCGAAAAACAGTTGTCCCAGAGCTCCCGCTGGGAGCAACTCACCCCGGAGCAGAAAACCCAGCAACTCGAGCTGACCCAAAAGATCATTCCCTATCAAGCGTACGGCGGCGGCTTACTCGGGCCGGTCGTTGGTGCGCTCATCATCGGAGCAATCTTCTGGGGCTGCTTTAATCTCTTTCTCAGCGCGGGCATCAAGTTCAAACTGGCTTACTGCATCAGCGCTCATGCACTGATGGTCAGCCTGGTATCAACTCCCCTGGTGATTCTGGTCTCGTTTTTGAAAAAGCCCGGCGAGGTCAACCCCGAACACCTTCTCGCCTCCAACGTAGGCGAGTTGCTTTCCACCGAGACCCCAAAGTGGCTGTTAAGTCTCGCCGGTTCGCTGGACGTTTTTTCTTTCTGGCTGATGGCTCTTCTGGCCATCGGATTCGCCGCCGCGAATCCCAAGAAGATTTCCAAGGGTGCCGGCTTCGCCGTGGTGTTCGGTGTCTGGGCCGTCTACGTGCTGATCAAGGTCGGCTGGGTCCTCATTTTCAGCTGAGCCGCCGCATCGCTTTGTCATTCCGAGGCTCGCCCCCGCTCCACGTATCTGGTGCGGGGCGAGCCGAGGAATCTCAACGTCGCTCCGACGCCACCCACGCAATCTGTGCCGCCCCGTCTCCTGCTAAACTCTCCTGGATGAGTTTCTCCTTCGAGGTGTTGAAAACCGACCCGAGCGGCGCGCGGCTCGGGCGGCTCACTACGCCCCACGGCGTCGTCTCCACCCCGGTGTTCATGCCCGTGGGCACTGCGGCCAGCGTCAAGGGGATGACGCAGGAGATGCTCGAGGCCCTCGACGTCGAAACCCTGCTCGGCAACACCTATCATCTTTATCTGCGCCCCGGCCACGAACTCATCCGCGAGCTCGGCGGCCTGCACCGGTTTATGTCCTGGCCGCGCCCGCTGCTCACCGATTCCGGCGGCTATCAGGTTTTCAGCCTGTCCGACCTGCGCAAGGTGACCGACGACGGCGTGGAGTTCCGCTCGCACCTCGACGGCTCCAAGCATTTCCTCTCGCCCGAGTCGGCCGTGGAGATCCAGGCCGCGCTCGGCGCCGATATCCAGATGGTGCTCGACGAATGCATCGAGTACCCCGCCAGCCACGAGCGCGCGCGCCACGCCGCCGCGCGCACGCTCGACTGGGCCCGGCGCGCGAAAGAGCATTTCGCGAAGGTCGGCGACGCGCAGCAGCAGATGCTCTTCGGCATCGTGCAGGGCGGCACGTTCGCCGACCTGCGCCGCGAGAACGCCGACCGGGTCGTCGCGCTCGATTTTCCCGGCTACGCCATCGGCGGCCTAGCCGTCGGCGAGCCGCACACGCTCACCTGCGAGATGACCGCCATCGTCACCGAGCGCCTGCCCGCCTCGTGCCCGCGCTATCTGATGGGCGTCGGCAAGCCCGAAGACCTCGCCGATTACGTGATGCGCGGCGTGGACATGATGGATTGCGTCCTGCCCACGCGAAACGCGCGCAACGGCTGCTTGTTCACCAGCCAGGGCCGCCTGCTCATCAAGAACGCGCGCTACGCCAACGACCCCGCGCCGATTGACGCGCAGTGCGCCTGCTTGGTTTGCCGCCGCTATTCGCGCGCGTACCTGCGTCATCTCTTTATGGCCAACGAAATCCTCGCGGCCATCCTCAACACGCACCACAACCTTTATTTCTACTTGGAGCGCATGCGCCAAATCCGCGACGCCATCGCTGGCGGCTCCCTCACTTCTCTCCACGCTCAATTCCAGGCCGAAGCCGCTGCCTCCGACGGCGGCTGACGCAGGCCGTGGAGAATGCGTTTCGTCCCATTGAGGAACTAGAACGGCGTGCCGTCGAAGGCTATTGAGGGACCCGCATAGGCCGAACCAGTGCTGGCGGCCCATCGCTGGGCGGGCAACCCTATGGCCTGCCGTGATTCGCAATGCTAGGCTCCGAGCTATCTGCACGACTTGACTCGGCGGTGCGCGAGCGGTATGAGGATAAAGTCAGAAGGTTCCGTGAGAGCATCACAGAGATTTGGTGGCTACTTTCTGGCAGCCATCATCTCGATCGTTGCAACAGCGGCTTGGGGACAGGACCCGGTTCAGGTCGATCCGCAGCACTTCAAGGTTGCATTTGAAAATGACCCAGTGCGGGTCGTCCGAATCCATTACGGCCCGCACGAGAAGTCTCCCACGCACACACACCCCAGCAGCGTGGAGGTCTCACTCACCGCCCAACATGTCAGGATCACATCGCCGGATGGTTTCGTGCGCCAAGAGGATTGGCGCGCCGGCGAAATTGAATGGGATCCTTCTGAGACACACAGCGTTGAGAACCTCAGTGACGCTGTCTTGGACACGGTGCTGGTAGAAATAAAAGGCGGGCTCCCGGCCTCGGAGCGCTCGGCTGCAGGTGATGTGCTTGCCACTGACCACGCTCACTACCGATTGGAGTTCGAGAGTACATGCTTTCGAGTTCTGCACGTGCACTTCGAGCCCCATGGACGATCAGCAACGCATCTCCACCCAGGCCGAATCACCATCATGCTCACCCGTTATCAAGTGAAGTTCACGCTGCCAAACGGGGAAGCAACAGAGAGGAAAGGAGAACGCGGCGAAATCTCCTGGTTCCTTCCCGAAAGACACTCCTTCGAAAACCTGAGCGATGAGCCTCTGGAATTTGCCCTGATCGAAATTTGGTGTGAGGTCCCCCAGCGGCGTGCCAAGCCGCCTAGCAACCCTCCCGATAGGTAGGGCGAGCGTAGGGAAAACCCCAAAGAAAATATTTCTTGACACTGCTTTCTCCGCATGCTTAGATATTCGCATATTCAGGAGTAGCAGAACGTGCCCCAGATCGCGGAGTTCAAGGCTGAGTTCTTCAAGGCCCTCGCCCATTCGGTGAGGATTCGAATTCTGGATTGTCTGCGAGATGGGGAGAAAAGCGTTAACGAACTCAGCGAACTCCTCAAGATTGAGCCCGCCAACGTCTCTCAGCAACTCGCGCTTCTCCGATTCCGAAACATTGTCACCGGCCGGAAGTCGGGTAGCAATGTCTTCTATTCTGTGACCGATCCCAAGCTCCTTGAGCTGTTGGACGTAGCGAGGGAAATCTTTAACAATCACCTGGTTGGTGTGCGGGACATGCTGAAGGAGGTTGCAAAGCCGACCGCCGTATAGCGCGGAAATTTTTTTTGCTTCAGACCTGCGAATCTTCGCATATGCGCGGGTGCCCCAGCTTTCTGTTGCGGGCAATGCGAGTCGAGCAAGATAGGCGGATCGCTTGAGGGTGGGAGTAAAGAAATGGCTGATTACTACACGATAGAGCAATTGACCCAAAAGTTGGATATGGAGGGAAGCCAGGTTTCCGAGCTACTCGCGAAGGCCGCCATCTCGCCGGCGGTGAGGAACGGGCGAAATTACTATTCTGCCCGGCATCTTCACCAGCTACAGGCGGCCCTCCGACTGGCGCGCAGGCAGGGCATCTCTTTCGAGGAAGCCTTGCAGATGGTGTTGGCGCGTGTATCCCGCATGGAAAAGGGTTCGGCAGCTTGAGAAACGACGATGGCGGGTAGTTCCCATTCGCTGCCTGGGCTCCACTGGAGAGAGTGGCTGCGGCTGGGCTTTCGGCATTTGCAGGGCTTGGCGTCAGTCGGCCTTCCCAAACAATGGCGAATGCCACTGGCCATCCTCGCCGTTGTTCTGTTGTTGGAAATCGCTTTCTCCGCGCCAATTTGGGAGTGTCTGGTGCTGGTTCTTGCTGGTAGCGCCATAGCCCTCGTGCTTCAGCAGATGGCGGACCCAACTCCCTTGTTCTGGACGGCTCCGGCCGAGGCTTGGGATTTGATGTGGTGCACCGAAGCCCGCGTTAACCACCTGTGGCTGCACCGAACTCAAGCGAGGGTGCGGTATGGCCTTGATTCCCCCCGTGGGGATGGTTTCGCGACTAAGGATGGTTTTGTTTTGCTGAACGTGGATGCCAACGAGGTCCAGATGTTGCTGGCCGCGCAGGCAGCCTGGGGAGACCTCGCAGAGGACCGCTGCGAAGAACGCTTTTGGAAGGGCTGCAGAACAGTTCGCTTGCTCGCGGCAGCTTGCATCCTGCTGGGCGGGCTGCTGGCGCTCACTGTCCTTGGCCGGCTTGAGCTGGGCAATATCTTGCTGGCGATTGTGGTCTCCAGCGGTGCCGGACACGCGGTGGGTCGTGGCGTTGAGCGAATCTTCGCTTCCTGGGTAACGCTGGCAATTTGGCGCCAGGAGAAAGCCGGGATCAACAACACCGTTGTCGAACGGTTTACTTTGCCACGCGTACTGTGGTTTGCGGGCGGAGAAGGATTCTTGGTGCGGCGAGTGGGTCGGCTTCCCGACTGAGGCGGGCCGATGAGCGAGAGAGTCAAGATTCTCGGCGAAGCTTCTCGTCGAGTGGGCAACCCTTTGGTTCTGTGCCGGATGATTTCGCTGCGCGCCCGGCAATGGATGAGTTCAGACACTCGGTGGGACGCCCGGGAGGCCATCACCCAAGCACTTCGAGAGTTGGCTGCCGAGTTCTTGGATTTCCAACTACCGGGCGGTCTTTCTTGGCCCCGCAGAGACGAAACCGAAAGAGGGGAGCATACGCAAGAAGTGCAACCAGTCCAGATTCATTCGCCGGCTAAGGAAGCTGGTGTCGAGGCAAGTGCAAGATGACAGGTTCCGTGCCAATCCGGAAATTGAACGGGCAAAAGCTCAAAGGTGAAATTGTGCGCCTGTTCCACCGGCAGGATACGGGCATCATTCGTGGCGACGATGGATACGACGTAGGTTTCCACGCCCTTTCTGTCGAGGGCACATCGTATGCGGCCTTGTTCCTGGGTGAGCGTGTTACCTATCAACTTTCGTTTTCGAGAAACGGAAAAATCCCGACAGCGATGAACGTACAACCGGATCATTGTTCGGAACCACTGTCGAAGGAAGAACGAGCAGGTGGCAACGAGCCGACCTGATTCCCACGGGGTGTGTTGTGCGACGTGTGTGAACCCAGACTTTGACGCCTCGTGGTTTTCCTTCATGCAGTTCGAGGAGCTCAAGATGGAGGGTGTTGTTTGGCGGCTCTATCGAGACAAGCAGGGCGGTCTGATCCGTGGGAATGACGGGCTGGAAATTCCGTTCCGCCGTGCGGGATTGGACGGGATTGACTTTCGATCGCTCTTTGCGGGCCAGCGGGTCTGCTACCGCGTGCAAACAGGCTGGTGGGGACCGGAAGCCGTGGAAGCGCAGCCCATGGAGTTGAGATGCCAACCTTATCAACATTGAAGGTAAGCGCATGAATGACACAGGGCTGCTCAGGATCAGGATGGAGACTCCCAATGGCTCGGTAGTAGTCCGCAGCCAGCAGGCAATTGTGAGCCTCCAGGGAATCTTCATCAGGGGCATTCTTTTGCCGACAGGGACTCGGGTGCTCATTCGCCTTTCACAGGGAAGGAACGAAGTAGCCGTGAAAGGGTTTGCTTACGCAGACCGGAGCGGGGACGGTGTCGCGGTTCAGTGGGAAGGGATCTCAAACGAAACTTCCCGCAAGCTGGTGTCCATCCTGACTGCGGCTGCGTAACGCGAAGAACGTAATTCTGTAACTCTCGGAGGAAACGAATGCGAAAAACAAGTATCGCTGGTCTTGTACTAGCTGTGGCGCTCGGGCTTGCCGCTGCCGGATGCGCAGGTCAGCAGGCACGACAAGAAAACGAGCAGCTTAGAGCGCAAGTGAGTACGCTGCAAAAGGAGAACGCGGATCTGAAGAGCCAACTGGAGCAAATGACGACCGTGCGGGATGGCTTGGTGAAGGACAATGAGGAGTTGCGGGCCGAGAATGAGAATCTGAAGTCAAGAAAGGCCCCGGCCAAAGCCGCAAAGCGATAGACGGTTGCCCTGAGCACGCCCGTCATCGCGCACCGTGGCCAAGCACAAGATGCCGGTCCTCCCCGGCGCGCCTTCCTCGGGGAGGACCCGGCCACGGACGTCATTCTCTTTTGGGGGCCCTTCTTTCGGTGAATGCCTCCGGGGGTGCCATGACCAAACGGGGATCGAGTGAACCCGACCCGCGTCCCGGTGGTCGTGAGCAACGCAATACATTTGTGTTTCGGCGGAATCATGCGTGGATCCATAACTGAGCTGACAAAAAAGCAGGGATATGGGCATATCTTAGGAGAGGATGGGTCGGTGCTCTACTTCGATCACTCCTCTCTGGACGACCTCGACATTCGGAAACTGTCGGTCGGTGACTGGGTCGAATACCAGGAAGAGTACTGGGGCGCACGACTCCGCGCCACGCGGGTCAAACGACTACCGGGCCGCCATGTTGTAGCCACATTTGTCACTCCAACGGCAACGTCAAAATGTCACCCCACCCGCTGTTCGAGCCGGGCGTCTCCGTAGCAGATGGCGATCTTTCCTTCCAAGCTCTGATGGAACCGCACTTGGGCACCAGCGAAGATGAACCGCCGCGACTGCGGCGGCAAGTGGAGGCGGCTCCCTCGCTTCCCTCCACGCTCAATTCCAGGCCGAAGCCGCTGCCTCCGACGACTGACCCCGCGCGCCCTTCCCCGCCCACGCAACCGGTCATCCTGAGTCCCGACGGTTTTGTCGGGGCGAAGGATCTCAGCGTGTCAGTCCACCCCAGCTTCCCCACGACCCCGCAGCGCAACCGGTCATCCTGAGTCCGCCATCTTTCTGGCGGACGAAGGATCTCAGCTTCGCGCTGGGCTCACACGTCGAGATCCTTCGGCCCGTTTCGGCGGGCCTCAGGATGACATGCGTATTTTGCGCGGGGCGGGAGGAGCAGCGTTTACAGAGGCGGACGGACTCAGGATGACACGGGCTTTTTGTGCCGAGCGGGAAAAGCGGCTTTTACAGGTGCGTGCGGGTCAAATTTCGAGAACCAGCCCTCGCTTAAATCTTGCCAAGTCGGGTTCAGTGATGTGACCAAGGCCACCTTCTTCGACCGCAACCAGCCTTTGATCTGTTTTTCCCGGGCGATGGCGCTGCGCGCGTTCCCGTGGAACTCGTAATAGACGAGCTTCCCTAGGTTGTAGTTGCTCGTGAACCCCAGGACGCACTTATGCTTGTGTTGCCACACGCGCCGCTCGATGTCGTTGGTCACTCCGACGTAGAGCATCCGCGCGGTGTTCGACAGCATGTAGACGCAAAGGGTGCGACCTGCCATAACGCTGTTGGAGGCACATGCTCTCATTCCTGGCTCACCCCGGCAACCGGTCATCCTGAGTCCCGACGGTTTTGTCGAGGCGAAGGATCTCAGCCATGCATGTGGGACGCGGGTGCGTGGTGCTTACGTTGAGGTCCTTCGTCCGCCAGAAAGGCGGCGGACTCAGGATGACACGGGTTTTTTGTGTGAGGCGAGAGGGGCGGCTTGTAGAGCGCGGCCTCAGGATGACGACGCTGTTTTCGTGAGCGGCGCCCTTCCCCCCAGCCTGTTTGTTTCACTTGACACTCCGGCGAAAATCCGCGACTCTATGTAGTTTGGGGACGTGGCAAAATTCTGCTCTGGGCTCCAGGATGCCTCGTGGCCGGCCTTTCCTAGTGGGTCCGTTCCCGTTCACCGAGCGCGAGGCGTTTGTTTGCGAAGTCGTTTTTAGGACCTGCCGGCTTGCCCGGGACGCGGTGGTTTGACGGGCGTCTCTCAACTTGGCTCGGGACAAGCGGCGGGTCCGTGGTTTCTGGACGTTGTGAACACTTCCAAAGGATGAGGATGAGCTTCCCCGGGTCGGTCGAGTTGTCTCTCGTGGCGCAGGGTCAACCCAGCGCGCTGACCGCGTTTCTGCCCCTGGTCCTCATCATGGGCATTTTTTATGTCCTGCTCATCCTGCCGGCCCAGCGGCGCCAGAAAAAAGTCCAGGAAATGCTGGCGAACCTGAAGACCGGCGACAAGGTGGTCACCACCGGGGGCCTGTACGGCGTCGTCGTGGGCCTGGAGCCGGATTCAGTGCAGCTTCGGATCGCCGACCAGGTGCGCGTCAAGGTCGCCCGCTCGGCCATCGCCGGCCACCAGCCGGAATCCACCAAAGAGAGTTAGCGCAGCGTATGACTTCCAACCTCAAGTGGAAAATGGCGTTCATCGCCGGGGTCGTCTTGCTTTGCATTTTCGGCCTCATCGGGCTACCGCAGTTCCCGCCGAAATCCTGGGTCGATATCAAAGACAATTTCTCGAAACGCGTGAGGCGCGGGCTGGATCTGCAAGGCGGCACGCACATGATTCTGCAAGTGCAGGTGAACGAAGCGCTCAACCTGCACACCGAGCAGACCCTCAACAACCTGACCCGGCAGATGCGCGAGAAAAACATCCGCTATGAAGAGGCGCGGCGCGTGGACGACACGCACATCTTGGTGCGCAACGTCGCTGCGGAGCAGCTTGGCGATTTTCGCGACCTGGTCACCGGCGGCTTCCAGGAATGGGACATGGCTCCCGCCGCGGGCGAGATCAATGGCTTCGTCCTCTCGATGAAGCCGTCCTACGCCGCCATCCTCCGCGAGACGACCTTGACACAGGCAGTCGAGACCATCCGCCGCCGCATCGACGCTCTCGGCTTGACCGAACCGCTCGTCGCTGCGCACGGCCGCGGTGAAAACGAAATCCTCGTCCAGCTCCCCGGGGAAGGCGACCCCACGCGCGCCAAGGCTGTCATCCAGGCCGGCGGACAACTTGAACTGCGCCTGGTGCGTGAAGGCGGGCCCTGGGCTTCCGAGACTGAGGCGTTGGGTTCTTTCGGCGGCGTGCTTCCAGCCGGCACGGAATTGGTGCGTGGCCGCTCCGAGGTGCGCAGTGCGAGCCAAGCGGGCTCGGAGATTTGGTACCTGCTCGACCGGCTCCCAGTGGTCACCGGTCGCGACCTGCGCAGCGCCACTCCGGCTCCCGACGGCACCATCCCCGGCCGCTACAAAGTGAACTTCAGCATTTCGACGGAAGCAGCGCGGCGCTTCGGCCCCTTTACCGAGGCCAACATCGGTAAGCAGCTCGCTATCGTGCTTGACCGTCGCGTCTATTCCGCGCCGAACATTCACGGCCGCATTGATGACTCCGGCCAAATCGAAGGGCAGTTCACGCAAGACCAGGCGCGCGACCTCGCGCTGGTGCTGCGTTCCGGCGCCCTGCCCGCCTCCATCAAGTACCTCGAAGAGCGTACCGTCGGCCCCTCGCTCGGCGCCGACTCCGTCCGCCAGGGCTTCCGGGCCAGCATCGTCAGCCTGGTGGCGGTGATGGTCTTCATGCTGTTCTACTATCGGCTCTCGGGCGTGAATGCGGCGGTCGCGCTCATTTTCAACCTGATCATCCTGCTGGCTGCACTGGCCTATTTCGGCGCCGTGCTCACCCTGCCGGGCATCGCCGGCGTAATCCTGACGGTGGGCATGGGCGTGGACTCGAACGTCCTCGTGTTCGAGCGCATCCGCGAAGAATTGCGCGCGGGCAAGGCGAAATCCGGCGCCGTGGAGGCGGGTTTCGACCGCGCCTTCCTGACCATCATTGATACGCACGTGACCACGGTGGTTTCTTGCGTCTTTCTGTTCCTGTTCGGCACCGGCCCGGTGCAGGGGTTCGCGGTCACCCTGGTGATCGGTTTGCTGGCCAACCTGTTCACCTCGATTTACGTGTCGAAGGCGATTTTCCACTGGCACCTGGCGCGCCAGCCGCGCGAGGAAGCCCTGAGCATCTAGCTGTACCGCCGGTCTCCAGACCGGCTTGCGACACCCGCTGGCGGGAACAAAATCCCCGCCAACGGTTTCTAACTAAAGGCGGAAGGGTCTCGAAATGCAGTTCCTTCACGACGTCAACATCGACTGGCTGGGGAAGACCAAGTACTTCCTCACCGGTTCTGTCATTTTGCTCCTGGTCGGCGGGATCGCCTGGTACCACGCGGGCGGACTGAAGTACGGTATTGACTTCAAGGAAGGCACCATCGTTTACGTCCGCTTTGCCGAGCGGCCGAAAATCGACCAGATCCGTTCCGGCCTCGCCGCTGAGGGCCTGGGCAACAGCGTCATCCAGGAAGTGCACGACATCACCCGCCCCAACGCCAACGAGGTGGTGATTTCGCTGGAACAGCAAGGTCAGGGTGACCAGGCGCTCGACGCCGGCAAGCGCGCCATCCTTTCCGCACTGAACAAAACCTTCGGCACCGAGCAGCAGGGGAACAAGCAGGACCTCAACGCCGCCAACGCCGTTTCGCTCGCCGAGTTCCTCGCCCGGCGCGATCCTCTCACTCTGGGGCCCGCCGCCGGCGACCGTTATACCGAACTCGCTCACGCCATCCTGAGCTTCCGCGATACGGAGCGCAGCGGCCTGGTCACCAGCTTCGACGAACTCGCCCAGGTCGAGGGCGTCACCGGCAACGTGGTCAACGCGCTCAAGGACGGCTTCTTCCTGGGCACCTTCTCCATCCGCAATGTGGACATCGTCGGCCCCAAAGTCGGCGCCCAGCTCCGCCGGCAGGCGGTGCTCGCAACGTGCTATGCGTTGGCGGGTATGCTGGTGTATATTGCCTTCCGTTTTGAGTGGATTTATGGTGCGGCCGCCGTCCTTGCTTGCATACATGACGTTTTCATTACTCTGGGGTTTTTTTCGATTTTCAACTTTGAAATTTCGCTGACCGTTATCGCCGCGCTGCTGACGCTGGTGGGCTATTCGATGAACGACACGATTGTGATTTTCGACCGCATCCGGGAGAATTCCCGCCTCATGCGGCGTCAACCCTTGGGCGTCATCGCCAATCGCTCCATCAACCAAACTCTCTCCCGAACCATCCTCACCAGCGGTCTCACCTTTCTTTCGGTCTTCGTGCTCTTCCTGCTGGGAGGCGACGTTCTCCGCAGTTTCGCTTTTGCTCTTGTGGTGGGAATTATGGTAGGTACTTACTCCAGTGTCGGCATTGCCGCCGCCCTGGTGGTTGCCTGGTCTAATTGGCGTGGTCAACCCGCAGTTGCGGCGGGGAGGAGGTAGATTTCCATGTTTGACGATCTTCTCGAATGTAACCCAAAGGGCAGGAAAAGGGGCCGGGGCTGGCCATTCTTCGTTTCCCTGTTCTTCCAGATCATTTTGCTCGGCGTGATGATCCTGATCCCGCTCATCTATACCGAGGCACTGCCCAAGCAGATGCTGGCCACTTTCCTGGTGGCGCCCCCGCCTCCGCCGCCGCCACCGCCGCCCCCGGCGGCGTCGGTCCCGGTGGTGCGCGCGCGCCCGGTGAGCCGTATCATTCAGGCCGGCAAGATGGTGGCGCCAACCGTCATCCCCAAGAAAGTCACCATGATTAAGGAAGAGGATCTGTCTCTGGACCTGCCAGCCATGGTCGGCGTGCCCGGCGGGGTGCCGGGCGGCGTCCCGGGTGGTCAGGCAGGCGGCGTGATTGGCGGCATCATCGGCGGCCTCCCCGGCAGCAACCTGCCGCCTCCGCCTCCAAAGCAGGAGCAGCGCATCCGCGTCGGCGGCAACGTCCAGCAGGCGAAGCTGATTTCGCAACCCAACCCCGTCTATCCGCCGCTGGCGCGTCAAGCTCGCATTTCGGGCACGGTCCGGCTGCATGCGATTATCGCCAAGGACGGCGCTATCGTTCAGCTCGAGGTGGTCTCTGGCCACCCGCTGCTGGTGCAAGCAGCGATGGACGCAGTGCGCCGCTGGCGCTATCAGCCCACCCTGCTCAATGGCGAACCGGTGGAAGTGGATACCACGATCGACGTCATCTTCACCTTGAGCGGCGGATGACGCCAGATTTTGGGGCAACACCCGCGCTCCGACCTGTCGGGGCCGGGGCACGAAGAACGGCTCCGCAGAGTCGGGGCCGCAGAAGAAAGTTGGAAAGAACGAGAGGAGAATAAATCATATGTCTGCGAGTCTGACCCTGCTGTCTTTCTGGTTGTTGCAGGCTGAAGGGAGTTATGTAGGCTGGGACATTCGCTCGATGTGGGGCCACATGGGAATCCCAGCCAAGTGCGTCGTGGGTCTGCTCTTCCTGATGTCCGCGTGGTCTTTGGGCATCATGATTGACCGCGTCCTGATGTACACGGCAGCCCGCAAGCAGTCGCGGCTGTTCGTCCAGCAGGTCGCCGGCGCGCTGCGCGATGGCAAACTCGACGAAGCCATCTCCATGGCCGAGCGCAACAAGAAGAGCCACATCGCCAAGGTGGTGGCCACCGGCCTCAGCGAGTTCCAGTCCGCCTCGGCGCAGGTCGCCGAAGAGGAAGTCGTAGAAGCCGCCAAGCGCGGTCTGGAGCGCTCGGTCGCCATTGTCCACGCGGAGATGAAGCGCGGCCTTTCGAGCCTGGCTACGGTTGGCTCCACGGCCCCCTTCGTCGGCCTGTTCGGCACCGTTGTGGGCATCATCAACGCGTTTAAGGGCATCGCCGAGCAGAAGGCCACCGGTCTGGCCGCCGTCGCCGGCGGTATTTCCGAGGCGCTGGTGACCACCGCTCTGGGTCTCGGCGTGGCCATCCCGGCCGTCTGGGCCTACAACTATTTCTCCAACAAGATCGAGGCCTTCGACGTCGAGATGGACAACTCCTCGATGGAGTTGATCAACTACTTCATCACGCGTCGCGGCGCCGGAAAGAAGTAAGCAATGGCCTACAAGCCCAAAGCCCCGCCCGTCAATGCGGACATCAACGTCATTCCGATGGCGGACATCATGCTGGTGCTGCTGATCATCTTCATGGTGGTGACCCCCATGCTGCAGAAGGGTGTCTCGGTGGACATGGCTCGGGTCTCGAACCCCATCGACATGCAGAACGCCGAGAAGGAAGATGCCGTCCTGCTGGCGGTCACCTCCGATGGCACCATCTTCCTCGGCTCGACGAAGATCACGCGCGACCAGATCACCGGCCAGGTCCGCGATATGCTGGCCAACAAACTCGATAAGACCGTCTTCGTCAAAAGCGACGCCCGCGCCAAGTATGGCGATGTCGTCGCCGTCGTGGACGAAGTGCGTGCCGCCGGCGTTGACGCTCTCGGCTTGCTCACCGAGAAAACCGAGAGAGCGCGTCCCGTCCCACCGCCCACGGGCGGTGCCGGCAGCAGCAAGTAGGAGTCACAGCTATGGCGATGAAGGTTGGTGATTTAAAAGGCTCGATAGCCGAGCCCAATATTGTGCCGCTGATCGACATTTTGCTGGTGCTGTTGATCATTTTCATGGTCATCACGCCGCTCACCCCGCGGGGTCTGGAGGCCTTGGTGCCCCAGCCTCCTCAGCCCAATTCACAGCAGCAAGCCGATCCTACGCGCACCGTTGTCATCCAGGTCCTCTCGAGCGGCGCGTTGAAGATCAACCAGGAGGACACGACGTGGGACGCCATGGGCCCCCGTCTGGAGGAGATCTTCAAGACCCGCGCCGAGAAAGTGGCCTTCATCAAAGGTGATGACAACGTGCGGTTTCAGGAGATCGCCCGAGCCATCGACATCATGCGCAGTTCGGGGATTGACAAGGTCGGCCTCATCACGGCCAAGATTGAAGCCGGCCAGTAGCCCGGCCCGGACGGACGTCGCGGTGAGGGGATTCAATCACATTCGGCGTGGGGAGCCCGCTCGGTGGTCCCAGGCGTGGGGAGCCGCGCCGCTCGATTTCGGCCATGCCGCTGGCCCGTTAACATCGGCTGCTTCTCGTCAGCCATCTCAAGGAGAACACGGATGAACCGCAACCTCCGCAGCCTCTTCTTTGGCGCCCTGGTATTCGCTCTGTCTTTTTCCGCGGCCGGTTGTGCCAGCACCATCAACAAGCTGAAAGCCCGCGACGCGCTGAACAAGGGCGTCAATCTTTACAAAAATGCGCAATTCGACGACGCCATCGAAAAATTCAAGCTCGCCAAGCAACTCGACCCGACCCTGCTGAACGCCCGGCTTTATCTGGCCGCTGCCTATGGTGGCCAGTACATCCCCGGCGCTCCGTCGGAGGAAAACGTCCGGCGCGGGGAAAGCGCCATCGCCGAGTACAAGGAAGTCCTCGAGATCGACCCCACCAATCTCTCGGCCGTCGACGGCATCGGCGGCATTCTTTTCAATATGGGCGGCCAGCCCTACGAGCCCAAGAAATTCGACGAATCGCGCACCTACCACCTCAAGCACATCCAGATCAAGCCGGATGACCCGGAGCCCTATTACTGGGTCGGCGTGATCGACTGGACGCTCGCCTATCGCGCCAACCGCGAGTTGCGCATCGCGTACAACAAGACGGCCCGCCGGCCCATCAAGGACGACGAGGCTTTCTCCGGCAAGCTCCGCGAAGAATTCCTGTCCACGCAGGGTGAGAATATCGACCAGGGCATCGACGAGCTCAGGAAGGCCATCCAGTTGCGCCCCGACTACGCGGACGCGATGGCTTACCTGAACCTCCTTTACCGCCAGAAGGCCGATCTCGCCACCAGCGACGCCGAGCGCCAGCAACTGCTTCAGGCCGCCGATGAATTGGTCGACAAGGTGAAGGAGATCAAACAGAAGACCCTGTAAGGCCCGCCGCCCAAGAGCTGATCGCGGCGCGCTCTCAATTCTTTCTCCTCTCGTGCCGGGCCGATCCCCGAAGCTTCGGGACATCGGCCCGGCTCTTTTTTTCCTCTGTGCTCTCTTTGTTGTCTCAGGATTTAGGTTGTAGGTTGTAGGTTTCCGGAACCCGTTCTCTTTTCTCTGTTGTCTTTCTCTGTGTGCTCTGTGCCTCTGATGTCATGAGGGAGGCGCCTCCTCGGGCGAGCGTTGGTACGCTTGCCCCTACCGTTCGACAAGGGTCGAAAGGAGGCGCCCATGCCAGTGTATCTCGGAGTTGATTTTCATGCGCGCA
>Ga0315268_10001552_pt1 | contig 26415 bp, 18 predicted proteins | sample C1_top_MG_FD_204535 | JGI IMG/M metagenome (GOLD analysis project Ga0315268, IMG submission 204535) | Sediment microbial communities from Yellowstone Lake, YNP, Wyoming, USA - C1_top | ecosystem: Environmental > Aquatic > Freshwater > Lake > Sediment | place: USA: Wyoming | collected 2017-08-01
CTGGTCCATGAGTACCGCCAACACCGGGAGCGCCAATGCCGTGCCCAACCAAGCCGAGCGCGTCACGGAACCAATGAGGCCGGTAGCGACCATGCCCGCAATCCAGCGATTGCGCGAATACACCCACCAAACGATCAACGCCACCATGCAGAGGGATGCGAACTGAATGGGGCCAAACATGGTTGCGGATTCTCTGAGCGCCGTAAGTCCTTCCCCGCTAAAGGTAGCGGCAAGCCCGCCGCGGTCTGTTGCACCCTCCGCGACGGCTAAGTAAAGCGCCGTCCTGGGGCCCGCTCCGAGGATGAAGACTTCAGACAGGCCAAGCAAGGACAAGATGCCAACGATCCACACCGCACGTTTTGCCCAGCGGTTTTCCTGTTCTGAGCTCAAGGCGGCCATTCTGCCTACGGCATATGCGATCATGAAATTGAAATCGCTCAGCAGGGCGATCACCATTCCGCCAAAGGCCAGCCGAACGACGGCCAAGGCAAAGCAAACCAAGAGAAACCAATCCGGGGCCGTGAGCCGGATTCCATTTCGCCACCACAAGATGAAAACCAGCAGCAGGAGCGCGACCCTGTCAGCCCCGGCAAGCGACGCCACGAACGAAGGGCCGAAGAACTTTCCGAGCAGGAACGCCAGCGGGTAGACCGGCATGGCCGCCAGGACAATTCCCAAGCTGGCGACGGGATGCCGGACCATCATCCAGACCAATGCTGCCGACCCAAGAAGCAGAGCAAAAACGATCAGCGATACGCCCAACGCGTGCAGGAGAGCGGCGAGCACGATCATCAGTGCAGCGCCGCATATTGCGACCGGTATTGCGGAGCGATTTTCTGCCTTGCCGGCGATTTGTGAAGCACCGGTCATCGCTCAGTTACCTCAACCCTGCATGAATTGTTCAGCAGCCACGCAGACTGGATGGCGGGGTTCAAGTCAGCCGCACAAACGACTTGGCGGTAGCGCAAAGATACACGGCAAAGAGCGTGAGCGTAATCAAAGCCGCGCCGGATTGCGACAGGTAGCGGCTGGCCGCAAAGCCGATTGCGCACGCACCAGCAAAGAACGCGGAGGTGCGCAGGAAATTCTGGGGAAGCAGCACTTGTCCAAGGGTGCGCCGAACCCAAAACAGGTTCTGGGCCAGCAAGACAGCTTCTGTCAGCACCGTGACGGCGGCGGCAGCGCGAAACGAATAGCGGGGAATGAGAAGCAGATTGGCCCCTACATTGACCAGGATACAGACAGTGGCGGTGATCAAGAACACCTTTTCCCGCCGGTTTGCCAGCAGAAATGTGTTCAGACCATAGTTCAGGAACATCGGCACGGTGGCCCAGATCAGAATCCTGAGCGCAGTGGCGGATCCCTCGTATCCGCGACCGAGAATCACGATGACGGCAGGGGCAGCGAGGTTGGTCAGCAGAACCACGAGCAGCGCCGAGCCATACAGCAGGTCCAAAATGCGCCGGGAGAGGCGCTGCGTATCGGCTCCCCACTCCGACCGTGACAGTCTGGGGAGCAGGGTCCCCAGGATGCCGTAGGGAAAAATCTGCAAGCTGGCATACAGCCGGTACGGGACGCTGTACACACCCACGGCGGCATTGCTGGCCAACTTGGCAAGCAATACGACGTCAATGCGGTCGTACATCTGGACGATGAAGGGATAGACGTTGAATGGAAGGGTGCGCCGGACGATTTCACGCCAGCAGGGCCGAGCCCCGCCGGTCCTCGCAAACGATCGCGAGGCCACCAGAAGAGCCGCCACCGCGGCCACGGTGACGGCCGCCACTTCCGTCCAAACGGCAGCCGCCAAGCCGAAACCCCGATGGAAAAGGTAAGAACCCACCGCGAGCAAAGACAGGCCTTGAACGATGTCCAGAGCCGCGAAGCTTCGGAACCGTTCGACCGCGCGCAGCGCTCCTTGACTCGTTTCCAGTATGGCTCTCGGAAAAAGTGTCGCCAGCATCAGTAATGAGAGGCGAAGCACCGCCCACGAATACCCAAGCAACAGCAAAATCGCGAGCATGACCACGCCAGTTGCAAGACTGTAAAGCAGCCGCAGCTGGGTAATGCGGACGGAGAACTGGTAAGCGTCGGCCGGGGCAGACGACAATTCGCGGGTTACAAAATCGCCAAATCCGGCGCCTGTAATCAGGGCGACCATTTCCGTGAGCGTGAACAAAAGAATGTAAATGCCGAAGTTGGCAGGACCAAGGATGCGCGCCGCAACGATCAGAAAGAGCATTCGCGTGGTGCGTCGCGTGATCTGAGCGACCCACAGGGGCACCGCGCCTGATTGCAGCGAGCTCGGAGGAGCTGCGGGAATAGATCTTCCGGCTCGAACTGTGGCGGCGTTCATCGGATTGCCAACGTGGAAAAGGTATGCTCGTAGATAGACAACATGCGGCGGGCGGCGTCCTGCCAGGAGAAGCGGCGCGTGTTGGCATGCCCTGCCGCGATCAACTGGCAGCGCAGATCGTCATCCAGAAAGGCGCGCCGCAAGGCTGCCGCGAAATCCAGCGGGTCACGCGCATCCGCGTACAAGGCGGCGCTGCCGGCTACTTCGGGCAAGGATGTTTCGCGCGATGAAACCACCGGAACGCCCGCAGCCATGGCCTCCAGCACGGTGAACCCGAAGCCCTCGTACAGAGAAGGACAGGCATAAACCCGCGCGGCGGCGTACAAAAGCCGGAGATCGCGATCGTCGACAAATCCGGTGAAGATGACGCGCTCGGCGATCCCCAGAGCGGCGGCCAGCCGCCGCAAGCCCGTTTCGCCGTCTGCCATGGGGCCGGCGATTACAAGATCGGCATCCACCCCGGACGACACCAGCTCACGGAAGGCGCGGAAAAGTCCCTCATGGTTCTTGCGCGGCTTACAAATCCCGGCGTAGAAAACGAACTCCCGGCGGATGCCGTACTTGTTCCGAACGGAGTCTATGCCGGCGGTATCGCGGGCGCCGGCAAACTGCTCGTCGACCCCCAGGTACACAACCTGGATTTTGGCAGGATCGGTCCCGAGGTAGCGCACAATGTCTTGCTTGGAGTACTCCGAATCCGTAACCACCGACGCCGCCCGTCGTGCCGCCACCTGAATCATCCACCGGTAATACATGTGGCCCACACGGGAAGGCAGATCCCCGGCGCAAGCAAGATAAATCACGTCGTGGATAGTGATGACCGCCGGGCATGGGCACAGCAGCGGTATCAGAAAATGAGGGGAATGCAGCAGGTCGATTTTGTGCTGCCGGAGCACGGCCGGCAGGGCGAACTGTTCCCGGATGGAGTAGTACTTTACGCGCGAGGGTAGAATCCGGCATCGCCCATTGCTTGCGGGCAGCAGGTGCTCGGCGTCAGGCGGAACGATCAGAAGGTAATCGTGCCCGGCTCCTTGCTGCAGGACGGCGCTCACCAGGCCCCGCATGTACCGGCCGATACCAGGATTTTCAATCCGCCGCAAATCAAAAGCAATGCGCATAGGCAGCAGGTTGTTATCAGGTACCGGTACGCCTACGAGGTGCCGTCGCTGACTTCGTCCGGGGGAGCAGAGCCGGCCTTTTTCTTCAGCGGCCATACGCGCAGGGCGTAGCGACGGACGGATTGCAGGGCGGGCGCCAATTCGTCACGAGCTTCCAGCAGCAAGCGCTTGCGAAGATCGTCAGTCTCCAATTCATTCCATTGCGCCCGGCTGATGATCCACAGACTGGAAAAAAGAATCGAGGCCAACACGCTCAAACAGATGATCACCGTTCGAGGAGGAAATGACTTGCGTTCCGCCATCTCAGCCCGATCCATGACCGCAACCACCGGCAACTCTTTGGCTTCCTGGATTTTCGCCAACTCGTACTGCCGGGTAAGCAGTTCGTAGACCGTCTCTGCAATCCTGGCGCGGCGGTAGAATTGCGCGTAGCGGTAGGCCAGGGCCGGCAAGCTGCGGATGGGAGGATAAACCTGATCCTTGGTCGGGGCGGTAAGCGTTCCCGCCGGGGTGTATTCGCCACCAAACTTGTTCAACTGCTGTTTCAATTCAGCGGCGCGCGCGCGCAGCGACCGCACGCGAACGTTGTTCTCGGAATAGATCTGCTCCAAGCCGGTCAATTGCGATTGAGCGGCGATGAGTTCTCCCTGCAAGGTGGCGGCAGCCTCGACCATCGCTTTTCCCTGTTCCTTGATGTCGATGGCCGAATACTTGCTTGAGAATTCGCTCAAGTCCTTGTCTGCCGTATCCAGCTCCTGCTTTTCCGCCTGCAGCCGGTTTTCAATGAACACGCGCTCGCGATGGGCTTCCGAGGTGTTCAAATCGGCCGCCAGCCGGTTCACTTCCTCGGCATAGGCTCGGGTAAGGTCGGCGGCACGGTGGGCGCTGCGATCGCTGACCGTGACCTCGATCAAACCGCTCTTTTTGTCTTCGGAAATCTTGGTCCGCGATGTCAGCTTCTTTCGCGCATCCTGGTAATAGCGCTTGCCGTACACTTTGCGCAGGTCGAAGCGGTTGATGAGCCGGTCTTGTACGGTGCGGCTCTGCAGGATGCTCACGTAAAACGCTCCTGGCGTCTTCATGCCCAGAAGCCCGGACAAATCCAGGTCCGAACCCCCGGCCGCCTTGGCCGCCAGAGCCGACATCATGGACAGAGAGGTCTTGGAGCTTTCGCCCGGGACAAGCCGCGTGGTGGACTCGTACTGCACCGGGATAAGGAAGGCGACCACGGTGGCCAGCAAGAGGGTCTTCCAGGCGCAAGCGAACAGCACTCTCCGGTTCTGCCAGAGCAACCAGAGCCAGTGCTCGGAGCTCGGCGAAGCCGCGTCGTCCGGGCTTGTTCCCGGCGTTGCGTATGCCGGTGCGGGACTGCTCACCAGAATCTCTCCCCCTGGTTCATGCCGCAGAGCATCTTCGGCCTATCGCCGTTTGCCCCAGCGGCCAGGCCGAAAAGTCAACTGCAGCGAGGTCGTGACGTTCGATTGCGGGCCGGCGGCGAGGATCGGAAATGTCCATCTCTCGTACTGCACGACGGTGAGAAGATCCGCCGCGGAGCGAACCCAGAGATTGGCCTGTACTCCAACATCGGTAAGGGTGCCACCGCCTGGGATGAAACCCTGGCTCACCTTCTGGTGGCGGAAATTGAATTGCAGTGAACTGCGCGGAGTGAAGTGATAGGTACTCCAAGCCTGGGCGCCTTGCCCCTGCCGTCCGATCCAACTGCCCAGCAGGTTGCCGGCGTCGGTATATCCATTTCGCCAGGTGTGATTGGAATAGTAGAAGCCTCCGCCCAGGCCGATAGGATTGTCGGTGTAGGTGCCCTCCGCGCGCAAATCCAGCTTGTGCAAGCGCGGGAGCCGCGGGAGATAGACTCCGGCATGCCAAGCCGAGCGGTCGGCGTAGGCGATGGGCGAAAACTCATCGTCGGCGAAGCCATCGGCGTAGAAAGTAACCCAATTCCGCAATCCGGGGAGCCGGTAGGTGAGGTCGAAACCGGAGCGGCGATCGCCGGGTTTGCTTATCTCACCCGCCGATTCGTTTGTAGTCGAGAACAGGCTTCGCACGAAGGTGTGAGCCGTCAAGGGGTAGCCCGGACCTCCGTAGATTGTGGTGCGCGACACTCCAAATTCGAAGTTGGGCGTGGGCTTGAAGCTGATTCTCTGGCCATGAATGAACGGCTGTGGGTTGAGCGGCCGGCCGAACTGTCCCACCAGGACCCCGCCGGGGGAAAAGACAGCCGAGCTCCCCGGTGGCATCGACGGCCCGACTTGTCCCACTACGGCCGCCGGGCTGAAGACGAATTCCTGCCCCTCCAGCCGTCCGATGAACATCTCCGTGCGTATTGGCCCGAGCCATCCCAGGATGCTGGGCAAGGTGATGGGGCTGACCCGGTTGAAGCGGATCATGTCAATCGGCTGAGCGTTGTCGCTAAGCATCATGGGCCCGCCCTGCCCCGGCCCCCACCACAGGCTCTGCCGGCCGAACGTGATCTGCCAATTGTCTACGTTCATGCCAAAGTACGCTTCCAGCAAACGGAACTTGTCGACCGCTGCGACGGGAGAATCCGGCGGCACAGGCAGCAGATCGACGCTGGCAATGGTTTGCCGCGCCGCCAACGGCAGCGCTGCCGCGCCGGGAGCGTGTTGATACTCGCCACGAATGTAGAACGCCAGTGGACCGGCCACGGCGCGGGCGGAAAAGCCGGTGATGTAGTTTGCGCCCCGCTGGTAGGGCCGGCCGTAGTCGTTAATGAGGGTCTGGCCAAAGTGATAGCCGTCGGTCAGCGGCGGGCCGGAAATGCCGGTCACGCGGGTGTAGAGGGATTCAACCTGCGCGGCCAAATTCGCCGCGCCGCCGCGTTCGGTCTCAAAGGCGAACTCGGTCTGCAATGAACGGACCAGCCGCACCGGCTCGTTGGCCTCGTCGGGAGTGGCCTGCAGCCGGTCGGCAGCCTCGTCCACCAGACGGGCGCACTCCATACGGGTCCAGGGGCGCAGGCCGGCAAAGGCGGTTTGGATGTATCCCATGGCTGCCAAACGGTCCATGGCCGGGTACACCCAACTGTCCAGCGGCACGTAGGGCGAGCCCATGTTGGCCGGATCACGCGGCGATTCGCGGCCGGGTGCGCGCTCGAAGGTCCCGAACTTCGCCATGTCCGTCCGGTCGTGATGGGTGCGGTAGACTTCCCGGCCCACAAACCACCCCAGCGCGCTACCTACCAGCGCGTCCGAGGCGAAGTGCTTGCGAGCGGTAACGCGGGCGGCGGTGATGGCGGTGGCGCCGCCATAGGCCAGCAGGGTGGGCAAGGGACCCGGATATTCGTGCGCGATCACGCTGGCCATGGACCAGACCGCCGCAGCGTGCTCGGAAGGAAAGGAATCTCCCCGCGACCAGAAGCGCCCGGCGCCGTCGCCCTGCTGGGGGCGGTCGCGCTGGGTGATGGCTTTAATCGCGTAGGTCAGGGCAACGGTATTGATGGCCGCCTCGCCGCTGAGCACGGCGGTTTCGCGCATGTGCTCGTTGCCCGTAATGCGGCTCCACAGGTAGGCGCCGCCGGTGAGACCAGCGAAGGCCGCCGCGCCGTAATTCGAAAAATCATTGCTGTGCTTGATAAAGCTGGCGCTGGTGGGCAGTTCGCGCTGAATCGAAGTGTCGGCGGCAATGGCGACCGCGGTGGCGCCCAGCAGCGGCGCCAGCCACTGCACGTCTTGCAAGCGTACGCGCAGCGGACTGGTCCAGATGTTCTTCTGGTCCCGGACCAGGTTGAGCGGCAGAGCCAATTCCAATGAGCGCGGGGCAGGACCTGTGCTTGAAACCGGGCTGGGAGCGGGCTCGGCGTGCGCGGCAGCGCGCTCATCGTCGCCCTTGGCTGGCGCCGGCGGCTGGGCCGCAGGCTTAAACGCCTGAATCGGCTGGCCGGCGGATTGGGCACGAACTGGCGGCGGCTCCTGCGACGCGGGTGCAGGCTTGAACACACGGATGGGCTTGCCGGCCGCGGTGGGCGCAGCGGCTTCAGGCTTTGCGGCCGATCCGGCAGGCGATGACGACTTCTTTGGCTTGGCGCTGTCCGCATCGCCGGGACACGGCAGCGGAACCTTGCCGGAGAGATCGGTGCAGACAGGCTTTTCGGGAGCGGCAGATTGCTGCGGCTCTGCGCTGTCCGGGGAAGCAAGCGCGAGCAACAGCAGCGCCGATATCAGGCCGGTACGTATGGTCATGGGTTAGAAGCTGGTCGCCACTCTGGCCGCGATGGCCAGTGACGATGAAATCTGCGCCGTGTTCAGCATGTTTCGCCAGAACATCGAGCCGCCGATGATCTTGGAGGGAACGACCACGGTGTCGCCCGGCTGCATGCGGATATGCAGCGGGCTGCCCTTCCACATGCCGCCACCGCCGCCGCCGACAATGGAACCATCGGCGCGGATGACGAAAATTCCCTTCTTATTGGCCATCTCGGTGGTTCCACCGGCCTGCTGCAAGTACCAGCCGGCGTTCTTGCCTGGGGCATAGGTGATGGCCGATGTGCTGTTTGCTTGCCCGGTGACGAGCACGAAATTGGGCCGCTTCGGAATATAGAGAGAATCGCCGGCGCGCAACTCGATATCGGCGGCCGTGCCTTTCCAGCGGCTGACATCGGTCGAGATGTGGACCACCATTCTTCCGCTGGGGGGCTGGCTCTTGAGCGCTGCCAGGACTTGCTGGCGCTGCTGGGCGGCCGCCTGCATGAGCGCAAACTGCTCGCCGCCGGGCGCCGTGCCGACGGTAGCGGCGCCAAAGGTCTGGGCATTTTCCAGGCGGCGGATCAGTTCCTGGCGGCTATGCTCCGCAATATCGCGCACCTGCACGCGTTCCAGCACAGCGCCGTATGCATACGCCGAGGGACGAAAGCCGCCGGCGCGTTCCAGTACCGAACTGAGGCGCTCCCCTTCGTGGATACCGTAGGTGCCGGGGTGCGCCAGTTCGCCGGTAATGGTGACGGACGAACCGATGTCGGTCCAGCCGGCAAGCTGGCGGACGTTGAGCACGTCGCCATCGAACAGGCGGACATCGGTATCCGGCACACCGGACAGGGCGTCGCCGATAGCGACCTCCTGGTGCTCGCCGACAATTTTTCTTCCGTTCTCAACCACCGAGCGCGCCAGGTCCGCCGATTTGGCGTACGCACTGCGCTTCAAGCCTCCGGCGAGGCGGACCAGTTGGCCGGCCGTCATGTTCTCGCCCAGCGGGTAGCGCCCGGGATTGGCCACCTCGCCGCGAATGGTGACCGAGGGCGGATCCAGCCTGGCCATGTCGCGGTGAACGATCACCCGGTCCTTGGGTTGCAGCAGCACGTTGTTGGCGCCGTCGCCGGCCAGGGCTTTCTCCAGGTTGGCGCTGATCACTTTCAGTTCGCCGTTGTCCAGATGACGGTAGACCTGCACATCATCGAGCATGGCGTCTGGGGTAAGTCCGCCCGCCAGGTAGATGGCGTCGCGCAGATGAGTCTCGCCGTTGGTGAGATGTTCCCCGGGATCGCGCACTTCGCCGTTGATGGTGATCTCCGGCGGGTCCTCGAAATCGTAGCGCGCGAAAATGCGCACCGTGTCGAAAGGCTTCAGGACGGGCGCCTCGCCCTTGCCGTCGAGCGCGTCACCGAGATTGAAAGTGAGGACAGCCGGGGTGTAGTCGGGCGGATTGAGGCGAATGATCTCGGCGTGTCTGCGCGAGGGTTCGGGCAGCAGAGCTTTGTAGGAGGCGATCAGGTCCGATACTTTCATGCCGTCGCGGTAGGCGTACTTGCCAGGATGGAAGACGTGCCCGTCCAGGTACACGGTTCGCTCCGCGTAGGGCAGAATGGGGGCCACTCGAATCTTGTCGGCGTCCTGGATCTTGAAGGCGTCCAGGGCCTTATTGACCGCCTCCTGATTGTTGTTTTCGGGGATGTCGAGGCTGAGCATGGTGCGGCTCTGATTGGCCTGCACCCGTTCGACCTCCACGTGGCGCAGGGTGCCGGTGGAAAGCACGCCCCCGGCCATCTCCAGGACTTCGGCCAGGTTCTGCTCCTTGTTCAGTTCATAAATTCCGGGCCGCCGCACCATGCCTTCGACGGTAACTTCGGGACCGATGGGCGGCACCAGGACACTGTCGCCCTGCTGCAAGGGCAGCACGTCGGAACGCACGCCGTGCAGGATGAGGTCGTACAAATCCACCTGCTGCACCAGCTGCTTGCCGCGGAAATGACGAATGGCCCGCATGGAGCCCTGGCTGGAGGGGCCGCCGGCGGCGTAAATGGCGTTGAGCGGCGTGGAAAGCGAGCTGATGTCGTAGGCGCCGGGATTGCGCACGTCGCCCACCACGTAAATGCGAACCGTGCGCAGCCGGCCCAGCGAGACGTCGGCCTGCACATCGCGGAACTGGGTGCGCAACACGGTCTGGATTTGCTTCTGCACATCGCCCAGGCTGCGGCCCGCCACCAGCACCGTGCCGGCTTCGGGCAGCGCCACCCGGCCCTCACGATCGACCACCCGCCGCAGGCGTTGCGAAACGCTGCCCCACAGGTCGATGGTCAGGCCGTCGCCGGGACCCAGGACGTAGTCCGGACCCACGGGCAGATCCATCGGCAGGTCGTCAAGATTGCCATTCTCGTTGGTGAAAATATCGCTGCCGAAGCGCTCCAGCTTCGGGGTGCGGCGCGATACCTGCGCATACAAATCGTAGAGCGACGGGACATCAGCGTAGGGATTGGGACGGTGGCGTATGACCGGCTGCGCCAGCGGGCGGGTCACCAACGCACGCGGCCGCGCCTCCTGGGTGCTGGTCCGGGGAGGCTCGAAGCGATCGTTGCTCCAGGCGGAGGAATAGGGCGAAATCCCCGTTCGCGTTGCCGTCGCCATATCCGTCGCGCCGGCGCCGAACTCCGAGCTGCGGCGGCGCCCGTCGCTGGAAGAGAGACCGGAGGAGGAAGGCCCGGAGGAGGAAAGCCCGGTGTCGTCCGACTCGGCCAGAAGCGAGGGCAGGTCCTCCGGACGAATGCGTTGCTGGTTGCCCGGCGGCAGGTTGGGGTTTTCTGCCGGGTACATCTGCGGAGATTCGTAACCGGGGGCGTACTGATCCGTGTAGCGCTGCCTTCGCTGCTTCCGTTCGCTCGCCGGACTCGGTTCGGTGGCCTGCGGGGGTTGGGCCGCCGACGCCTCGGCCTGCTTCATCAGCCGCTGGCGTTCAAGGTCCCTGGCGAGCTGCTGGCGCTGCTGCCAATCGAGCTCTTCCCTGGTGGGACGCAGGCTGAGATAGCCGCGCTTTTCCATTTCGCGGGTGGCGATGGCCCGGATGCGGCTGTCGTTGGAAATCAGGTTGAACAGGGCGTCGTCGGTAAGGTCCTCTTCGAACAGCACGCGACCTTGATCGTAGGCTTTCTGAATGAGGATCTTCTTCAACTGCAGCACCAGGCCGGGCTGTTCCTTCAGGATCGCCAGTATCTCGGTGGCGGAAATCGACACCGGCACCTGCCGCATTTCGGCCGCTTCTTTGCTCGGCACCAAGCCAGTCCGGTCGGCGGGGTTCTGGGAAGCAGCCGGGTTGGCAGGCGCCGTCTGCCCCGGGCAGAGCAGCGGGTACAGGAGAGCAGCGGCTAAGGCACATCCTACGAAGGCAGCGAAGCGACGAGCAGGCCGTGATAAGAACTTAAACTTCAGCATAAAGCGCCATTTGTCAGTCTGCTAATTCGTTGGGAGCACGAGCAGGCGAGGCCGTCAGGGCAGGGGCTCGACATCGGCCACATCAACCTCCACTGCTACCGATCGCATGATCAGCTCGAGCGACAGGACCAGACGGAATGTGTCTTTCTTGCGCAGCAGAATGCCCTCCGCCCCGAACAAAGGGCCGCTGCGCACGCGCACCCGTCTCCCCACCTTCAGGTAGGGGTAGGGCTCGGCACGGAGCCGGTTGGCGAGGCCGTTGCGCAGAGCGTCGATTTCGCGCTGCGGCAGACACGAGGGCTGGCCGCGGAAACTGACGATTTGCACGATGCTGGGAATCTCCAGCACCTGCAGCCGATCCTTCAGCGCGATGTGAACGAAAATGTACCCGGGGAAAAGCGGTAACTGCACCTTGGCGCGGCGGTCTTTCCAGCGGTGTACGGCCTCGTAAAGGGGCAGGAAGTGTTCCACATTCTTGCCCGACAGTTGTTCCGCCACCCGCTTTTCGTGCCGCGGGCAGGTATGAACGGCGTACCAGCGCGGTACGAGGTATTCGGCGGGCAACGTCAGGCCAGCCGACGCAAGTGCGGTTGAATGCAAGGCCACCATGGTGGATACAGCTTCGCCCCGTCACTTACAGGGGAAAACGCATGTAACCTGCTCTGATTCAGCTACTTAACGACAATCCTTCCAGCGCTGAGCCCGCCTGCCGTTCACGCCCACACTTCCGTCTCTGCGCGCCATGCATTCTGGCGAAACACACAAAATTGTGCAATCCGGCGTACGTCTTAACCCGCTTACCTTCCCAGAGTTGCAGTTGGTGGAAAAAAAGTGACGCGGCAACAGGCTACCGCTGAGTGCCTCTCATCCTTGCAGTAACGACGCTAACAAACTGCATCTACTCTGGATAAGGCCGACACAATATAGCACAAAAGTTTCGTTTTGGCCCATTTGGCGCGAAGGCGATGGCCAGAGAAACAGTGAGCGGCGGCCGACCGTGTTCGCCGGTTCGCAGGCACAGGCGGAGTAACGGACTGGGGTCCGGAACCGCGGCAAGCAGCTGATATCATTGTCACGGAGGAACATAAATGCGCGCCTTGATCACCGGCGGGGCCGGATTTCTGGGCTCACATCTTTGCGAGTTCCTGTTGCAGCGTGGCTGGCAGGTGGTGTGCGTGGACAACATGGTCACCGGCGCCCCCGCCAACGTATCTCACCTGCAGGGAACCAATTTCGAACTGCTGACCGCCGACGTCAGTTCCTCGCTTGAGTACGAAGGTGAACTGCAGTACGTCCTGCACTTTGCCTCCGCCGCCAGTCCGCCGGATTTCGCCCGACTACCTATCGAGATCATGCGCGCAGGCGCCTTCGGCACTTACAACGCGTTGCGCCTGGCACAGCGGAAAGGGGCCAAGTTCCTGCTGGCCTCCACTTCGGAATGTTACGGCGATCCGGAGGTCAGCCCGCAGCCGGAAACCTATTGGGGCCACGTCAACCCGATCGGGCCGCGCAGCGTGTATGACGAGTCCAAGCGCTACGCCGAGGCGCTGACCATGGCCTTCCACCGCACCCACGGGGTGGACACGCGCATCGTGCGCATCTTCAACACCTACGGGCCCCGCATGCGGCTGAATGACGGCCGCGCTTTGCCCAATTTCCTCTACCAGGCGCTGACCGGCAGGCCGATTACGGTTTATGGCGATGGCTCGCAGACGCGAAGCTTCTGCTACGTGTCGGATCTGATCGAGGGCATTTACCGGCTCACGCAGTCTGATGAGCACCATCCGGTCAACATCGGTAACCCGCAAGAGATCACAATCCTGGAGTTTGCCAAGCGGATCAAAGAGCTGACTGCGTCCGATGTGCCCATCGTTTTTGAACCCCTGCCGCAGGATGACCCCAAGCAGCGCCGGCCCGACATCAGCAAAGCCCGCCGTCTGCTCGGCTGGGAACCCAAGGTTGGCTTGCAAGAGGGTCTGGAGCTTACTTTGCAGTACTTCCGCCAGCACACGGCAGAGTGCGCGCGCAGCTAAGGCGGCGTAGCGGCGGAATTTACTCCGCCGCGGCCCTGGTCGTGCCGGCTGGCGCTCAGCCCGGCGCCGCGGAAGTTGAAACGCAGCACCGGAAATCCGAAGCCGTTCAGCGCCTTCATGCAGTGGAACACCACTTTGTTGTGCATGGTGCCGCCGAAGAGGGGATGCGGATGGCAGACCAGCGCGGCATGGGTGGCGCCGGGCGCGCCCGCGTTGAGCAGGGCCTCCAGGCGTCCGGCGGGGCCGGGGATGAAGAAGGAGCGGATTGCGGTCACGGCGTCATTTTACGAAATGCCGGCCCGCGGGCGGGGGCGCCCGCGGTACATGAGTCACTCAGCATTGCGGCCGGGGGCGCGGGAGCGCGGACGCGCGATGCTGGCCCGGCCATACACGTAAATCAACAGCAGCACCGCGTAGAACGCGATGCAGAGTTTCTGGTGGCCGAACAGCGCCAGGTAAGGACAGACCCAGAAGAACACGAAGAATCCCGCGGCCAGGACGCAGGCGGCCAGGATCAGGTTCTGTCGTGGAGGGCGCGCCATCGCTGGTTTAGATGCGGTAGGGCCTGGGTGCTATGCTCTTCGCCATGGACGTGTGTGCGCTGGCGCGGGAGTTGATCGACATCGAGTCGGTCACCGGCAACGAGGCCGCGGTGGGCGAATTTCTCGGGCGGCGGCTGAGCGATCTGGGCTACGACGCCAGCCTGGCGCCGGTCGAGGGGACGCGGTGCAACCTCTACGCCGTGCCGCGCCATCAGTCCCGCCCCGAAGTATTCTTCTCCACCCACATGGACACGGTGCCGCCGTTCATGGCGTCGTCGGAAGACGAGACGCGCATATACGGCCGCGGCGCGTGCGACGCCAAGGGAATCATGGCGGCGCAGATCGCGGCGGCGGAAATGCTGCGCCGGCAGGGCCTGGGCGCGGGCCTGCTGTTCCTGGTCGGCGAAGAGCGCGACAGCGCCGGCGCCAGGTTCGCCAACCAGCACCCCGCCGGCGGACGGTTTCTGATCAACGGTGAACCCACCGGCAACCGGCTGGCCAAGGCGACCAAGGGCACCATGCGCGTGAAATTTTTTGCGGAAGGCCGCATGGCGCATTCTGCCTGCCCGGAGCTGGGCGAATCGGCCACCGAAAAATTGCTGGACGCGCTGGAGCGCGTCCGCCGCATCCGGTTGCCGTGCGAGGAAGAGCTGGGTCCATCCACAGTCAACATCGGGCTGCTCGGCGGCGGCCGCGCTCCCAACGTCATTCCCGACCACGCGCATGCCGAGCTGATGTACCGCACCATCGGTCCTACCGGCGAATTGAAGCGCCAGATCGCCGCCGCCGCCGAGCCGTTCGTGCGCATTGAGTGGGGCCTGGAGCTGCCCTTGGTGCGGCTGCGCACGATTGACAGCTTCCCCACCATGGTCGCCGCTTTTGGCACCGACATTCCTTCACTCACCAACTGGGGCGAGCCGTTGCTGCTGGGGCCGGGCTCCATCCACGTGGCGCACAGCGAAGGGGAGTACGTGGAGAAGCGAGAGTTGCTGCAGGCGGTGGAGTTGTACGCGGAAGTGGCGCGAAGATTGTTGCGGGAATGAGTTGCCGGTTGTGAGGGTCTTGGTCCGTCCCTACGGGACTTGGGTCGTATCTTGCATTTCCACCCAGCACTCCCGTGCTGGGCTACCAACGGGCCGCGCCTCTGGCGCCAGGGATAGACCGCCAGAGCGATAACCATGTGAGTCCGTGAGAATCTGTGGTTAGCCGTTCTTCCGCATCTTTCCGCCGCCCGCAGGACTCTAAACGGCTATGTCGAACCAACCGAGCAACACGCTGGGGCAGGCGTCGTCGGCCTATCTGCGCTCCGCCATGCACCAGCCGATCCGCTGGCGCCAATGGGGCGAGGAGGCGTTTGCCGCGGCGCGCCGCGAGAACAAGCCCATCCTGCTGGACATCGGCGCGGTGTGGTGCCACTGGTGCCACGTCATGGACCGCGAATCTTACGAGAATCCGGAACTGGCGCAGATCATCAACCAGCATTTCATCGCGGTGAAGGTGGACCGCGACGAGCGTCCCGACGTGGACAGCCGCTACCAGGCCGCGGTGCAGGCCATGACCGGACAGGGTGGCTGGCCGCTGACCGCATTTCTCACCCCGGACGGCAAGCCGTTCTACGGCGGCACCTATTTTCCGCCGGATGAGCGGCTGGGGCGGCCGGGTTTCAAACGCGTGCTGCTGGCCATCTCCGAGGCGTATCGCACCAGGGGCGGCGAGATCGAGCAGCAGGCCGACATGGTGGTGAACGCGCTCGGGGAGGCAGAGTCCTTCGCCGGGGGCCGCGCAGCGGTGCCGCCCGACGTCGTGCAGACGATTATCGATTCGGCGCTGAAGCTGTTCGACCGCGACCATGGCGGTTTCGGCGCCGCGCCTAAGTTTCCCCATCCCGCAGCCATGGACCTGATCCTGCACCAGTACGCGCGCACGGGCGATGCGCGCCTGCGCGAGGTGATCGTCACCACGCTGGAGCACATGGCGCGCGGCGGCGTGTACGACCAGCTCGGCGGCGGGTTCCACCGCTACTCGGTGGACGAGCGCTGGGTGGTGCCGCACTTCGAGAAAATGTCGTATGACAACTCGGAGCTGCTGAAGAACTACCTGCATGCCTACCAGGCGACCGGGAACGGCTTTTTCGCCGCGGTAGCGAAGGATATCGTCCGCTGGATGGACGCCTGGCTCAGCGACCGCGCCCAGGGCGGGTTTTACGCCTCGCAGGACGCCGACTACTCGCCGGACGACGATGGCGACTATTTCACCTGGACGCTGGAGGAAGCGCGCGCGGCGCTGAACCACGACGAGCTGCAGGTGGCGCAGCTTCATTACCAGATCGACGAAGCCGGCGAGATGCACCACAACCCGGCCAAGAACGTTCTGCACGCGCGGGCTTCGGCGCAGGAAATCGCCGCGCGGCTCGGCATGGCGGCGGAGGGGGCCGGGGAGTTGCTGCAATCGGCGCGCGCAAAGCTCTACGCCGCGCGCCTGCAGCGCCCCACGCCCTTGGTGGACAAAACCGTGTATGCGGGGTGGAACGGGCTGTGCGTATCGGCGTACCTGGAGGCGGCGCGCGTGCTGGGTCTGGACGCGGCGCGGCAGTTCGCCCTGCGCTCGCTGGACCGGGTGCTGTCGCAAGCCTGGCGGGAGGACGGCCGACTGAAGCACGTGGTCGCCTACCCGGAGACCGGCGCCACACAGGTCGAGGTACCAGGGATGTTGGACGATTACGCCTTCACCGTGCTGGCCTGCCTGGACGCGTACGAAGCCACCGCCGACCTGAGTTATTTCCAGTTTGCGCGGCGCATCGCCGACAGCATGATCCGGCGCTTCTGCGACCAGGGCTCGGGCGGGTTCTTGGACACCGAGCCGGGCCAGGGCGCGCTGGGCGCGTTATCGTCGCGGCGCAAGCCTTTTCAAGATTCGCCCACGCTGGCGGGCAACAGCGCGGCCGCCATCGCGCTGCTGCGGCTGCACGCCTACACTCATCATCCGGGGTACCGCGATGCGGCTCAAGCGACGCTTGAGCTATTCGCCGGAACCGTCGGACAGTACGGTATCTTTGCCGCCAGCTATGGGATCGCGTGCGTGTGGCTGCTGCAGGGTTGCACGCAGGTCGTGGTGGCGGGCAACGACCAGCGCGCCGACCAGTTGTACGCCGCCGCAGTGGCGCCGTTCGCGCTCAACAAGGCGGTGCTGCGGGCGCGCGACAGCCAGGTGGCGGCACAGTATCTGCCGCCGGGGTTGGCGGAAACCGTGCCCAACCTGCCGGGGGTCCGCGACGGGCGCGGCGTGGCCGTGCTGTGCTCGAATTTCACCTGCCACCCGCCGGTGAACGATCCGGATCAGTTGGCGGCCGTGCTGCGCGATGCCATGCTTGCCAAGGCGGCGTGACGCAGCCCTGGATGGCAGGCAGGATTTTGATTCGAGTGCCGCAGGCACGACGCGAAGCCCGCCTGCTGCTCTTCGCGCCGTCCCGCCGGGACTTTGCCACAACCGCGCATGCTTCCCAGGACTGCGTCCTGGGCTACCAGCGTGCGCCGCTGCGCGGCTTGCAAATTTCAATTTCCAATCCCCTGCTCTCCGGGTAATCTGTCGCGCATCGTTGCTTTGGAGGCGATATGGCGCGGGTGACGCAACTGAAGATCAAGGCGGAGCACCGCCCGGGAGTGCTGGCGGCGATCTGCTCGGAGATGGCGAAGAAGGCGGTGAACATCACGGCGATCATGGCGGCGCACGATCAGCCGGGCGGAATCCGCATGGTGGCGGCGCCGCATGCCGCGGCGCGCAAGGTGCTGGAGAGCATGGGCCTGCTCTATGAGGAAGAAGACGCGATCGCGATTCGGGTGACCGATCGGCCGGGGGCCTTGGGGCGGGTGACGCGCAAACTGGCCGACAAAGGCATCAACGTGCTGTACGCCTACGGCTCCATCGTCAAGGGCAGCGAACGCGCGCTGATCGTGCTGGGCGTCGAGGACGTGGGGAAGGCGGAGGAACTCGTGTAGTTGTTCGTTGATCGTTGTTCGTTGCTCGTTGTTCGTTGATTGCGGAATTGCCGAATTGCGGAAGTGCGGAATTTCGGTGCCCGCAATTCGGCAATTACCCGGTTACGCAATTCTGCAGTTCAGTCACGGTAGGCCTCGTCGAGCAACTCGATGACGTGGGCGACGCGCATGTTCAGGCCACGCGCCTCAATGCCGGCGCGGAGCTGGAGCATGCACCCGACGTTGGCGGTGGCGACCACCTGGGCGCGCGTGGCGGCGACCTCATCCATCTTCAGGTCCAGAATTTTCATGGAGAGTTCGTTCTGCACCACGTTGTAGACGCCGGCGCTGCCGCAGCACTGGTCGGCGTGCGGCATTTCGACCAGTTCGGCGCCGATCGCCCGCAGCAGCTCGCGGGGCGCGGAGCGGATGTTCTGGGCATGCGCCAGGTGGCACGGGTCCTGGTAGGTGACGCGCAGCTTCAACCTTTGCGGCGGCGGGCGCAGGCCGACTTGCGCCAGATACTCCGTCACGTCCTTCACCTTGGCGCTGAACTCGCGGGCGCGCTGGGCGTAGCGCTCATCGCCGGCCAGCAGATCGCCGTATTCCTTCATCATGGCGCCGCAGCCGGCGGCGTTGGTGATGATGGCGTCAAAGGTGGGATCGTCGAAGACGCGGACGTTCCGGCGCGCCAGATGCCGCGCCTCTTCCAGATACCCGGCGTGGGCCTGCAGCGCGCCGCAGCAGCGCTGCCGTCCGGGAATGTACACGGAAATGCCGTTCTTGTTGAGCACGCGGATGGTGGCATCGTTCAGACCGGAGAAGGCCACGCTGGCGACGCATCCGGCGAGGAAGCCCACGGTGGCGCGCTGCCCGGTCTCGGCCGCGTAAAAACGGCCAAGCTGGCGGAAGAAAGAGACGTCGTCAATGCGCGGGCAGAGCGCCTCTACTTTGTCCAGGCGCAGCAGCTTGAGCAGCCCGCTGGCGCGGGCGAAGCTTTGCAGCCCCGAGCGCTGATAGAAGCGCAGCACCTTCGACGCGCGGGAAAGGCGCCGCGCCTTGTGCAGCAGGTGGAGGAAAAAATAATCGCGCAGGCGCGTGGCCAGCCAGGAGCGCGGGTAATTGCGCTGGATTTCGGCGCGCGCGCGCTCCAGGATTCGGCCGTACTGCACGCCCGAGGGGCAGGCGGTCTGGCAGGCCAGGCAGCCCAGGCAGCGGTCGAGATGGGTGGCGAAGAAATCGGAAATTCGCAGCCGGCCGGCGTCCGCCTGCAGGACCTGGTAAATGCGCCCGCGCGGCGAGTCGGCTTCGCGGCCCAGCACGCGGTAGGTGGGGCACTGCTCCAGGCACAGTCCGCAATGGATGCAGCGGGAGTAGAGCTCCCAGGTGGGCCGGTCCGGGGTGGTGAAGTGCGAGGTTGCGGCGGACTGAAGTCCGCCGCTACACGACGATGTGGCCACGGTGCTCAGAAGAGGAACCTCCCGCGGTTCAGGATGTGGCGCTCGTCGAAGGCGTCGCGGATGGCGCGCATGGCCCCGAGGTCGTTGGGCGTGGAGCCCCAGACACTGAAGTGGCGTTTGGCCTCCAGCGGGCAGCGCAGCACGATGGCGGAAGCGTCGCGCGGCAAGGCCCCTCGCAAGGCGGAGACCGCGTTGGCGTAGTGCATGGCCGCCGGGGGATCGGGCGTGATGGGCAGAAACGCCAGCAGCAGCGAGCCCGCGCCGATGCGGCCCACGGCGGCGAAGAGGAAATCGTTGTCGGTGGCGGCCTGCTCGGCGGCGGCGAGCGCGGGCTCGACCGCCTGCAAGGGCAGATCCAGGCGCACCAGAGCGGAGTTGCGGGCGGCCTCGAACACCGCGTGCGGCCAGTTGCCGACGTGGCGCCAGAGCTGAGTCTCTACTTCCCCCGAAACCTCACGGGCCGCGGCAGCCGAGGGCGGCAGCCGCCACGTGGCCAACTCGGTGCGGTAGCGGGCCAGCACGGCGTCGCTGCCGGCGGCGCGCAGCAGAACGCGCCAGGAGTCGTCGTCCTGGTTGCTGTCGCCCGCCAGCAAGCGGTGCGCGTGCGGCGACACCAGCTCCAGGCACATGGGCGAAAGCGGCGAGGCGAGCACCTGATCGCGGAAGCGCACCACTTCGGGCAGGCCGGCAAACGAGGCGATGAAAGTGCGCGTCTGGCGCGGCGCGGGATATACCTTGAAGCTGGCGCCGGTGATGACTGCCAGCGTCCCGAAGCTGCCGATGAGCAGCTTCATCATGTCGTAGCCGGCGACGTTCTTCACCACGCGGGCGCCGGCCTTGGCCAGCTTGCCGTCAACCGTGACATAGCGGATGCCGGTGCAGAAGTCGCGGACTCCGCCATAGGCGTGCTTCAGCGGGCCGTGCGCGGCCACGGCCAGCGCGCCGCCGACGGTGCAGCTCTCGGGCAGCGGCGCGTCCAGCGGCAGCAACTGGCGGTTCGGCGCGATGATGCGCTCCACCTCGGCCAGGGTGGCGCCGGCGCCGATGCCGATGGTGAGGTCGCCGGGATCGTAGTGCTCGACGGCGGTCAGCCGGTCGGTGCGCAGCAGTATGTCCACGGCGTCCGGAATCGCGCCGGTACCCTGATGGGTGAAGCCGCCCGCCGGCACCACCACGACATCGTGATGGTGGGCGAACTTCAGCACCGCGGCCACTTCCGCCGGCGTGCCGGGCGAAACGGCGGCGCGCGGCACAACATCGTCAATCGCATAGCGCCGCAGCTTCAGGGCGTCTTCAATGACGTGGTCGCCCCCGCAGATCGAGGTCAGGTCGCGCAGCAGGCCGGGCGAGGCGGCGCTGGCGCTCATATGCCCCCTCCGCCGGCCGGACGTGACACGACGTTGGTTTCGCGGCAACTGCGCGGCGTGGGGAACAGTTTGTGCGGGTTGAGCACGCCGCGCGGGTTGAAGGCGTCGTGCACGCGCTTCATCACCGCGAGATCGTCATCGGTGAAGAGGATGGGCATGAGCTCGTTTTTCTCCATGCCCACGCCGTGCTCGCCGGTGATAGTGCCGCCGACGCCCACGCAATGCTGCAGGATTTCCCTTCCCGCCTCGTGGGTCCGGCGGACCTGGTCGGGATCGCGGATGTCGAACAGGATGCAGGGGTGCAGGTTGCCGTCGCCGGCATGGAAGATGTTGCCGATGCGGAGGCCGTATTTTTTCGACACGCCGGCGATGAACTGCAGCACCGCCGGGATCTTGGTGCGCGGCACCACGCCGTCCTGGGTGTAGTACGCGGGCGACAGCCGGCCCAGCGAGGCGAAGGCGTTCTTGCGGCCTTTCCAGAGCAACTGGCGCTCCTGCTGGTTGGCGGCGCGGCGCACTTCGCGCGCGTTCTGGCGCCGGCAGACTTCACGCACCGCGCCGGCCTGCTCGCCGACCGCCTCGCGCAGTCCTTCCAGTTCGATCAGCAGCACCGCGCCGGAATCCATGGGATAGCCGGCGTGGGTGGCTTCCTCGACGCAGCGCAGGGTCCAGCCATCGAGCATTTCCAGGGCCACCGGCGTGATGCCCTCGGCGGTGAGCGCCATGACGGTGTTGGCGGCGTCGTCCATGCTGTGAAAGATGGCCAGCAGAGTTTCCACGGCTTCGGCAACGCGCGTGAGCTTGAGCGTAATGGCGGTCACGATCCCCAGCGTGCCCTCGCTGCCGACGAACAGCCCGGTCAGGTCGTAGCCGCAGGAGTCGCCGGCCTTGCCGCCCATCTCCACAATGCGGCCGTCGGGCAACACCACCTCCAGGCCGGTGATGTGGTTGACCGTGGCGCCATAGGCAAGCGCATGCGGCCCGCCGGAGTTTTCCGCCACGTTGCCGCCGATGGTGGAAACCCGCTGGCTGGCCGGGTCGGGCGCGAAGTAGAGGCCGTAGCCCGCCACTGCCTGTGAGAGTTCCAGGTTGACCACGCCGGGCTGCACTACCGCGCGCTGGTTGGCAGGGTCGATTTCCAGGATGCGCCGCATGCGCGAGAAGACCATCACCATGCCGGCGTCGCGCGCGATGGCGCCGCCGCTCAGCCCGGTGCCGGCGCCGCGCGGCACCAGTGAAATGCCTTGCTGATTCGCCAGGCGCACCACCTGCGACACCTGTTGGGTGGTCTCGGGGAACACGACGAGGGCGGGAGTCCCGGTGGACAGGCCGGCGTCGTACTCATAGAGCATGACGTCTTCAGGCCGGTCCAGGACGGCGTCGGACGCCAGAATTCGGCGCAGTTGCTTGGCGAGTGTGGACACGCGCGTTCCGGGGAAAGGTAAGCGGGAATTTTACACCGGTTTGCGGCAGCCGAGGGCGGCTGCCACCACGCCGGTTACGCCCGGCCGGCGGGGGCGATAGTACCCAGTTCGTGCTGGACTACGACTGGCAAATCCAGGCGGACGATGGTGCCGCCGGCGGGGCTGGTGTCAATCACCATGCGGGCCGAATCGCCGTACAGCACCTTCAGCCGTTCGGCCACGTTGGCCATGCCGATGCCGCTGCCGCCGATGCCGGTGGGCGGCTCCAGCATGTGGGCGGCGCCCATGCCCACGCCGTCGTCTTCCACTTCCACCGTCACCCGGCCGTCGCGCAGGCGGCTGCGCAGGTAAATGGTACCGCCTTCGATCTTGGGAGCCAGGCCGTGCTTGATCGAGTTCTCCACCAGCGGCTGCAAGAGCATGGTGGGCACCACCACGTCGAGCGAGGCTGGTTCCAGGTCCTTCACCACCCGCAGCTTGTCCCGCCCGAAGCGCACCACCTCGATGTTGAGGTAGTCGTCGATGAACTCGAATTCCTCGCGCAGTTGGACGAAGGCGTCGGTCTTGCGCAGCAGCCGGCGGAGAATGTTGGCCAGCTTCAGAATCACCTCGCGGGCGGTATCGGGATCGAAGCGCACCAGCGAAGAAACGGAATTCAGGGTATTGAACAGGAAGTGCGGATTGATCTGGCTCTGCAGGGCCTCCATGCGCGCCTGCAGCAGCAGCCGGTGCTGCTCTTCCAGCTTGCGCTCCATGCGGGTGTTGTTCCAGATCTTCAGCGGGATGGCGACGCACATGATGGAGTCGGCATAGATAGCCACCTGCATGCCCCAACTGGCGCTGTCCAGCACGAAAATGTGCGCCGGCGACCAGCGGTGCAACATGGTGCGCAGGAAGCACAGCGCCACCAGCAGCACGAAGAACGCGATCTGCCAGTCCATCCGGGGACGCGGGAAGTTGCGGCGGATCCAGCGGTAAATGCTCAGGTCGATAAAGGGGGAGAACGACCAGATCACCTCGCGGTCTGGGGCAAGCTGAGCCAGCACGCCGGCCGAAAGCCCGGCTGCGATGCAGAACGGCAGGTTGAGCCACTCGCCGTGCACCGCCGCGGGCAGTGCGACCAGCACTCCGCCCAGAACCCCGGCCAGCGGTCCGCCCATCACCCCGGTCAGAACCGAGCTTTCAAAGGAGAGGTCGGCGGCCAGGAAGTTGGGCGTGGTGACGCGCACCACCACCCCGAGCGCCAGCGGCATGCCGATCCATAGCACCAGGTACAGCTTTTGCGAGAGGCTGCGCCGTTCCGTGAAGAGAAGGTCTTTGAACAGGCGCGAGCGCGCCAGGGCGCTGGCCACGGCCGCGGCCACGCCCAGCTTGATCAGCAGATTGATGCCAATGATCCTGTCCATGCGCGCTCAGCGGTAATGTAGCACGGGCGCAAGGCGGAAGGCTCAAGGCTCAAGGCGCAAGGCGCAAGGCTCAAGGCGCAAGGCTCAAGGCGCAAGGCGCCTCAAGGCTCAAGGCGCAAGGCTGGAAGTCCCGAAGGGACGGTCCGCTGGTAGCCCAGCACGGGAGCTGGGGTACCACGCCAATTTCACACCCTGAGTCCCGTAGGGACGAACCGGCTTACGCTTGGAGCCTAAAGCCTGAAGCCTAAAGCCTCCGCCGCTCTGGCCAGCGCCGCTTCCAGATCCGCTCCCGCGGGCACGCCGCCCTGGGCAAGATCGCTGGAACCGCCGCCGCGGCCGCCGAGCGCCGACATCGCCTCCTTCATCAGCGCGCCCATATCGAAGCGGCCGCCCGCCGACTGCGCGAACACCAGGGCCGGTTGCGCGCCCGCGGCCGCCAGCAGCGCCACCACGCCGGGCTGGGCCGTAAGCTTTTGCGCCAGCAGCTTCACAAACGGCAGCTCGCGGTCTGCCAACGAGCGCACCACGAGCCGAATCCCGCTCTGCCCGGGGGTTTCGGCGAGCAGGCGCGACGCCATCAGTTGCGCAATCTCCTCCTCCAGTTTGTGGCGCTGCTTCCCCGCCGCTTTGGCGTCGTCAAGGGCTTTGCGAATCTGCGCCGGAAGATCGTAGATATGCGCCGAAAACAACGCGGCGGCGCTGGTGAGGATTTCAAAATCGCGGCGCGCCGCGGCCACGGCGCGCAGCCCGCAAACAAACTCCACGCGCATGCCCTGCTTCACCTTCTCCGATTTGCGCAACAGGATAGGGCCGACCTGACCGGTGCGGCCGACGTGGGTGCCGCCGCAGGCAGTAAGGTCGTGGCCGCGAATTTCGATCAGGCGGAGCTTGTCCGTGATGCCGGGCGGAATCTTGCGCACCCCCATCTGGCGCGCTTCGTCGGGCGTTGCGCAACGAATGTCCACCGGCACATCCTCGGTGACGATTTCGTTGGCGCGGCGCTCCGCCTGCCGGAGTTGGCCGTCGCTGAGCGACTTGATGTCGAGGTCGATGGTGCAGCTTTCGTCGCCCATGTGGAACGAGACGGTGGGTGCGTCGAACAGCGCGATGAACACCGCCGAGAGCAAGTGCTGGCCAGTGTGCTGCTGCATGTGGCCGCGGCGGCGCTCGCGATCGACCAGGCCGCGAACCGGCGTGCCGGGCGCCGGAGCCGGCGCCTCGATCAGGTGCAGGATTTCGCCGCTTTCGCTTTCGATAACGTCGGTGACCCGGAGATTTTGGCCATTCGCCTCCAGCGATCCCGTGTCGAACAGTTGGCCGCCGCTGGTGGGGTAGAAGGCGGTGCGGTCGAGGACAATGCCTGCGCCTGTCACGGAAACGACGCGCGCGTCAAATTCGGTGAGGTTCGGATCGGTGTAGTAGAGGCGTTCGGTCATGGGGTGACGTCCCTACGGGACTAGAGATGTAATTTACACGCTAGCGGACCGTCCCTAACGGGACTGGCATCCAGCAGCGGCGGGCGAGGGCGCCCGCGCCACATGCATGCTCACTGACCACTGCCCACTGGCCACTGGTCACTGCTTCAATACGGCTGAATGATGCCGCCGAGCGCGCGGCCTCCGCTGTTTTCTCCATCCGGCGAGCGGGCTCCCTCGTGTTTTGCAAGATACTCCGCGATCACGTCAATGTACTTCAGCCCCGACCCGGTGTTGTAGAGCACCACGGTCTCGCCCGGTTTGAGGAAGCCGGAGGCACGCAGCTTGCGGTAGGCAGCCAGCGAGGCGGCGCCTTCGGGTGCGGCGAAGACGCCTTCCTCGCGCGCCCAACTCTGCAAGGCGTCCATGATCTCGTCGTCGCTGACGGCCACCGCGGCGCCGCCGCTCTTCTTCAGGATGTCGAGAATAATGTAGTCGCCGTAGGCCTTGGGCACCCGCAGGCCGGCGGCGATGGTGGCCGCGCCGGGCCACGGCTCCGACACCGGCTTGTGCTCATCCCAAGCTTTAGGGATAGGCGCGCAACCGCTTGATTGCACGGCGATCATCTTGGGGCGCTTCGGACCGATCCAGCCCAGTTGGTCCATCTCGTCGAAGGCCTTCCACATGCCGATCAGGCCCACCCCGCCGCCCGTGGGATAGAAGACCGCGTCGGGCATGGTCCAGCCGAGTTGCTCGGCGATCTCGTAGCCCATGGTCTTCTTGCCCTCGATGCGGAAGGGCTCCTTCAGGGTGGAAATGTCGAACCAGCCTTGCTGCTGCTTGCGCTCGCCGATGATGCGGGCGCAATCGCCGATCAGGCCGTCCACCAGCGTGACCTTGGCGCCGTAGGACTGGCACTCGACCAGGTTGGCCTGGGGCACGTCGCTGGGCATGAAGATGTGGGCCTCGATGCCGGCGGCGGCGGCGTAGGCGGCCAGCGCGCTGGCGGCGTTGCCGGCGGACGGAATCGCGACCTTCTTCAGCCCGTAAAGGCGCGCCATGGTGACCGCCGCCGACAGCCCGCGCGCCTTGAACGATCCCGTAGGGTTGATGCCTTCGTCCTTGATGAACACGCCGGGTTCGTGCCGGCTGGGCAGCATGGGCGTGAAGCCCTCGCCGAGCGTGACCGGGTCGGCGTCTGGCAGCACGTCGGCGTAGCGCCACATGCTGGCGGGTTTGCCGGCCAGCGATTCGCGGGTGAAGGTCTTCCGCAGCGCCTGCAGGTCGTAGCGGACGTACAGCGAGCCGCCGTCACGCGGGCAGACGGTGCGCGGCTCATCGGCGCCGATCCGCTCGCCACACTTGGAGCATTCGAGATAGGCGATTTTGGCCATGGCTTTGTTTGCGAGCGAACAGTGTAGCAGGCGTGCGCGCGTTGTGAGTTCCGAGTTGTGAGTTGTGGCCGGTCAGCGGCGTCATCCCAAGCCAAAAGCGGGCTTGGACGGGGCACCCGCGGAATTTGGTGATTTGGTGATTTAATATTGTTCTTCAGTAGTGTCCGGTTAAAAGTTGAATAAAATCAATTGATTATCGGTCATCTCATTGTCGGTTGTGTAATCGATCCTCGACAAAGCTTGCTGGATGGGC
>Ga0315268_10001553_pt1 | contig 26411 bp, 26 predicted proteins | sample C1_top_MG_FD_204535 | JGI IMG/M metagenome (GOLD analysis project Ga0315268, IMG submission 204535) | Sediment microbial communities from Yellowstone Lake, YNP, Wyoming, USA - C1_top | ecosystem: Environmental > Aquatic > Freshwater > Lake > Sediment | place: USA: Wyoming | collected 2017-08-01
ATCAGGGGCGGCGCGCTGTACCAGTGGATGGGATGCTGCCAGACGATCAACCGGGCGCGCGCGAGCGCGGCCTGCTCGGCTTGCACGTCGATCAGGTAGTCGGGGTAGAGCGCGTACAGGTCGCGCAACTCCGCCGGCGTCTGCGCCGCGGCGCGCATTGCGGCGCGATTCGCGCGCGAGTGCTGCAGATGCGGGTGCGCCACGATGACCAGTGGGCGCGCACCGGCCGGGGCGGGATTGGGGTTCACGCTGTTGTCTCCGAGGGAAGGATGGTTCGAAAAGGGGTAGAGGAAACCGGCACATTCGCGCTTTGCCCGGGGTTCGCCGCACCAACGCGCCGCTAACATAACCCGAGTCTGGAAATCGAAAGTCAGGAGATCGATATGCCGGTGATCGCGGTTGCCAATCCTAAGGGCGGCGTGGGCAAGTCCACACTCGCCACCAATATCGCGGGCTATCTTGCCGCGCGCGGCTTGTCCGTCATGCTCGGCGATGTGGACAAACAGCAATCCTCGCGCATCTGGCTCGGCCTGCGCGCGCCCGGTCTGCCGCTGATTCAGAACTGGGACGCTTCGCAGGAGAATGTGATGCGCCCGCCGCGCGGCACGACGCACGTGGTGCTCGACACGCCGGCGGGTCTGCAGGGCAGGCTTCTCGACGAAGTGCTCAGGATCGCCGACAAATTGCTGATCCCTCTGCAGCCCGGCATCTTCGACATTCATGCCACGTTTGACTTCATGCAAGCCCTGCGCGAGCACAAACGGGCTCGCAGTGTCGATGTGGCGCTGGTCGGGATGCGCACCCGCGAGGGCCATATTTCCACCGACCAACTGCGCAACTTTCTCGGTGGTGTGGACTTGCCGGTGCTCACCTTCCTGCGCGAGACGCAGAACTACGTGCATCTGGGCGCGCATGGCCTGACACTTTGGGACGTGGCGCCCGGCCGATTCGCCGCCGACCTGGAGCAGTGGGAACCGATCACCAGGTGGCTGAACGACGAAACATTGGTCGCGGAGCAGGATTGATGAAAACCTATGCAAAGCTGGCCGACCTGCAACAGCTGGTCGGCCAGGACCTGGGCCGCAGCGACTGGTTCACGGTCGATCAGGCGAAGATCGATGCGTTCGCCCACGCCACGGGCGACCAGCAGTGGATCCACGTCGACCCGCAGCGCGCCGCTGCCGGGCCGTTCGGCGCGACGGTGGCGCATGGTTTCCTCACGCTGTCGCTGCTGCCGCTGATGAGCGCTTCGGCATTCGAAGTGCTGGACACGCGGATGGGGGTGAACTATGGCCTGGACCGAGTGCGTTTCCCCGCGCCCTTGCTGGTGGGCAGCCGCGTGCGCGGTGTCTTCAAACTGCTGCGCTATGAGGCGCTCGAAGGTGGTGCGCAACTCACGACCCAGGTCACGATGGAGCGTGAAGGCTCCACGAAGCCCGTGTGTGTGGCTGATTCGGTAGCGCGCCGCTACATTTGAGTGCGCCGGCCGAACTAAGATTGGCGCCGCTGCGGAGCTTGAGCCGATGAAGGTTTTGCTGATCGACGACCACCCACTGATCCTGTCGGCGCTGCAAAGCGTGATTCAGGAGTTGGGCGACGACGTGACCGTGATCGGCGCGGCGACGGCGCGCATCGGCCGTGAAAAGCTGAAAACCGAGACCGGCTTCGACCTGATCCTGCTCGACCTGAACCTGGGCGATAGCGACGGCTTTGACGTGCTCGTCGAGTTTCGCGCCACCTACCCCGAGTTGCCGGTGGTGGTGGTGTCGGCCTCCGACCGCTACAGCGATGTGATTCGCGCCGTCGACGCCGGTGCCATGGGCTTTGTGCCGAAGAGTTCCAACCTTGCCGAATTGCATGAAGCGCTGCGCCTCGTGATGTCGGGCGGCATCTTCATTCCAACCGGCGCGCGTGCCTTGTTGACGAATCTGCCGCCGTCGTTGGGCGCTGTGCAGAGTGTGACCACGTTTGCCGAGACCACGCCGATGATTCACCAGATCGGTCACCCGACCTCGCAAGACACCGGTTTTCAATCAGGCCTGCCCGAAGTGCCGGCAACGCCGCCGCTGGCGACGCTGGGCCTGACGCCGCGCCAAAACGACGTGCTGGCGCTGCTGCTGCAAGGAAAACCGAACAAGCTGATCGCGCGTGAATTGAAGGTGTCGGTCGATACCGTCAAGGATCATGTCGCGGCGGTGCTGCGGGCACTGAACGTCAGCACGCGCACGCAGGCGGTGTTGGCGGTGGCTGAGATGAGCCGCCGCGGCGGCACCTCAGACTGGCGCACGTCCGGGCATTGATTCAGTCCGATGCCTCGCGTGCACCAACGCCGCGAGAGCCCGCCGCAACATCGCGCAGCAGATTCAGCCCGACTCGACTCCCGGTGAGCACCGCTGGCGCCTCCGACTCACAAGGAAACGCCGGGCCGCCCCAAGTTTCCTTGACCCCCTCGGGGGGCGGACGACGTATGTCGTCGGCCTCGGGGCGCTCACAAGGAAACGCCGGGCCGCCCCAAGTTTCCTTGACCCCCTCGGGGGGCGGACGACGTATGTCGTCGGCCTGGGGGCGCTCTGAAGTCTCGGCGCTGCCCGACGAAGTGCAGGCCGCGTTCGACTACCTGCCCACCACGCTCGCCGGCAACGCCGCGGGCACGGCCGTCGTGCTGCTGCTGGTCTGGGGCTCGGGTCTGGACGCCTGGTTGTGGCCGTGGCTGGCCTGCGTCGGCGCGGTCTGGTGCGTGCGCCTGGTACTCGGCCTGCGCTTTCGGCGCATGCCGCCGCACACGCTGGCCGATTGGACAATCTGGCAACGCCGTGCGCAGCTGGGCACGCTTGCCTCGGGCGCAAACTGGGGACTGGCCGGGAGCCTGTTCTACAACGGGGCGCCGGGCATCGCGCAGACCGGCTTGATCCTCATCGTCTACACCTTCTGTGTCGCGGCGATGCCGATCCTGGCGACGCGGCCGCGCATCTACTTCTCTTACCTTGGGCTCGCAGCAACTCCGCTGATCGTTCGCATCGCCGCCGTCGGCGACCGCCACAACCTGCAACTCGCGGCACTGCTGGCCTTGATCGTGGTGCTGACGGCGGTACTCGGCGGCAGCTATCGGCAGGCGATGGCGCGCGTGATCGAGTTGAAATTGCGGCTGAGCGAGCTGTTGTTGCAACTGCGCATTGAAAAGCAAGGCGCGGATGACGCGCGGCGCGAAGCTGAGATCGCAAATCGCGCAAAGACCCAATTCTTCGCCGCCGCCAGCCACGATCTGCGCCAGCCGCTGCATGCGATCGGACTGTTCGCCCAGGCGTTGCGCGAGCGCACACGCGACAGCGAAGTCGCGCCGCTGGTGAACAGCATCAATGAATCGGTCGCTGCGCTTGAAAGCCTGTTCGGCGAATTGCTGGACGTGACGCGCCTGGACAGTGGCGCGATCGAGGTCCACCCGCGCAATTTTGAACTGGGCGAGATGCTGCGCAGCCTGCGTCTGCAGTTCGAGCCGAGCGCTTTCGAGAAGGGTTTGGCGTTGCGCGTGCGCGCTGCACGGCGCGTCGCCTTCGCCGACCCGCTGCTCGTTGAGCGCATCGTGCGCAACCTGGTGGCGAATGCGATTCGGTATACCGAAGACGGCACGGTGCTGGTGGGCTGCCGCCGGCGTGGCAACAAGCTTGCGTTGCAGGTCTGGGACACGGGCGTGGGCATCGCGCCGGAGCAGCAGGCGCGTGTCTTCGAAGAGTTCTACCAGGTTCACGCCGCGGAGCTCACCGCACCTGGCCAAGGCAAGGGATTGGGGCTGGGGCTGGCGATCGTGAAGCGGCTGGCGGACCTGATGCACGCGCCGCTGCGCCTGCAATCCTGGCCCGGGCGCGGCACGCTGTTCACGCTCGAATTGCCGCTGGGCCAGGAGAGCGAGGTGGCGGCCGCGGCGCGGCCCGCGAGGTTGGCGCAGGCATTGACGCTGCATGGCCGGCGAATTGTGATCGTCGAAGACGAATCGGCGGTGCGCGCCGGGCTCGAGGCGCTGCTCGGCGGCTGGGGCGCACAGCTGCGTTGCTTCGAAAGCGTGGCAGGGTGCATCGCCTGGACGCGCGAGTGCGCGGCCGAAGAACCGGCACCCGACCTGTTGATCGTCGACTATCGCCTCGAAGACGGCCGCGACGGGCTCGAAGCCTTGTTTGCCCTGCGCAGCCGCTTCGGGCTTGCAGTGCCGGCCATCGTCATCAGCGGCAGCACCATGAGCCGCGTCGAAGTCCTGGCGCAAGAGCACAACTTTCACTTGCTGATCAAACCTGTTCTGCCGAACAAGCTGCGCGCGATGATCGGCTTCAAGTTGCAGTCGGTGTCGCTTGAGTAAGCGCTGCTGCGCCACTTTGCTCGGCCCTCTGGGGCGGCCGCCGCAAGGCGACGGCTCGAGGCGCGCTCAGAAATAGAAGTTGCAGAGCAGGCCGATGTGGTCGCCGCTGACAGACTCATTCGTGGCCGGGGCCGTGAATCTTTCGCTGACGGCGCGCAGCTTCACCCCCACCCACGGCGTGAAGCGATATTCGCCTTCGACCACGAAACCGACGGTCGAATCGAACTTGACGTCGACGTTGCTCGCGACTCCCGAGCCCTGGAGCCTCGGGTTGTTGACAAAACGCGCGCCGACTCCGACCCGCAGAGCTGGATTGACCGGAACGTAGGCAAGCAGTTCGATCGGATAGCGACTGAAACGCACGTCGCCGTTGCTGGCGTGGGTGGTGTCGACGTGATATCCCAGCGTCGCCTGCAACGACGCGAATTCGCCGATGCCCGTTTCGACGCCGGCATAGAACATCAGACCCGAGCCGGCGCTGATGTCTTGCGACGAGCCGTCGGCGTATTGAACCGTGGTGAGTGTCGAGCCACCGGCCGTGACGCCGATGCCGGCGACGAAGTCGACGGGCCGATACCTGGTCTGGGCCTGCGCCACTGCGCTGAGCGTGAGCAACGCCAGGGCGAAAAACTTTGTCATGGTGCGGCTCGCTGATTCGATGAAGAGGTCCGCAACCTTATACCCTGGAGCGCACCCTTGCATCAGCCCGGCGCGTACGCCAGCCGCACGTAAATCGGTGCAAATGCTTCCGCTTGCGTGATCTCGAGCAGCCGCTCGCGCGCGAGTTCGAGCAGGGCGATGAAAGTCACGACCATGACCTGCGGCCCGCGCGCGGCGTCGAACAGCTCTTCGAACAGCGCGAAGCGCCGCCCCTGCAGGGTGCGCAACACGATGCTCATGTATTCGCGCACGCTCAGTTGTTCGCGCGTGATCCTGTGGTGCTCGATCAGTTTGGCGCGGCGCAGGATGTCGGCCCAGGCCGCGCGCAGATCGTCGGCGTGCACTTGGGGCAGAAGTGGTGTCAGCGCCTGTTCGAGCGTGACCTGGGCGCGGAAAAAATCGCGCCCCAGCATTGGCAGCGCGTCGAGCTGCGCTGCGGCCAACTTCATCTGCTCGTATTCGACCAGCCGGCGCACCAGCTCGGCACGCGGGTCTTCGGCGTCTTCGCCGTCGCGCGCCCGGCGCGGTGGCAGCAGCATGCGCGACTTGATCTCGATCAGCATCGCCGCCATCAGCAGGTACTCGCCGGCAAGTTCGAGGTTGTGCTTGCGAATCTGATCGACGTAAACCAGGTACTGAAGGGTCACCTCGGCGAGCGGGATGTCGAGGATGTTGAAGTCCTGGCGCCGGATCAGGTAAAGCAGCAGATCGAGCGGCCCCTCGAAGGCTTCAAGAAAGACCTTCAGCGCATCGGGCGGGATGTACAGATCGGTGGGCAGGGTGAAAAGCGGCTCGCCATACAGGCGCGCGACCGCGTTGCCGTGAGTCACTCCCGGCAGCGCATGCGCGGTGCGCCCGGGTTCGGATGCCACGGCCAGATCGGGCGGGGCGAGGGTCTCGACGGCGTCACTCACAGCGTGCACCGATAGTCCTTACTTCGTCTGATAGACGTAGGGTTGCTGCGGCACGCGGTCATCCTGGTACTCGGCGAGCGCGTCGCGGTCGAGATGCCGGTCCCACAACAATGCGCGCCCCTGGCGCTGCTCGTCCTCCAACGTCGGCCGGCGCGCCTTGAGGCGCTCGATGAATGCCGTGGTATCGGACTTGTAGTGTTTCCAGAACAGGGGCATGGTGCAGCAAGCTTGTCGGCCGAGGCCGCGTCGCGCGGATTCTAGTGTGGTGCGCCCGAGGTGACGCTACAAGCGCAGGCGCGGCTTCTTGAGGCGTTACTTCTTGCGCACGACCATCGTTCTCGGCTTGATGCCGAAGCGTATCGGGCAGAATTTACGAGGCGCGATACTTGCCCAGGCCGTACAGCGTCAGATTGGAGTCTCCCCGTGCACAAAGCCTTTGCCTCGCAAGCCGACCTCGAAGTGAAGAAGGTCACGTTCACGCGCCTGAGCGCGAATGCGTACGCCTACACCGCCGAGGGCGACCCGAACACGGGCGTGATCATTGGCGACGACGCCGTGATGGTGATCGACACCCAGGCCACGCCGCTGATGGCGCAAGACGTGATTCGGCGTATCCGCAGCGTCACCGACCTGCCGATCAAGTACGTCGTGCTCAGCCACTACCACGCGGTGCGGGTGCTCGGCGCCACGGCCTACAAGCCGCAGCACATCATCTCGAGCCGTGACACCTACGACTTGATAGTCGAGCGCGGCGAAGCCGACAAGGCGAGCGAAATCGGGCGCTTCCCACGCCTGTTTCAGGCGGTCGAATCGGTGCCGCCGGGAATGACCTGGCCGACGCTCACGTTCACGGGCAGCATGAGCATCTGGCTCGGCAAACTCGAGGTGCAGCTGCTGCAGCTCGGCCGCGGCCACACCAAGGGCGACAGCATCGCCTGGCTGCCCGAGCAGAAGATCATGTTCTCGGGTGATCTGGTCGAGTTCGACGCCACGCCCTATGCCGGTGACGCCTATTTTCAGGACTGGCCGAAGACGCTGGACCGACTCGCGGCGCTCGAGCCGCGGGCACTGGTGCCGGGGCGCGGCGCGGCGCTGATCACACCCGCCGCCGTGGCCCAGGGCTTGGCCAGTACGCGCGGCTTCATCGCCGACGTCTGGAGCAGCGTCAAGGCCGGTGTCGCCGCGGGCAAAGACTTGAACGCGGTGTACAGGGAGACGTTCGCGAAGCTGCAGCCCAAGTACGGCCATTGGGTCATCTTCAACCACTGCATGCCGTTCGACGTGACGCGCTGCTACGACGAAGCGACGCAGTACGCCGACCCGCGCATCTGGACCGCGCAGCGCGACATCGAGATGTGGGCGGCGCTCGAAAGCTGAGCTGCAGCCGAGGCAAAGCGATGGACGGCGTGCGCAAGACGGCGCAGCGCGATTACCAGGCGCTGCAATTTCCCTACCGCAAGGCGCGCGATCACGCCGCGCCCGCGCCGCTGCGCTACGCCGTGGTCGTCGTCGGCGCCGGCCCGGTGGGCTTGAGCCTGGCGATCGACCTCGCGCAACGCGACATCCCGGTCTTGCTGCTCGACGACGAGGACCGCCTGTCGAGCGGCTCACGCGCAATCTGCTTCGCCAAGCGCACGCTGGAGATCTTCGATCGGCTGGGCTGCGCCGCGCCGATGCTGGAAAACGGCGTGTCGTGGAATGTCGGCAGGGTCTACTTTCGCGATGCGCAGATCTATGCGTTCAACCTGCTGCCCGAGGCCGGCCATCAATGCCCGGCGTTCATCAACCTGCAGCAGTACTACGTCGAGGGCTATCTGGCCGAGCGCGCCGCCGCGCTGCGCAATATCGATCTGCGCTGGAAGACCACCGTGGTCGGCGCCGAGGTCCGCGGCGACCATGTGCGGCTCACGCTCGACACGCCCGATGGCCCCTACGTCGTCGAGGCCGGCTATGTCGCCGCGTGCGATGGTTCGAGGTCGGCGCTGCGCGGTCTGCTCGGGCTCGAAGCGGTGGGTCGAACCTTTCGCGATCGATTCCTCATCGCCGACATCAAGATGGACGCGCCCGACTTTCCGGCCGAGCGCCGCTTCTGGTTCGACCCACCGTTTCACCCCGGGCAAAGCGTGCTGCTGCACAAACAGGCCGACGGCCTGTGGCGCACCGACTTCCAGCTCGGCTGGGAGGCAGACCCGGAGCGCGAGCGCAACCCCGAGAACATCCGGCCGCGGGTGCGCGCCTTGCTCGACAGCATCGGCGCGCCCGAGGTCGAATTCGAGATCGTGTGGGCCAGCGTCTACACCTTCGCCTGCCAGCGCTTGCAGCGCTTCCGCCATGGGCGGCTGTTCTTTGCCGGCGACTCGGCGCACGGTGTCTCGCCGTTCGGCGCGCGCGGCGCGAATTCGGGGGTGCAGGATGCCGAAAACCTGGCGTGGAAACTCGCCGCCGTGCTGCAAGGGCGCGCCGGCGATGCGCTGCTCGACAGCTACGGCACGGAACGCGAGTACGCCGCAGACGAGAACATCCGGCACTCGACGCGCGCCACCGACTTCATCACGCCCAAGAGCGAGGTCAGCCGGCTGTTTCGAGATGCGACGCTCGACCTCGCCAAGACCCACCTGTTCGCACGTTCGCTCGTGAACAGCGGCCGCCTGTCGCTGCCCGCGACCTATCGCGATTCGCCGCTGAACACGCCCGACGCTGCGCAATTCACTGGCCCCATGGTTGCAGGCGCGGCCGCGGCCGATGCACCGATCGAGGCCGAAGACGGCGCGGGCTGGTGGTTGCAGCAGCTGCATGGCTCAGGGTTCACGGCAATGTTGTTCGAATCCGGCAACAGCGCGGCAGAGGTGCGTGAGTTGCACGCTGCAGCACAGGGAATCGCGGCGTTGCAGGTGCTGGTGGTAACGCCCGCGGGGTCGAGCCTCAGGGTCGAAGCTGCAGGCAGCGTGGTCGACGTGCAAGGCCTGCTCGCGCAGCGCTACGATGGCCGCCGCGGCACGCTGGTCCTGCTGCGCCCGGACCAGCATGTCTGCGCGCGCTGGCGCGGCGTGTCGGCCGCGCCGGTGCGCCAGGCGCTGCGGCGCGCGCTGGCACTGCCACAAGCAAACTGAGGAATCGCATCGTGCCCCTCGTGACCCAGGCCAATCTGTTCGTGCCGGACGACTTCTATGAAGCCCTGATCGACGCCCACCGCGATCTGGGGCCTGCGCAAAGCCACGAACTCAACGCCAAGCTGATCCTGCTGCTGGCGAATCACGTCGGCGATTTCGACGTGCTGCGCGAAGCGCTTGACGCGGCGCGCGCCAGCGTCACGGCCAAGGCCGGCGCGGCGTGACAATGCGTTCCCTTGTTCGACCCAAACGCCGAGGCAACCGTGAATCCATCTGAACTGAACTACGTCAGCGGCTTTGGCAATCAATTCGCGACCGAAGCGATCGCCGGTGCGTTGCCGCAAGGCCGCAACAGCCCACAGCGCGCGCCGCTCGGTCTTTACGCCGAGCAGTTGTCGGGGACGGCGTTCACCGCACCGCGCGTCGAGAACCGGCGCACCTGGATGTACCGGCGCCAGCCGTCGGTCGTGACCGGGCGCTATGAGGCCTGTTCGCAAACGCTGTGGACCAGCGGTGCCGGCAGCGGCAGGGCGGTTGCGCCCGAACCGCTGCGCTGGAACCCGTTTCCGATCCCGGCCGTCGAGGCCGGTGAACTCGACTTCATCGACGGCCTGCGCACCGTTGTTGCGTGCGGCGACGTCGATTCGCAGGCCGGAATCGCCGCGCTCATCTACGTCGCAAACCGGTCCATGGCGCGCCGTGCGCTGGTCAACGCCGACGCCGAAATGCTGCTCGTGCCGCAGCAGGGGAGCCTTGTCGTTCGCACCGAACTCGGCGTGCTGCACGTCAGCCCTGGGGAGGTGCTGCTGCTGCCGCGTGGCCTGGCGTTCAAGGTCGAGTTGCCCGACGGGCCGGTGCGCGGCTATGTCGCGGAAAACTATGGCGCGCAGTTCCGCCTGCCGGAGCTCGGGCCGATCGGCGCGAACGGTCTGGCCAATGCGCGGGATTTTCTGAGCCCGGTGGCGGCGTTCGAAACCGCCGACGGCAGCTATGAGATCGTGAAGAAATTCGGCGGCCACCTGTGGCGCACGAGACAGGCCGCGACCCCGTTCAACGTGATCGCATGGCATGGCAATCTGGCGCCTTGCAAATACGACACGGCCAATTTCATGACGATCGGCTCGATCAGTTTCGACCACCCCGATCCGTCGATCTTCACCGTGCTCACCTCGCCGTCGGACACGCCAGGCACGGCGAACTGCGACTTCGTGATCTTCCCGCCGCGCTGGATGGTCGCCGAGGACACGTTCCGCCCCGCCTGGTACCACCGCAACCTGATGAGTGAGTTCATGGGTCTGGTGCACGGCCAGTACGACGCGAAGCCGGAAGGCTTCAAACCCGGCGGCGCGAGCCTGCACAACTGCATGGTGCCGCACGGGCCCGATGCCGAAGCCTTCGACAAAGCCAGCAGCGTGGCGCTGACGCCGCAAAAACTCGACGACACCCTCGCCTTCATGTTCGAAAGCCGCTGGCGCTTCGTGCCGACCGAATACGCGATGAACTGCGGCGCGCTCGAAGCGAACTACGCCGACTGCTGGGCGAATCTGGCCGACCGCATGCCGAAGCAGGGCAGGCGCGGGTGAAGACGGTTTACGGCACCTTGCTCAACCACCGGCCGGCCCTGGCTGCGCTGGGTGAGAGCGTGCATCAGGCGCCCTACAAGGCGCCGCCGAGAGCGCCGGTGCTCTACATCAAGCCGCGCAACACCTGGGCCGGGCCCGGCGCGGAAGTGGTGGTGCCGGCAGGCGTGAGCGAGCTCGAAATCGGTGCCAGCCTGGGCCTGGTGTTCGGGCGCACCGCGTGCTGCGTCGACGAAGCCCGCGCGCTGGAGTATCTCGAGGGCTACACCATCGTTGCCGACATCAGCGTGCCGCACAGCGTGTTCTACCGCCCTTCGGTGCGGCACAAGGCGCGCGATGGTTTCTGCCCGATCGGGCCGCGCACCGTGCCGCGCACGCAGATTGCAGACCCGAACCAGTTGGCGCTGCGCGTCGAGGTTGACGGCCAGACGCGGCAGCGCAGCACCACCAGCGACATGCAGCGCCCGGTGGCGCGCCTGATCGCCGACGTCAGCGAGTTCATGACGTTCAGCCGCGGCGACATCCTGCTGCTCGGCGTCGCCCACGGTGCGCCGCGCGCATGCGCCGGGCAAAGCGCGGCGATCGAGATCGATGGCCTGGGCCGGCTCGAGATCGACTTCGTCGCCGCGCGCGAGACCCGATGAGAACCGCACGCGTCGCGTACGGCGGGGCGCTGTTCGAGGCCGTGCCGCATGACCAGGGGCTGCGCCTGCACGACGGGCGCGTGCTGCGTGAAGACCAGGTCGTGTGGCTGCCGCCGCTGGAGGTGGCAACCATCATCGGATTGGGATTGAACTATGCAGAGCATGCGAAGGAACTCGCCAAGGAGTTGAGCGCCACGGCCAAAGACGAACCGCTCGTGTTCCTGAAGGGAGCGAACAGCCTGGTCGGCCACCGCGGTTTCACGCGCCGCCCGGCCGACGTGAGCTTCATGCACTATGAGTGCGAGCTCGCCGTCATCATCGGCAAACGTGCGCAGCGCGTGAAGCGTGCCGACGCGTTGCACGTGGTCGGCGGCTATTGCGTGTGCAACGACTATGCGTTTCGCGACTATCTCGAGAACTGGTACCGGCCGAACCTGCGGGTGAAGAACCGCGATTGCGCGACGGTTCTCGGGCCCTGGTTCGTGCCTGCCAGCGAAGTGCCGGATCCGCACGAGCTCGGCTTGCGGACGTTCGTCAACGGCAGGCTCGTGCAGCAGGGCAATACCGGCCACATGATGCATCGCATCCCGGAGCTGATCGAATACCTGAGCGAGTTCATGACGCTCGACGCGGGTGACGTGATCCTCACCGGCACGCCCGAGGGCGTGGTCAACGTCGACGTCGGCGACCAGGTGCTGACGGAAATCGACGCGCTCGGCGGGCTCATCAACACGATCGTCGGCGACGCTTCGTTCCAACGTTGAATCGCTGACCTTGACCCTGACCCTGACCCGGACCCATGCGCATCGAACACCTGATCGCGGGCAAGCCAGTCGCCGGCCGCGACTACTTTGAAACACTGAACCCGGCGACGCAGGAGGTGCTGGCCGAAGTCGCGCGCGGCGGCGTTGACGAAGTGAATGCCGCAGTCGCCGCGGCGAAGAGCGCTTTTCCCGCGTGGGCGGCGCTGGCGCCCACGCAACGCGCGTCGATCATGAAGCGTCTGGGCGACTTGATTGCATGTCAGGTCGATGCAATCGCGTCGACCGAAACTCGCGACACCGGGCAGGTGATCGCGCAAACCGGCAAACAACTGATTCCACGCGCGGCCGACAACTTTTACTACTTCGCCGAGATGTGCACGCGCGTCGACGGCCACACCTATCCGACACCGACGCATCTGAACTACACGCTGCTGCACCCGGTGGGGGTGTGCGCGCTCATCAGTCCGTGGAACGTGCCGTTCATGACGGCCACCTGGAAAGTGGCGCCTGCGCTCGCCTTCGGCAATACGGCGGTGCTGAAGATGAGCGAACTCTCGCCGCTGAGCGCTGCGCGCCTGGGTGAGCTGGCGCTCGAAGCCGGCGTGCCGGCGGGGGTGCTGAACATCGTGCACGGGTTCGGCGCCGAGGCCGGCGAGCCACTCGTCTCGCACCCCGATGTGCGCGCGATTTCATTCACCGGCTCCACCGCCACCGGCAACCGCATCGTCAGGTGCGCCGGCCTGAAGAAGTTCAGCATGGAACTCGGCGGCAAGAGCCCGTTCGTCGTGTTCGACGACGCGCATTTCGAGCGCGCGCTCGATGCTGCGCTGTTCATGATCTTCAGCAACAACGGTGAACGCTGCACCGCGGGCTCGCGCATCCTGGTGCAACGCGGCATCTATCCGAAGTTTGTCGAACGATTCAGCGCGCGCGCGAAACGGATCGCGGTGGGTGACCCGTTCGATGCAGCCACGATCATCGGGCCGATGATCAGCGCGGCGCACCTGGCCAAGGTGCGCGGCTACATCGAGCTCGGTTCGCGCGAGGGCGCGGCGTTGCTCTGCGGCGGGCTGGCGGCACCGGACGTTCCGGCGGCGGTGGCCAAGGGCAATTTCGTTCTGCCGACGGTGTTTGCCGACGTCGACAACCGGATGCGGATCGCGCAGGAAGAGATCTTCGGCCCGGTGGCGTGCCTGATTCCTTTTGCCGACGAAGCCGAAGCGGTCCGCCTCGCGAACGACACGAGCTATGGCTTGTCGAGTTATGTCTGGAGCGAAAACCTGGGCCGCGCGCACCGTGTGGCCGCGGCGGTGGAGGCCGGCATGTGTTTCGTCAACAGCCAGAACGTTCGCGACCTGCGCCAGCCATTCGGCGGCACCAAGGCCAGCGGCACCGGGCGCGAGGGCGGCACCTGGAGCCACGAAGTGTTCCTCGAGCCAAAGAATGTGGCGGTGAGCCTGGGTTCACACCCCATACCGCGCTGGGGAGCGTAGCGTGAAACGGTTTGGGTTCAAGCACGCTGGGCGTCGTGCGTCCGCGTTCGCGTCGCGCCTGCCAGGGCGGTCGCGGGCCCGACCCAAAGCCCGACAGGCTCGGGCCCAGATCGCGCGCTTGCATCTGACGCGTCGCGAATCGTGCCGCGCAGCGTGGAGCCACTGACATGTCGCTCTACGGCGTCCAGAAATTTCTGTTCCACCTGAACCGCGATGCCCGCGTGCAGCAACGCTTCAAGACGGAGCCCTCTTCCCTGCTCGACGAATACCCGCTCGACGCGCAGGAACGCGAGGCGATTCGAACCGGTGACGTGGGCCTGATCTACGTGCTCGGTGCGAACGGCCAGTTGCTGATGCACTTCGCGGCGTTTCTCGGTTTGCCGTGGGCAGGCTACATCCAGGCGATGCGCGACGGCGTGGCGCGCCATGGGCCGGTGCGTGCCGGCGTGTATGCCATGACGACGCTACTGGACGACCGGGTGGCGGGGCTATGAGTCTGGTCTTTGCGGGGGTGTGCAGCCACGCCCCCGGCATCACCGGCCGCGCGCAGATGGCCGACCCGCTGCTGCGCGACCCGTTCCACGCGGCGTTTCGCGCGTTTGCGCAGGAGCTGCGCGCGACGCGGCCCGACGCCCTGGTGCTCGTCGGTGCCGAACACTTCGGCAACTTCTTCATGGACAACATGCCGGCGTTCGCCATCGGCATGGCCGATGAATACGAGGGCCCGATCGAAGACCCGGCGTGGCTCGGGATCGCGCGCACGCGGGTTCCGGGCAACGCCGAACTGTCGAAGCGCCTGATCACGGAAGTGATGCAGAGCGTCGATCTCGCGTATGCCGAAGAATGGAAGTTCGACCACGGCCTGGCCGTGCCGCTGCACTTTCTGACGCCGCACTACGACCTCGACGTCGTGCCCGTCAACATCAACTGCCAGGGTCCGCCGCTGCCACCGTTGCACCGCGCCTGGGCCCTGGGCGAAGCGCTGCGCCGCGCGGCGGATAAGGTGAGCGAGCGCATTGCCATCGTCGGCACCGGCGGCATCAGCCACTGGCCCGCGACTCCCGATTCGGGCAAGATCAACGAGGCCTGGGACCGCGACTTCATGGATCGCTGGGTGCGCCAGGACCGACAGGCGCTGCTCGCCTACACCGATGCAGAGATCTACCGCGACGCCGGCCAGGGCGGGTTCGAGGTGCGCACCTTCATCAGCATCGCCGCCGCCGCGCGCGGCCCGGGCACGATCCGCCACCTGCAACCGATACCGATCTTTTCCGTGACCTGCACCCTGGGCGTGATGGAGATCGTCTGATGCCTCATCTCGTGATCCTGTACACGCCGCAAATCGAAACCGAGACCGACATGAAGCTGCTGTGCCGGCGTTTGGCCGACGCGATGTCGAGCGTGAAAGACGAAGCCGGCAAACAAGTGTTCCCGATCGCGGGGATTCGCGTCTTCGCCTATCCGGCCATGCACTTTGCAGTCGCCGACGGCAGCGGCGAGCACGCTTTCGTCTACTTCAACTTGCGCATGGCACGTGGGCGCAGCGAAACCGCGAAGCACAACGCCGGCGCAAGCGTGACCGCGGCCGCGCGCGAACATTTCGCGCCGCTGCTGGCGCGCCGCGGTCTCGGCCTGACGCTGCAAGTCGACGAAGGCGAAGAAGTATTCGACGCCAAGTTCGGCAATCTGCATCCGCTGTTCAACAAGACTTGAGTCCCGTTCAACGGGTTGAACCAGGGTTGATTTCGCATGCTCGATTCCAAAACCATCGGCGACCTCGCGCGCGAGCTGTACCAGGCGCGCAAGACGCGCACCCAGACGCGCCACTTTTCGAAGCGCTTTCCCGCTATTACGGTCGACGACGGCTACGCGATTCAGCGCGAATGGGTCAAGCTCGAGCAGGCCGACGGCCGTTTCATCAAGGGCCACAAGATCGGCCTCACGTCGCGCGCGATGCAGCAGGCTTCGCAGATCACCGAGCCTGACTTCGGGCCGTTGATGGACGACATGTTCTTCGAACCCGGCGGCGACATCGAGTTCGACCACTTCATCGCGCCACGCGTCGAAGTCGAACTCGCCTTCATCCTGAACCGACCACTGGCCGGACCCGGTGTCACGCTGTTCGAAGTGTTGTCGGCCACCGACTGGGTGAGCCCGGCACTGGAGATCATCGACGCCCGAATCGAACAATTCGACCGCGAGACCAAGGCCCCGCGCAAAGTGTTCGACACGATCTCCGACTTCGCCGCGAACGCCGGCATCGTGCTCGGCGGCCGCCCGGTGCGGCCGAACGATGTCGACCTGCGCTGGGTCGGCGCGTTGCTGTTCAAGAATGGAGTGATCGAGGAAACGGGCCTGGCCGCCGGCGTGCTGAACCATCCCGCCACCGGTGTTGCCTGGCTCGCGAATCGCCTCGCGCAGTACGACGAATCACTGAAGGCGGGTGAGGTGGTGCTTGCCGGTTCGTTCACGCGGCCGACGACTGCGCAGCGCGGCGACACCTTTCACGCGGACTATGGGCCGCTGGGCGCGATCGGGTTTCGGTTCGCTTGAACCTGGTCTTTCAGCCCGGACGCTGGACGCGGTCTAGCAGGGTTTCCCAAATCGGCGTCAGGCGCGCCGGCAGCGGCGGCAGGCCCCCCAGGTCCATGCGGCTTTCTTCGGGGCTGTGAAAGTCGCTGCCGCGCGAGGCCAGGAGCTTGAATTCGAGCGCCGCGTCGGCGTAACGCTCGGCGTCGGCGGCACTGTGGCTGCCCGTCACGACTTCGACGCCCTGCCCGCCATGGGCGATGAATTCGGTGAACAACGCATATTCCTCGTTGCTGCTGAACTTGTAGCGTGCCGGGTGTGCGATCACGGCCACACCGCCGGCCTGCGCGATCCAGGTCACGGCGTCGCGCAGCGATGCCCAGCGATGGGGCACATAGCCCGGCTTGCCCTGGATCAGGTACTTGCGAAAGACCTCTTGCGTGTCGTGGCACACACCCGTTGCCACGAGAAATCGCGCGAAATGGGTGCGCGACATCAGGTCCGGGTTGCTGACGAAACCGAGCGCACCCTCGAACGCACCCGGGATACCCGCCTGCGCCAGGCCCTGGGCCATCTCCAGCGCGCGCTGCTTGCGCCCGTCGCGCGTGGCCGCGAGTCCGGCGATCAACGCGGCATTGCCGGCATCGAAGCCGAGGCCGACGATGTGCACCGTGGTGTCGGCAAACGTGACCGAAATTTCGCATCCGGTGAGGTAGGGCAGGTCGAGCTCGAACGCCGCCTGGCGCGCGCGCTCCTGGCCACCGACTTCATCGTGGTCGGTCAGGGCCCACAGTTCGACGCCGTTGGCCTTGGCTCGCGCGGCCAGGGCTTCGGGCTGAAGCGTGCCGTCGGAGACGTTGGAATGGCAATGCAGGTCGGCGTTCATCGGCGGCAAGGGTGTGGGCGCTGTGCATTTTAGGTTGCCCCTTGTCGAACTCGCGTCGCGCAACCGCGGCGCAACTTGCGAATTCGCTCCTGCAGCGAATGAACCAGCGGCTCGCACCGCACCACCCCGTATCGGATTCCGCCCTGAAGTGCGCGCAGCCATTGGCGTGGCGGTTCGCGCGTTAACACTGCACCGACGGCTTGTGGGCCGGGCTGGGTTGCCCGGCAAACCCGGATTCAACGCGCAGACCACGCCCAAATCGGGGGTGTAAATAGTGCCGCATTCGACCTCACCCACACGCTTGGCACCACTTGTTACGGGTTGAATTGAGGCAAGCTGCGCAACCATGTCGTTCCTTCCTCATCTGCGCATTGACCCGAGCCACGCCAGGGCGGCGTTGACGTCGCTTGCCTACTCGGCGGGCGGGCAACCGCGGCTGGGGTCGCGCCTGGTGCGGGCGGTGTTGCTGGCCGCGGGTACGGCGCTGCTGGTGGCTGCGGTTGCGCTGAACGGATTCGCCTACTTCACGCTGCGCACTGGATTCATCGATAACCTGAAGGTCCAGGCGCTGCTGACCGCCGATCACAGTGCGCAAGCGCTCGCCGGCGGTGACAGGGCAGCGGCAGCGCTCGAACTCGGCTGCGCACAGGCCGCGCCGACGCTGCTCGGTGCGGTGCTGTTCGACTCCTCGGGCCGTCTCTTCGCCAGCTGTGTCGCGCGTTCGAGCGCTGACGCCCACAGCCTCACCGATCTTGAGTCGTTGCCCGTCGACCCGGTGCAGTTCGGCCGATCCCAGGTGCGCGTGTTGCAAGGCGTCAAGCACGCAGGCCGGGACGTCGGGCACATCGTCGTCGTCGCGAGTCTGGACCGCTTGTACCGGCGTATGGCCGAATTCGTGGCTGCGAGCGTGCTCGTGGTGCTCGCGGCCCTGGCGCTGGCTTTTGCACTGGTGGCGCGCATTCGGCGTGAGATGGACGCCTCGGAAAGTCAGCTCGATCAGCTTGCGTACGTCGACCCGGTGACAAAACTGCCGAACCGCCACGCGGCGAACGCGCAGATTCAACGCATGATCGAGCGCGTCGGCAAGGGCAGCGAGGGTTTTGCGCTGATGCTGCTCGACCTGGACAACTTCAAGATCGTCAACGACACGCTGGGCCACCCCGTCGGCGACGAACTGCTGCAAGCCCTGGCGCTGCGCCTGACCGAGCAACTGCCGCGCAGCGACATGGTGTTTCGCTACGGTGGCGACGAGTTCCTGATCCTGTCGGAGGGCTATCGCGAGCCTGAGCAACTGCGCCTGATCGGTCAGTTCACCTTGCTCACGTTGGACACGCCGCTCAAGGTGGGGCCGCATGAACTCCAGGTGCGCGGCTGTGTCGGCCTGGCGCAGTTTCCGCGCGACGCCGCCGATGCCTCGAACCTGGTGCGCGCTGCCGACACCGCGATGTACCGCGCCAAGAGCCTGGGCAAGAACAGCAGCGCGGTGTTCGAAGCCGACATGGACCACACCGCGAAGCGGCGGATTCGGATCGACAGCGAATTGCGCCGCGCCGTGGCGCGTGACGAATTGCATCTGCAATATCAACCGATCGTCGACCTGGTCAGCGGCCGAATGGTCGGGGTCGAGGCGCTGCTGCGCTGGCAGCATCCGGACCTGGGCATGATCGCGCCCGCCGAATTCATTCCGGTGGCCGAGAACAGCGGCCTGATCGCCGACATTGGCCAGTGGGTGTTGCACGCCGCTTGTGCGCAGATGCAGCGCTGGCATCTCGAGGGGGAGACGGAACTGTACGTCGCGATCAACGTTTCCGGACGGCAACTCAAGCGCGGCCTGGTGCGTCAGCTCGACGCGGCATTGGCGGCCTCGGGCCTGGACCCGAGTTGCGTGGAACTCGAAATCGCCGAGCAATCGCTGGTGGACAACATCGAACCCGGGATCGCCCAGATGTCGCTGCTCAAGAAGCGTGGCATCAGGCTCTCGATCGACAATTTCGGCACGGGCTTTACCTCGTTGAACTGCGTGAAGCGCTTGCCGGTCGACAAGCTCAAGATCGACATGACGTTCGTCAAGGATTTGCCGAACAGCGCGGACGATGCCGCGATCGCGACCTCGATCGTCTCGCTGGCGCAGGGCCTGAACCTGAAGGTGGTGGGAGAAGGCGTGCAAACCCAGCTGCAGCACGAATTCCTGCGCCACCTCGGTTGCGACCTGGCGCAAGGCTTTCTCTACAGTCGGCCCGTGACGGCGGAGCGCATGTCGCGTTTCCTTGTGCAGCGGCTGGCCGAATCGGAAAAAGCCGACCACCACTGGCCGAACGTTTCGTCGGCGCTATCACCCCTCATGGCGGACTGAGTCTGCGCGCGGCCGTGCGTCGCGCCAGCGCCCAGGCCCGCCAGTTTCGAGCAGGCAGAACAGCGCTGACTGCGGCGCATGCCTGGCGCAACCCGGGATCCCCGCGTCGGCGCGCAGCGATGAATCCCGGCTCGTGCCGCGATCGCGCGACTCGGACGCGAAGAATCAGAATGTCCGGGCAGTGCCCGGCCATCAGCCGTCGATGGCCACAGGCGACTTGCGGGTCTCTGAGCTTGCCGTCCTCGCGTCGTAGGCGACGAAGAGACCTTCTTCGCCGAGGTCGAGGCCGCCTCGGGTGCGACGGCACCACGCACTTGATGATGTCGCCGCTGGAGTTCATGCAGCGGCTGGCCGCGCTGGTGCCACGACCCCTTGCAGGGCGCGTCGGGCCAGTGGCCCGACCCCTCGCCAGGCACAAACAGTCCACTGGACTGTTTTTGTCCGGGCTTGGCGGTTGCACCTGATCCGTTTGGTGTCCGCGTAACTTCGCTTCGCGAAGTGAGCGGACCCCCGCTGCGCGAACCATGGCGTGCTGGCACCCAACGCCAAGCTGCGCGCGCAAGTGGTGCCACAAGAGCCGGTCGAGCTCGACCAGGCAGCGCACCCGCCGCGTGCGAGGCGAGCTGCGCGCATCAGCGTCCGGTGCGGCTGAGTTGGGCGCGGCTGCTCATGCGTGTCTTGGCTACGACATAACTTGAGTACAAGTTAGTCTTCGCTGAAGCTTCGCTTTCGACCTGGACCTCGAGCACTGCCCGAACTGCGGTGGCGAGCTGAAGATCATCGCCGCAATCCTGGAGACGCCGGTGATCGAGAAGATCCTCACGCACCTGGGTCTGCAGGCCGACTGTGGACGCAGGAGCGCGCCCGCGCGCGGTCCTGCGCCTCAGGAGGGGCTCGCGCCTGCAGGCGCGAGCGTGGCCTGCAAGGCCGCGCGCCGCCGCGGGCGCCGGCGCGTGGGCAGGCGCTGCAGGCGGCCTGATCCAGACCCAACCCGTCACCGTTCAAGCGGCCCAGCGCCCGCAGCCGGGAAACCGGCTGCGCCCGGGGTTTTCAGGACCGGGGCAAAACGGCATGATCGTCAGGGTAAACACATAGACGACCCCTCTGATGGACCTGCGCGGCCGGATTCACCGGCGCTTGACGGGCCGATGTCGACCACAAAGACCGCAATCAGAGCTTCGGCTGACGGGCCCGGCCACCCGAAGGTCACGAAAAAGGGGCTTTAAACGAACTATCCTCCATCCTCCCACCCGGACGTGGCGAGCGAGCGCCGCTTCTGTTAAATTGCCTCGATGGGGAAGTACCAGGAGTTGCTCGAACAGATCTTGCTTGGCGGTTCCGATGCCAATGTCGAGTTCGATGAGTTGGGCCAGCTTCTGCGCCGATTGGGATTCGAGGAGCGCACGCGTGGGAGCCATCACATCTTTCGAAAGTCGGGGATCGAAGAGCGCATCAATCTCCAGCGTGACGGGCGCAAGGCGAAGCCCTATCAGGTCCGTCAGGTCAGAGGCGTGATCGTCAAGCACAGACTTGGTCTGGAGGAGTAAATGCACAAATACGAGATCATCCTATACTGGAGCGAAGAGGACCAAGTCTTCATCGCCGAGGTCCCTGAACTGCGGGGCTGTGTGGCTCACGGCGCGACGCAGGAAGAGGCCCTGTCGCAGGCCACGGGAGCGATCCAGTTGTGGATCGATACGGCCAAGGAGTTCGGAGACGCCATCCCGCAGCCGAAGGGCGCGCGGTTGATGTTGGCGTAGCGGACCCTCCACTCGGGACTCCGGTGTCAGGACTCCGGTGTCAGGTTTGCGGTATTGCGATTTAGCTCTCGCTCGCATCAGCATCAAGAATCGCAAAATCTCAAACCTGACACCGTCGGTCCCTGCCAGCACTGTGGCGGCGACTTGAAGATCATCGCCGCCATCGAAGATCCGGCGGTGATCGCCAAGATCCTCACGCAACTGGGCTTGCCTGCGCGCGCTCCGCCGCGCTCTGTTACGTCCGCCGGAATCTGAGGGCCCTGGGTAACCTGACATCCCGGTTTTTTTGAGGGCGCTTGTCAGAACCGCGCCGTCAGCAGCCTGGGACGCCAGACAAACAAGATAGGCCGGTACTCCTTTGTTATCGTGGGTTATCGAGACCAACACGAAGCAACCGAGACCGGCCTATGCAGCGAATTGTAGCGAGCGTCACCACCCTTGGGCAGCATCTGGAAGCCCTCGATACGAACCCCGAGGTCTATCGCCCGCAGGCGTGCCCGCACTGCCAATTGAGCGGACTGTGGCGACACGGCTGCTATCACCGCAAGGCCGATCGAAGCGCGGGCGGCCAGACGCGCAATCCCATTGCGGTGTTGCGCTTCCTGTGTCGGGAATGTTTGCGAACGTGTTCGCGTCTGCCGCTGTGCATCGCGCCGCGGCGCTGGTATGGCTGGGCCGTGCAGCAGATGGTGTTGGCGCTGTTGCTGATCGGCTTGCTGCGCGTCAATCAGGATGAGAAGCGTGTTGTCTCACGAAGGAATGTTACCCGGCGGCTTGTTGTCGTTCCGGCTCGTTTTCTACTTCTTCAATGGTCGAAGGCTGTGGGCATGTGGGCGAAGGTTGCGGCGGTGGGCAACGCAGCGCCGCGCAGCGGCGCGTTGTCCACGGTCGCAGCCGGTGCGCCGCCATGGAATCGAGGGCTACCGACTCCCCAGTCTCCGAGCGCGATATTCGGGCTCGGGCGGTTGAATTTCCTTCCCCTGTTGGTACATATTCGCCATTTGCAAATAGCGAATAGCGAATAGCGAATAACGGATAGTGGATGTGGCCATGTACCGTGCGAAATCCAATCCCCAGATCGTCTTACGCCCACAGGATGTGGTTGTGCTGCTGCGGCTCTCGCTTGAAACAGGGACGCCGCCCACCTATGCCACGCTGGCACAGGAACTGAGCCTCACGGCTTCCGAGGTGCATGCAGGCTTGGAACGCGCCGCCTTCGCGCAGTTGGCCCGCAAGGATCGGGGCGGCAAGGCCTCTGTCGTGCGCGAGGCGCTGAAGCTTTTTCTGTTGCACGGGGCGCGTTATGCATTTCCGGCCACGCGCGGTGAGGCCACGCGCGGAATGCCCACTGGCTACGCTGCGCCGCCGCTCGCGGACCAGATCGTCCAACCAAATGAGCCCGCGCCGGTCTGGCCGCACAAAGACGCTCAAGTGCGCGGCATGGCCCTTTATCCGCTGTACCCCACGGTGCCAGACGCCGCAGCCCGCAACCCCGCGCTATATGAACTGCTGGTGCTGTTCGACGCGATCCGCGGCGGCAGCATGCGTGAACGCGCGCTTGCCTCACAAATGCTTGGACAACGGCTGGGATGAACCCGAATGACCCCAATGTTGTGTTGCTGGAGTTGGTCGCTGCGCGGCTCGGCGAAAAGTTGCGCGGGGATCAGGTGTTCTGCGGCGGTGCCGTGGCTGGCTTGCTGACTACCGATCCAGCTTCACCGGCGATTCGCCCCACTGAGGATGTCGACCTGATCGTCAAAGTGTTGACATTGGCGGGCTATCATCGCATCGAACAAGCGCTCGCCAAACAAGGATTCGCGCACGACATGAGCGCCGAGGCGCCGGTGTGCCGCTGGCGCGCGGACAAGGTCGCCGTCGATGTGATGCCGACGCTGGATACGCTCCTGGGGTTCTCGAACCGCTGGTATCCGCTGGCGCTGGAAACGGCAACACCGGTCGCGCTGCCGAGCGGGGCTTTCATCCGGCTGGTGCAGGCGCCGATTTTTCTGGGCACCAAGCTGGAAGCCTTTGCCGGGCGCGGTAACAACGACTACCTGTTCAGTCACGATCTGGGTGATTTGCTGTCGGTTGTCGATGGCCGCGATGCCCTGGTTACCGAATGTCGGCAAAGCGATCTGGCGTTGTAGGCCTATCTGCGCGATCGGGTCGCCGGTCTGCTGGCGACGCCGGCGTTTCTGGCGGCGCTGCCTGGGCACCTGCCGGGCGATGCCGCCAGCCAGGAGCGCCTGCCCGATCTAAAAGCCAAGCTGCAGCGCCTTGCCCATCTGGGCTGAGAGGCTCTGCCCGCCGGCCCCGGCGCTACACACGCAGGCGGAGCGCATCGACATCCTCACACCGTCGGTGCATTGCTACGACACCGTCAAAGGCACCGACGCGGAGGTGAAACTCGGCTCGATGGTCAGCATCGCCATACCAAAAGCCACCGACGGACTGCTGCTGGCGACACCGACGGGCTTGATGACGTTCGACCTGGCGAGCAAGAGCCTCGCCGCGTTCTGCCGCCCCGAGTCGGACCGCCCCACCAGCTGTTGCTTCGGTGGCGCCAGCCTCGGCACCCGGTAAGTCACCAGTGCGTTGGTCCGGCTCGACGAGGACGCGCTGGCCGCAGCACCGCTGTCGGGCGGGTCGTTTGCGATCCGCATCCCGGGGGTCCGGGGCCTGCCCGAGACCACCTTCGCTGGGTAGCTGCCCTGACGGTGCGGCGTCAATCGCCGTTGAACCAGTTCAGCCGAGCGACAGCCCACCGTCCACGGATAGGCTGGCGCCGGTCATGAACCGGGAATCGTCACCGGCCAGAAACGCGGCGGCACAGGCGATGTCCGCTGGTTCCCTGAGCCTTCGCAGCGGTGTGCGATTGAGTACCGCTTCAAGCCGCTCGGGATGCTGGGCCAGGTATGGTTGGTTCATCGGCGTGTCGATCGCACTCGGGCAAAGCAGGTTCACTCGCACGCCGGATGGCCCCGCGGCCGCGGCAAGCGCCCGACCCCATTGCCGCAGGCCGCCCTTGGACGCGCAGTAGTGCGCCCGCTCGGGGATCACGCGGTCCTCGTTGATCGAACTCACGATCACGATCGATCCACCGCCAGAGCGCACCATCGCCTTTGCCGCCTCCTGCGTCAGCGCCATGGCGGCTATGAGGTTGATGCCAAGCACCCGCTGCATGTCCTCGTCGGTGAGGTCGAGGACTGCCTTGCGCTGCGTAATGCCGGTGTTCGCAATCACGACATCGAGTCCGCCCATGCATTCATTCGCCTCCTGCACGAGGGCGCGCCCGGCGCCCATCGTCGAGATGTCGGCCGCCAGAGCGAACACGCGGACACCGAAGCCCGTTAGAGACGCGGTCGTCAGTTGCGCCGGGGCTCGCGTGCGGCCGTGAACGCAAATGTCCGCCCCACGGCTCGCCAGTTCGAGCGCAATGGAGCGGCCGATGCCTGTCGTGCCAGCTCCGGTCACCAGTACACGCTTGCCCGCCAGCTGGCCTGATTGGCTCATGCAGCCTCCAACAAAGTGACATCGGCTGCGACCTGGCGCAAGGCTTTCTCTACAGCCGGCCCGTCACGGCGGAGCGCATGTCGCGTTTCCTCGTGCAGCGGCTGGCCGAATCGGGAAAAGTCGACCAGCGCTGGCCGAACGTTTCGTCGGCGCTGTCACCTCTCACGGTGGACTGAGGCTGCGCGCAGCAGCCCGTCGCACCAGCACCCAAGCCCGCCACATCCAGGCAGACAGCCCGACGCCGATCGCACCGCATGCCTGGTGCGTCGCGCGATGCGGACGCGGCATTGCCCCGGCGCGAACAGCCCAACGCCGATCGCGCAGCATGCCAGCCCCGACCCTGCATTCGCGGGTTGGCGTGGAGCGATGGAACCCGGCTCGTGCCGGAACCACGCGACACAGACCGGAAGAATCAGCCGATCGCCTGTACCAGCATCTGTACCCTTTCGCGGCCGTTGTACTCATCCACGCTGAGCCGATAGGCCATGCGCACGCGCGCCGCGAGCGGCTCGGTGTGGCCGAACCAGATGGCCTCGACCGGCGCCCCAGCATGACGCAGGTTGAGCTTCAAGTGGCGCTCGCCGACGATGCGCTGCGACAGGACCTCCACCTCATCGCAAAACAGCGGTGGCTCGAAGGCCTGGCCCCAGACCTGGGCGTCGAGCGCGCGCACCGTGTCGGCATTGAAGTACTCACGCGGCAACGGCCCGTCGGTCAAGAGCGTGCGCGACAGCGTCGCGGCATCGAGCCATTCGCTGGCAACTTGCTGCAACGCAGAGCCGAAGCTTGCCAGTTGTGCTTCTTCGATCGTGCAGCCTGCTGCCATGGCATGCCCGCCGAAGCGTTTCAGCACACCGGGGTGGCGCTTCGCCACGAGGTCGAGCGCGTCGCGCAGGTGAAAGCCCGGGATCGACCTGCCCGAGCCCTTGAGCAACCCGTCCTGGCCGCGCGCGAAGATGAATGTCGGGCGGTGCACCCGATCTTTCAGGCGCGAGGCAACGATGCCGACCACGCCTTCATGAAACGCTGCGTCGAACAGCGCCAGTGCGCTCGGAGGATCGCCGCGAGGCATCAAGGCTTCGAGCAGCGTCTCGGCCGACTCGCGCATGCCGGTTTCCAGATCGCGCCGGTCCCGGTTCATGGCGTCCAGCGCGCGCGCGAGTTCGGCCGCGCGCGTCGCGTCGTCCGTTGTCAGGCATTCGATGCCGAGCGTCATGTCCGACAAGCGCCCGGCGGCATTGATGCGCGGGCCGAGTGCAAAGCCAAAGTCGCCCGCACCGGCGCGGCGCGGGTCGCGCCCGGCCGCGCTGAACAATGCGGCGACGCCAGGCTGCATCTGGCCGGCGCGAATCCGCTTCAAACCTTGCGCCACGAGGCGCCGGTTGTTGGCGTCGAGCTTCACCACATCGGCCACGGTGCCCAGCGCCACCAGGTCGAGCAGGCTGTCCAGGCGCGGCTGGTCCTGGGCGCTGAAGGCCCCGCGCTCGCGCAGCACGCTGCGCAACACCAGCAGCACGTAGAACATGACACCCACGCCCGCGAGATTCTTGCTGGCGAAGGTGCAACCCGGTTGGTTCGGATTGACGATCACATCCGCCGCGGGCAACACCACCTGATCGTCGACGAGCGCCGGCAAGTGATGGTCGGTGACGAGCACGCCCAGCCCCATTGCGCGTGCGTGCGCAACGCCTTCGATGCTGGCGATGCCGTTGTCCACCGTGATCAGGATCTCGGCACCCTGGGCCCGCGCCAGGTCGACGATTGCCGGCGTCAGGCCGTAGCCGTGTACGGCGCGGTCAGGCACGACAAAACACAGCAACTCGCGCGGCGCGCCGAGCAAGGCCAGGCCGCGCAGGG
>Ga0315268_10001554_pt1 | contig 26391 bp, 29 predicted proteins | sample C1_top_MG_FD_204535 | JGI IMG/M metagenome (GOLD analysis project Ga0315268, IMG submission 204535) | Sediment microbial communities from Yellowstone Lake, YNP, Wyoming, USA - C1_top | ecosystem: Environmental > Aquatic > Freshwater > Lake > Sediment | place: USA: Wyoming | collected 2017-08-01
AAGGTGCAACCTGAAAACTCCAGACGAATGTCCATGGTGTACCTCTCCCCATATTTTGGAGAGAGGATACCACAAAAAAGCGGAATCAACTTATTCGTCGTCTCTTGCGCCGCTAAACACTACATGATAACCTCTGGAGACGGAAATTCGTAGAGGCGGGGCTTCTCACGTACCTCATCCATGTAGATTGGCCGGTAGCCGAATTTGGTGTAGACCCGCTGGGCCAGCTCCCATTGGTCAGGATCGGCGTCCACCACCTGGCCGTTGAGGACGGCCACGAACTGGCCCCGGTGCGTTTTTAGCAACTCCTCGCGCAGGCGCTCGAAGGCGAGGTGATCGCGCTCGAACTGCTCCAGCTCGGCCGGCTGCAGATGGGAAGGCACTTCCCGAGCCCGCCACCGGGCAAACTCCTGGTACTCGTGGAACGGAACGAGGACTGCCACCGGCCGACCATGGCGCTCGATGATCGCCGGCTCTTCACCGAGTTGCTCCTCGTCGAGGGACAGGGAATAAGGCGCTTTGGTCTCCTTCAGGCTGATCGTCTTCATATTCATCACCTCAGCGTCAGTATAGGATAGATCACGTCAGATGTCAAGTCCGCCCGGGGCTGATCCTTCGACTTCGCTCAGGACAGGCGCCACCGGGCTTATTCAACGAAGACCTACGGGCTAAGGAGCCCCGAAGGGGGCTTCGTAGACTCAGCCCGGCTCCTTCCAGGGCCGGGCGATCTTGGCCTCTGATCATCCCTGAAGTCAGCTCTTGGCCGCTGGCGATGAGTGGAGAAGCGCGAAGTGGTTGAGCGGCCCATGCCCCTGGCCCAGGCGTAGGTCCACTGAGGCCCGCAGGGCCGCGGTCAAGTAGGCTTTGGCTGCCCCCACCGCCTCTGGCACCGACTGTCCCTTGGCCAGCCCGGCGGCGATGGCGGAGGCGAAGGTGCAGCCGGTGCCGTGGGTGTTCTTGGTGGCGAGGCGGGGGGCGGCGAACTCCGTGAAGTCGTGGCCGTCGTAGAGGACGTCAATGCTCTGCGGCGAGCCGGGCAGGTGTCCCCCCTTGACCACTACGTTCCGCGCCCCCAGCCGCTGGATGGCCCGCGCCGCCTCTTTCATCGCCGCCAGACTGTCAATCTCCAGGCCGGTGAGCACGCGGGCCTCCTGCAGGTTGGGAGTGAGCACTTTGGCCAGGGGGATGAGCTGCTCGATGAGGGACTGCCGGGCCTCGGGGTGCAGCAGGGGGTCGCCGCTCTTGGCCACCATGACCGGGTCCACCACCAGATTGTCCACCCGGTACTCCTGCATCTTGGCGGCGATCACGGCGATGATCTCGCTGTTGGAGAGCATGCCCGTCTTGACGGCGTCGGCGCCAATGTCCATCAGCACGGCGTCAATTTGCAGGCCTACGAAGCTGGCCGGCAGTTCGACCACGCCCTGCACGCCCACGGTGTTCTGCGCGGTGATGGCCGTGAGGGCGCTCATGCCGTACACGCCCAGGGCGGCAAACGTCTTCAGATCGGCCTGAATGCCCGCGCCCCCACCGGAATCCGAGCCGGCAATGGTCAGGGCGCGGGGAAGACCCATTTTACCCCTTGTACCCATAGTACCCCTCCACTCTACGTCAGGTGATCAGGAAATCAGGGAATCGGGGACTCAGGGCCGCCTAATTCCCTGATCTTTCTATGCTCTATGCTCTCTGCCCTATGCTCTACGGAAGTGATCCCATCCCCCCGGTTCCAATGGTATCGTCCGGCCGTTGGTCAGAAGCAGGGTGCGGCCGGCGGCGGCCGGGACGATGGCGCCGATGTCCGTCAGCGGCGTCCCTGTCTGGCCCACGGCAGCGACCAACTCGCCGACACGCTCGGCGGGGGCAGTGAGCAGTAGCTCGTAGTCCTCCCCGCCGAAGAGGGCGAAGGCCACCGGGTCACGTCCCAGAGCCTCGGCGACGGCCCGCGTGGCCGAGGAGATGGGTAGCCGCGCCGCCTCGACCCGCACACCAACGTTACTTAACTCGCAGATGTGCCCCACGTCGCTGGCCAGCCCATCGGACAGGTCAATCATGGCTGTGGCGGCGTGCGTCGCCCCGATGGCCCGCCCCTCCGCCACCCGCGGCGTAGGCGTCAGGTGCGCCGCCAAAACCTCGTCCACCTCTGTGCAGAGGTGCGGGGGTGCTGGGGTGCCGAGGTGACTCGCTCCTCCACCCCTCTTCTCCTCTGCCCCTCTGCCCCCCTGCTCCTCTGCTCCCCCGCCCCCCGCCACCAGCCACGCCAACCCCGCCCCCGATGCCCCCAGCATGCCGGTGACCAGCAGGCGATCGCCCACTCGTGCCCCAGAGCGGCGCAGCAGGCGAGCCTCCTCCACCTCGCCCAAGAGGGTGACGTCCACGAGGATAAGCGGCGAGCCAGTGATGTTGCCACCAACAATGCTCGTGCCGAAGCGGGCAGCCTCCTCCTGCAAGCCATCGTACAGGGCATCCACCCAGGACACCGCCAGGCCTTTGGGCAGGCCCAACGAGACGAGGGCGTAGCGCGGCCGGCCGCCCATGCTGGCGATGTCACTCAGGTTGATGGCCAGGGCCTTGCGGCCAAGCTGCTGCGGGGCGATTTTGTCGCGCAGGAAGTGATGGCCCTCGAGCTGAATATCGCAGGTAGCCAGGAGCAGCCGGTCGCCGCTGAGGCGCAGCGCCGCCGTATCGTCCCCAATGCCCACCACGACTCCCTCGCCGGGCGCGGGCAGCCGCCGGGCTATGCGGTCAATAAGCCCAAACTCCCCAATATCAGAAAGCCGCCTGGCCTCCCTGATTTCCTGATTCCCTGATTCCCTCATTTCCTCACCACCTGTAACTCATAACTCATTCCCTGGCTCGCCTGATGGCCTCCCGCAACCGTCGCGCCGCGGCGCTCATGTCCGGCGCGCTGACCACGGCGGAGATCACCGCCGCCCCCGCCGCTCCCGCCTGGATCACCTGGGCCACGTTGTCCACCTTGATCCCGCCGATGCCCACCACGGGGATGCGCACGGCGCGGCAAATCTCGGCCAGGGCGTCCACGCCGATGGGCGGGCCGGCGTCGGGCTTGGAGCCGGTGAAGAAAATGGCGTCGGTGCCCAGGTAGTCGGCGCCGTCGGCCTCGGCCTGGAGGGCCTGGGCCACGTTGCCCACGGTGACGCCCAGGAGCATATCCGGGCCGATAAGGCGCCGGGCGATGATCGCCGGCATGTCCTCCTGGCCTACGTGCACGCCGTCGGCGGCGACGGCCAGGGCCACGTCCACCCGGTCATTGACGATGAAGGTGGCACTCAGCTCGCGGCAGACGTCGCGCACGGCGCTGGCCTCCGCAATGAGCTGGCGAGTGTTGCCCAGCTTCTCACGGTACTGGATGACCGTCGCCCCGCCCAGGATGGCCGCCCGCGCCTGTTCAGCATGGCTGCGGCCACCGGCTAGGGCCTTGTCCGTGACCACGTACAGAGTCCAGTCCACTTTGCTTTTGGGCATGGCTCCCTCCAACAGTAGGGCGGGCGCGGCGCCCGCCGCCCAGTTGCTCCAGGCAGCTAACCACCAAGACACTAAGAACACCAAGTTTTTATTTTTTGTGTCTTGGTGCCTTGGTGGTTTAATCCAGTCGTCTGGCTACTACTATAACCACCTGGCCTTTGCCCCCGCCACGATCTGCTCGGCGGTGAGGTTGTAGAGGGCGTCGAACAGGGCTACCTTGAAGCTGCCGGGGCCGAAGGCAGGTGGCTGGCCCGTAGGGCGGCTTTCCATAGCCGCCGTGCCAGGGGCAGGTATGGAAACCTGCCCTACTGCGGCGGCCAGCTCGGCGGCCAGGCCGAAGGCGATAAGCCCACCGCTGGCGGCCAGCAGGTGGTCTTGCTCCACGGCGCAGAAGGCGGCGATCATCGTCGTGGCCATGCAGCCGGTGCCGGTGATGGTCTTCAGCCAGGGATCGCCGTTGTCCACCAAGACCACCCGCTCGCCGTCCGAGATGACGTCCTGCTTGCCGGTGATGGCCACCACGATGCCCTGCTGGCGGGCAAAGTCCCTGGCCACCTTCACAGGATCGGCTACGTCTACCACGGATTCCACGCCTTTGACGACGCCGCCCATGCCCGCCAGGGCGCCTACCTCGCCGGAGTTGCCGCGCAGCACGGCAATCTTGAGCTGGCGCAGCAGGCGCTGGTTGGCCTGCGTGCGCAGGGTGGTAGCGCCAGCGCCCACGGGATCGAGCACCACGGGGATGCCCAGCTCGTTGGCACGGCGGCCGGCGATGAGCATGGCCTCCACCCACTCTGGCGTCAAAGTGCCCGGGTTCAGCACCAGCGCCCCGGCCGCGGCCACCATCTCGGCCACCTCCTCGCGAGCGTGGGCCATCACGGGCAGGGCGCCCACGTGCAGGGTGACGTTGGCCGTATCGTTCATGACCACGAAGTTGGTGATGTGGTGCAGCAGCGGCTTGCGCTGGCGAATGCGGGCCAGCATCTCGGCCGTGGCCTGGCCGAGGTCAGTGGTTGATTGGCTTGCCATCAACAAAACTCCTCAGAAGGGGATCAGGGAATCGGGGAATCGGGAAATCAGGGGTTGCCAGGCTCACTGATTCCCTGATTTCCTGATTGCCTGATTACTGAGCTTATCCAGTGCAGGGCAAAGGCCACGACAAAGCTGGGGATGGTCGCCCCCAGCCAGGGCAGGAAGCGGGCGATGAGCTGGTAGGCGGCGACGCCCAGGGCCCAGGCCGCCACGGCCCACAGGTTCACGCCCTGCCGATACCAGTAGCGCCCCTGTGGCCGGTAGAGCTCGTCTACCTGGTAGCGACGGCGGCGCAGGACGAAGTAATCGGCGGCCAGCACGCCGAACAGGGGCACGAAGAGCGAACCGATGAGCAACAGGAAGCCTTCATACTGGGCGATGGGCAGGATGGCCGCCAGCAAGAAGCAGGTCGCGCCGATGCCCACGGCCAGCCAGCGCTGCCGCGCCCGCGGCACGATGTTCTGGCTGGACACAGCCGCCGAGTAGATGTCAGCGAAGGCGTTGTCCGTTTCATCGGTGAGGATGATCAGCAAGGCCAGCCAGCCGGCGGCCAGCGAGGTGATGGCGGCGATCAGGTCGGTGGTTTGCAGGGCCAGCACCAGCATAGCGCCCAGGGCGTAGAACCAAACGTTGGACACAAAATAGCCCAGATAGGTGCCCCAGAAGGCTCGCCCCGTGTGCCGGGCGAAGCGGTTGTAGTCAGCCACCAGGGGCAGCCAGGACACCGGCATCGCCACCACCAGGTCTACCCCCAGCCAGAACGATAACTCGCCCGTGCCCGCCTTGTGCAGCAGGGCGATCACATCGTAGTGGGCAAAAAGATACCAGGTCAGCCAGGCGGTAGTGGCCAGCACCAGCCAGACGGCGAACTTCTCCAGCCACTGGCGCACCACGAGCAGCGGGCCGCCTACGGCCAGCAGGGTGGAGAAGGCGGCGAAGACGGCCGCCCACAGCAATTGGTTGGAATAGCCAAAAAGGGTCTGGGTGATGCCATTGGCGGCCTGGGCCATGATGATAACCTCAAAGGCCCCCCAGCCTATGAGCTGGACGATGTTCAGCAGGCTAGGCAGGTATGAGCCGCGGATGCCGAGCACGGGCCGCAGCATGACCATCGTGGGTACGGCGGTGTCGCTGCCGATGACGCCCGCCGCCGCCAGGAGCAGGTTGCCGATGAGCGTCCCCACGACGATGGCCAGCAGCGCCTGCCCCAGCCCCAGGCCGGGCACCAGCAGCGTGCCGGCCAGGAGCACCAGCAGCCCCACGCCCAGGTCGGCCCACAGGACGAAGTAGTCCAGGAAGCCCAGGAGCCGGTGTTCCTGGGGCACAGGCTCAATCCCCCACTCGGGTGGCGTCTGTAGCTTGAGCATAGCTGTCACCTCCAGACTCCCGACGTCTCAGAGACGCCGGGAGTCTACCCGAAAAGGCAAAGGCGTTGGCCAGAGGAGCGGCCAACGCCACGAGCAGTTTGACTCTTTCGCTTCCCTACGCTGGTATTACCCAGGTCAGGTTCCAAGGGTCAGGGCCGACGAGTCGGCCCACTCTCAGCGCCACCGCGCTCCCCTAGCAGCCTATGCGATTGTGCTGATCACATTATACCACGCTTGGTCGGCAAAAGCAATGATTTTTGGGCAACGGGGCAGACATTTTGAAAGGAGCCTTGCTTCTTCCCCCAGCGGTCAGAGGGAGAGGCAATGCTTCCTCTCCCTCGAGGGAGAGGGCAGGGTGAGGGTGAAATCCTGTACGGCAAACAGCGTTTCGACCCTCACTCTAACCTCTCCCTGGCAGGGAGAGGGGCTTACACCTCTAGCCCGACGAGGCGGTGGTGGACAAACCAGGCCAAGTGTGCCTGGTCTGTCTCATTAATGCAGTGGGTAAGCTACAGCAGGAAAGGCTTTCAAAATGTCTGGGCAACTGGGCCCTAACCTTGCGAAGGTTGCCGAACCTTCGCAAGGTTGAGAGGTGCGACGCACTTTCCTAAGTGCGTCGCACCTCCGGGCCGCGCTCGCCCTATGCTACAGCTCCTCCCCTAACCCGCCTGGCGCTTCCCCTTCGCCCATACCCAGGGACTGTTCAATGCTCTCCGGTGACTCGCCCGCTTCCAGACGATCCACCATCTCGTTGAACTCCGGGCCCAGGTCCTCGCCCATCTCGCGGCCCATCTTGCGCGCCCAGCGAGCGATGGAGCGGGGGTCGTTCTCGTCCAGGTCGCCAAAGTCGGCGGAATCGGCCAGGGCATCCAGGCGACTCTCCTCTGAACGGACGACGGCGAAGCGGGAGATGAGGCGCGAGACGTTCTCGCCGTGGCAGCGCGGGCAGACAGGCGCTAGCGGCGGGTCGAAAGTGTACACCAACAGGCTGAAAGGTCGTTTGCAATCGTGGCAACGATATTCATAGATGGGCATGGGTTCCTCCGGGTAGCGTTTCACAGGATGCCCAGGCCGATCAGGCCCCCCATGATTACAAAGGCTACAGCAGAAATCTTGAGCAGGAGCTTTTCGGGGATGAGCCTGGTCAGTTGTTGCCCGCCGAGGACGCCCAGGGCCGTAACGGCGGTCAAGGCCAGAGCACCGCCGGCAAAGACGGCCCAGGGCGTGCCTTGCCGGCTGGCCAGGCCCAGCACGGCCAGTTGGGTTTTGTCACCCAGCTCAGCGAAAAACAGCAAGGTCAACGTGGTGCCAAAGGCTTGCCAATCCCACAGTTGGCGCTGCTTGACGACCGATGCGGAAGCATTCTCAACGTCACAGGCAGCACCGTCCACCGTGGCGTCAACGCCAGCTTTACTGGCTTCTCGCCAGATCAGCCCGCCCATGAGCACGAAGGCTATGGCGGCGACCAGGCGGATGACCGTCGCGGGGATCATGTAGCCCAGGGCCTGCCCGCCGACCACACCCAAGGCGGTGACGACGGTCAAAGCCAGGCTCCCGCCGAGGAAGACTGGCCAGGTACAGCGGTATTTGCAGGTCTGGGCGATCACGGCCAGTTGCGTTTTATCGCCCAGCTCAGCGACGAAGATCAAACCAAAGGTGGAAAACAGGACGCTCCAGTTCATGGCTCGTAGTGGTCAATGAACTCCGGGCGAGGCGCACCCCGGAACTTACCGTAGAGCAACTTGTGCGCCTGCGTCATTAGTGCCTGGTGTGGGCCAGGCACCGCAGCCAGTTCCGCCATGGTTTTGTGAAAGAATGTGCGGGGCTTTGTCCAGGGGCAGGCGACCATGCATAGACCGCAGTCCGTGCCAGCCGCCTGCCAGTAACGATAGCACTTCTCCTCGTCCAGCTTCCACTTCTTCACACCATTGAACGCCACCTTGTCACCCGGCGGGATAGCGCCGATGGGACAAGCTTCAGCGCAAATCCTACAGCTATTACAATACGATTGCCCGCCGATGTCAATAGGGGCATCGTGCGCCAAAGGCATGTCCGTGGTCACCACGGCCAGGCGCAAGCCCAAGCCAAACTCCTTGGTCAGCAGGTAGCCGGCCCGGGACAGCTCGCCCAGGCCGCAATCCACGGCCACGGGCACGCAGAGCACCTGGTAGTTGTTCAGGTGATGCGCGCGAGCCGAGTAGCCCAAAAGGCGGATGTAGTGGGCCAGTTGAATGGAAACCCAGGCTCCGGTGGCATAGCCCCTGGCCGTGGCCAGCAGAACGGGAAAGTCGGGCGCGCTGCGCAGCAGCTCCAGATTCATCGCCAGACCCAGGGCAATGGCGTTGGTATGGTGGCTCAGGTCAATGGGCATGCCCCAACGCTGGTAGCCTTCTTTGTTGCCGATTGAGCGCCCAACGTGGCTGTAGACCCACTCCTGGCGCAGGGGGCCGATCTTTACCAGATCGGCGCCCAGAATACGAGCCAGGGCCTTCACCTTCCCGGCGGCACGCTCTGGCGGTATTGCGCTTTTGCGGGCGGCCGGTTCGCCGTCAACAAAGGACTCGCTGCCGATCCATTTGATCGCCGCGAACTGCGCCTCGAACATGGCCGCGTCCGCCCCGCCTGTTCGCCCCAGCCCAGGCAGCGCGGCGATCTTGGCATCGTATTCCAGATGCTCAGGATGGGCCTGGTAATAAGCCTGGTACTCCGGTGAGCCGGCGCCGAAGTAGCGGAAGAGATCGTGGCGGGCAAACAGGATGTCACGCTCGTCCCAGCGCCGGATGGCGCCTACGATGTCCTTTTGGTAGGTGGGCAGAGGCGTGGCTCTGGTTTTATGGCTCATCGGCGGAGACTCAAGATCATAGTTCGGGTTTGTAGGGGTGATGAAGCGCCATCATGCCCGCCGTTTCGGGAAGTAAGGCATGATGGCACTTCAGAGGCATTCCTGGAAAGCTGTTTCACCTACTGTATCCTCATTGTGCAGGCATCAGGGGACTAACGCCCGATATTCTGGCAAATGCCTCGCCCTTACTTCTACGAGCCAGATTCGTGATCTAATGAGGCCACAAAACTGTAACCGTGCTTTTGGAATCCCAGGGCTTCGTAGAACCGGTGGGCCGCCTCGCGCTTGAGGTTGCTGGACAGCGCCAACTTGTAGCATCCGGCCTGGCGGCATTGCTCCATGGCGAAGAGCATCATCTGCTTGCCAATCCCCCGCCCCCGCCAGGCGGGATGCACCACCACGTCTTCCACAATCCCCGAAGGAGCCCCCATGTGCGCCAGGTTGTCCATGATCAGCAACTCAAACGAGCCGACGATCTGGCCTTCCGCCACGGCCACGTAGACGGTGTAGTTGGGATACTGCTGCATGCGCTCCAAAATGCTCTCCGCCGCTGGCAGGTCGAGCACCTGGCCGTCGGTCTCCAAATCGGCATACAGGGCCAGTATGGCGGCCAGGTCTTCCCGCCTGGCCGGACGAATTTCCACGCCATAACCTCCTCGTCAGGCGGAGCCGGGCTAGCGGACGCAGATGCACGCTGGCTACGCACGCAGATTTTAGTTTATGAAAAACAAAAATCAGCGTCCATCTGCGTTCATCTGCGTCCAACAGGATGCCAACCGGGTGCCATCAGGCCAGCCCCAGGATTGCGGCCAGTTCTTCGTCCGAAGGCTCAGTGACGATGCGTCCTGCGATGTCCAGGGTGGGGGTGGAAAGGTAGCCGTGGTTCCACGCCCGCACTTTCTCGGCGGCCCGGAGATCGCTGTCTAAGTCAACCAGAGTGTAGGGTATGCCCCGGTGATTGAGAAACGCTCTGGTGCGCGCCGTATCTCGGCACCAGTAGGTGCCGTAGACGGTGATAGGCGGCCAGGGGCTACCTTCCTCGCGGACAGGTGGGCTGGCCAGCTCTTCCTCGGGCTGATAATCTTCGCTCACGAAGAGCCCACAGATGCAGTGGCCCATCGCCGCGATATCTATCTTGTGGCGATAGCAGGGGCAGATGAACTTGCGATCCTCCACGGGATCGCCGGTGCGCTGCTGTCAAGGACAATAGGGCCAGCCAAAGGTGTAAGCCTGCCGCCCTATCCCCCTGACGATGCCCTCCCAGACCTCCCGGCTGGGGTTCAACTTGTAAGGGCTGGTCTGCGCGTAGCGCCGCGCCATCCGCCGGGCGCGGTCTATCAGGTACTCCAGGCTCTGGCCAGTGCTGGGTGTGTTTTCCAAATTATCCTCACTTTATCCGCGAGCTAAGCAGGTCAGGGCAGCTCCACCTTCTGCGCAAACGTCTCCAACGTGTCGCTGCCGCGGATGCGCACCCGGCAGAGCTCGTATAGGGCGCTGGCCTCCTGCGTGGTTCCGTGGCGGGTGGTCACGGCCCCCAGATAGCCGTTGGCCTCCAGGGCCGCGATGACTGCGGCGTTGTACTTCCCGGACGGATAGGAGAAGAACAACACCGGCCCGCCCAGCTCACGCTCCAGAGCTGCCTTAGAGTCCTTGACTTCTTCGTCCACATGCCCTGGCGTGCTCCTGGTCAGATCCAGATGGGTGCAGGTGTGCGACTCCAGGGACATCCCGCCGCGGCGCATCTCCCGCGCCTGCTCCCACGTCAGGTAGCCCGGTCGCCCGACCAACCCCGTGATGATAAAGAACGTGCCCTGCAGGCCGTAGCGCCGCAGGATGGGATAGGCGTAGGTGTAGTTGTCGTCGTAGCCGTCGTCGAAGGTAAGGATGATAGGTCGTGCAGGCAGGGCCTGCCCGCTCTGCAGGTGCTCGAACAGGTCGAGCAGGGAGACCGTGCGATAGCCGTGACTGGCCAGGTAGGCCATCTGCGCCTCGAAGGCCGCCGGCGAGACGGAGAGGTCGCAGCGAATGGCATCAGCATTGGGGCCGGGGACGGCGATGTGATGGTACATCAGGATGGGCACCTGCGCCTCCGGCCGCGGCGTTCTCCGTTGTAGCCTGTCTGTGTCCAGAACAACAGGCTCTTCAACAGGCGAATTCGTCCTGAGGCGGCGGGCGCGGAGGATCAACTCGGCGCGATCCTCCTCGTCGTTAATGGGCAGGCGCTCACCGCGCGCCGCTACCTCGCCGACAGAGCGGTCATCTGAAGCGCCATCACACCCACCGTTTCGAGAAGCAAGGTGTGATGGCGCTTCATCCTCCGCTGGTGCTTCCTCCAGCAGGCGCGGGGCCTCGGCAGGCAGCGCAGCAGGTGCGAAAGCCACCCCTGGAGTCGCGACGAGGCCCGTGGTGCCGGCCAGCACTGCTGCCAGGCTCAGGACGATCAGACGACGAAACCGACAGATAATTGCGATCATTGTTACTCATGATACACCATCGCGGCCTGCAAGTCAAGAGGAAAATGGACGAAAGACGAAGGACGAATGACGAAAGACCAACTTCGTCCTTCGTCTTTGGTCCTTCGTCCTACGCTGCGCGGCCCTTGTCCTGCAAAGGAAAATGGTGTATACTTTAGACGTCTGAAAAATCCCTCCGGGTGGTTATATGCCGGTCAACTTCCCCTTCACGGCCATCGTGGGCCAGGACAAGATGAAGCGGGCGCTGCTCCTGAACGCCATCAGCCCCCGCATCGGCGGCGTGCTCATTCGCGGCGAGCGCGGCACGGCCAAGTCCACCGCCGTGCGCGCCCTGGCCGATCTGCTGCCGGAGATCGCCGTAGTACAGGGCTGCCCGTTTAGCTGCGATCCGCAGGACGGGGCGAACCTCTGCGAGTTCTGCCAGGGCCGCCTGGCTCATGGTGAGACGTTCGACGTCGCCCAACGCCGTATCCGCCTCATTGACCTGCCGGTGAGTGCCACTGAGGACCGTGTGGTCGGTACGCTGGACATTGAACGGGCCATCCGCCAGGGCGAGCGGCACTTCGAGCCTGGCGTGCTGGCGGCGGCCAATCGCGGCATCCTCTACGTGGACGAGGTCAACCTCCTGGACGATCACGTGGTGGACATCCTGCTGGACTCGGCGGCCATGGGCGTGAACGTGGTGGAACGAGAGGGCATCTCCTTCCAGCACCCCGCCCAGTTCATCCTGGTGGGCACCATGAACCCGGAGGAGGGCGAGTTGCGGCCACAACTCCTGGACCGCTTCGGCCTGTGCGTGGAGATCAAGACCCTGCTGGATCCCCAGGAGCGGGTGGAGATCGTGGCTCGACGCCTGAGTTACGAGCAGGACCCCGAAGGCTTCCGCCAGGAGTGGCAGGACGAGGAGGACGCCCTCTCGCGGCGCATCGTCCTGGCCCGCCAGATTTTGCCCCAGGTGAGCTACAGCGAGCGCGACCTCTATGCCATCGCCTATCTCACCGCCGAGTTGAACGTGGACGGGCATCGGGGCGACATCGTCATCCTGAAGGCAGCCCTGGCCCACGCCGCCTTCTGCGGACGGCTGGCGATCAGCGCGCAGGACATTCTGCTCGCCGCCGAGTTGGCCCTGCCCCATCGCCTGCGCAAGCGCCCCTTCCAGGACACTGAACTGCAGGCGGAGAAGCTGCAGGAGAAATTGCGGGCCATTGAGGAGAAGCAAATCCCCGTGGCCCTGCCCACCGACGACGTAAAAAAAAAGACTCGTCAACCACTGACCAGTCCCCAACCCCATTGACCGAGGTGCCCCGCGGGGCCTTCTTCGGCGGCAGCGGCCAACTGGCCCCACCCACGGCGGCCATCGGCCCCCAGGTGGACGTGCCCGTGGCCACCGGCACTCCCTTCAAGCCCAAGCATCTCACTACCCCCCTGGACAAGATCGTGCGGCACGCCGCCAGCGGCAAGCGCAGCTTCACGCGCACCACGGAGAAGCGCGGCCGCTACGTCACCGCGCGCGCCGCCGGCGAGCATCCCGATGACATCGCCCTGGATGCCACCCTGCGCCAGGCCGCGCCCTTCCAGGAGCGCCGGGCGCTGGATCGTCAGGAGCGCGGCGTGGCCCTGGCGATTGAAAGCGGCGATTTGCGGCGCAAGGTGCGCGTGCGCCGGGCGGCGAACCTCATCCTGTTCGTGGTGGATGCCAGTTGGAGCATGGCGGCACAGGCGCGCATGGTGGCCACCAAGGGGGCGATCCTCTCCCTGCTCATGGACGCCTACCAGCGGCGGGATCGCGTGGGGCTCATCGTCTTCCAGAAGGAGGAGGCGCGCCTGATCCTGCCGCCCACGGGCAGCGTGGAACGGGCCAAGAAGGTGCTCAAGGACATCCCCGTGGGTGGCAAAACGCCGCTCTCGCGGGGGCTGTTCCTGGCCTACCAGGTGCTGCTGCGCGAGCGGCGCAAAAATGCCGAGGTGATGCCGCTCCTGATCCTGCTCACCGATGGGGCGGGCAACGTCTCCATGACCGAGCGCCCGCCGCAGGAGGAGGCGCTGGAGATCGCCCGGCTGCTGCGGCACAGCGGCGTGCACGCCGTGGTGGTCAACGCCGAGCACGAATCGCTGGATCGCGGCCTGGCCCGCGGCCTGGCCGAGGCCCTGGGCGGCACCTGCTACACCCTGCACGAGCTGCGCGCCCAAGACCTGTACGAGACGGTGCGGGAGACGCTGCGGGGAGTAGGCGGGTAGACAAGGAGCAGGTAGACAAGGAGCAGGGAACAGATAGCAAGGCTGTATACTCCTCAGCAGAAAAATCAGGCTTGGTGTTCGTAGTGAGCGCTTCAGCGCTTTAGGGACGCAGTGAACTGCGCACTACGAACAATTTTCAACACCATCTCAGCAGTGGAGATACCCCATGCCTGAACACACAACCTATGTCCTGGGACTTGATGGCGGGGGCACCAAGACCGTGTGCCTGCTGGCCGATGACCACGGGACGATCCTGGGTCGTGGCGAGGCGGGGCCCAGCAACTACCAGGCGGTGGGCCTGGAGGCGGCCAGCGCGGCCCTCGATCAGGCCATCGGGCGGGCATTTCAGGCGGCGAGGCGGCCGCGCCAGCGTGTGGCCGCCATCTGCCTGGGCCTGGCCGGCGTGGATCGCCCCGAGGACGAGGCGGTTATCCGCGGCGTGGTGACACGACTCGGCGTGGCGGAACAGGCCGTCATCGTCAACGACGCGGTGATTGCCCTGTGGAGCGGCACCACGGCGGGGCGGGGCGTGGTCGTCATCGCCGGCACCGGGGCCATTGCCTTTGGCGTCAACGCTCGCGGCGAGCAGTGTCGTGCCGGCGGCTGGGGCCACCTGCTGGGCGACGAAGGCTCCGCCTACGACATCGGCCGCCTGGCTATGATCGCTGCCCTGCGCGCCTACGACGGTCGCGGCGAACCCACGACGCTGGGGGCACTCATCCAGCAAGCCTGGGGCTTAGAGCGGCTGGAGGGGCTTATTGGCCGGGTGTACGGGCCCACGCTGCCCCGGCCGCAGATCGCCGCCCTGGCCCCCCTGGTGGTGCAGGCAGCACAGCAGGGCGATGCTGTGGCCCGGCGCATCCTGACCTACGCCGGCGAAGAGCTGGGGGCGGTGGCGGCGGCGGTCATTCGGCGGCTGGGCATGCAGGACGAGGCCTTCGACGTGGTCACGGTGGGCGGGGTTTTCCAGGCCGGCGACCTGATCGTGCAGCCGTTCTGGCGAGTGGTGACCGGCGTGGCCCCGCGGGCGCGGCGCATCATCCCCGACGCCGAGCCCGCCGTCGGCGCCGTGCGCCTGGCCCTACAAAGGATTTGAGATTGCCGATTGCCGATTTTCGATTTGCGATTTGGCAATCGTAAATCGGCAATCGGCAATCGTCAATCGCCAATCGTCAATCGCCTGCAACTTTTGCCCCACTTTGCTGTATTATTGAGTAGGGAGCGTGATGACCCAAGAGGGTACAGCGGAACAGGCGTGGATTCGGCAGGCCCGCACCGGTGATACCCAGGCCTTCGCCGCCCTGGTGCAAAAGTACCAAAGCGCCATCTACAACCTGACCTACCGCCTCCTGGGGGACAGCGAGGAGGCCAAAGACCTGGCTCAGGAGGCTTTCCTGCGAGCCTACCGGGCCCTGCCCACTTTCCAGGCTGACAAACCCTTTGCTCCCTGGCTGTATCGCATCGCCACCAACCTCTGCCTGAACTGGCTGGCCAAACGGCGTCTGCCCACCGTGTCCCTGGACGCCGCCCTGTCCGCGGATGAGTCAGCGGGCACGGCGCTGGAAATCGGCGATCACAGCAGCGAGCCCCAGGCCCTCCTGGAGCGACAGGAATGCCACACTGCCCTGCGTCGAGCGATCCTGGCCCTGCCGCCGGAGCAGCGAGCCGTGATCGAGCTGCGGCACTTCCAGGACCTGTCCTACCAGGAGATCGCCGACGTCCTGGGCATCCCCCTGAGCGACGTGAAGAGCCGCCTCTTTCGGGGTCGCCGCTGGCTGGCCGAGGCGCTGCGGGAGTTCTGGTCCGATGACCACCTGCACTGAGTGCGAAGAGTTGTACAATCTGTACCTGGACGGCCTTCTCACCATCGAGGAGGAGGCCAGGATGCAGGCCCACCTGGCCGCCTGCCCGGCCTGCCGCCGCGCCCTGAGCGACCTGCCGCAGCTCTTCGCCGCCCTGGATCGCCTCCCCGAGGCCCCCGTGCCCGCCGACTTCCTGGCCGGGGTGCTGGGCCGTCTCGCCGTGCCCCCCGCCGCCGCGGGGCAGCGCCTGCCTGTTCCATCGCCCAGACGAGCCCCCGGCACCACGGTTTCTGCCCGGCTGGGCACGCTGCGCCAGGGCCTGGCAGGGCTGGGGGAGTGGCTGGGCCGGAGTCTGCTGCCGCGGCCGGTGCCGCGGCGCCTGGCCCGCGTCGCCGTGGCCCTGGCCATCGTCCTGGCGCTGGTACTGGCCGGTGGCGGGTTATCGGCGGCGGCGGCACAGAGCCAGCCCAGCGATCCGTTGTACGGCGTCAAGCTGGCCCTGGAGCAGGTGCAGCTTGCCGCCGCGCTGAACGATACAGCCAGGGCCGACACCTACTTTCGCCTGGCCGACACCCGCCTGCAGGAGACGGCGCAGATGGCCCAGGCCGGCCGGGTCGACCTGGTCAGCGGTCTGGTGGGTGAGTACGAGCGAGACCTGCAGAATGGCCTGACTCTGGCGCAACAGGCGCAGGCCCAGGGGCAAGACGTGTCCTCGCTGCTGGCACGCTTCCAGGAGCGCCTCCGCCGTCAGCAGGCGCTGCTGGAGGCGACACGGGAGCGGGTGCCTGGCCCTGGCCAGCCGGACATTGAGCGGGCGGTGAACGCCCATCAGCGTGGGTACGCCCAGGTGCTGACCCTCGCTGGCGAAGCATCGCCTGTCAGCGTGGCTGCCCCCACGCCCTCAGCTACGGCCACCGCCGCGCCGCCTACGGCCTCGCCCACTGCCTTGGTCGCGATGCCCACCGCCGCGCCGCTGCCCACAGCGACGCCTGTTCCGCCCACGCCTGTACCCGCCACCGCGGCTCGACCGCCGCTGACGCCCACTCCATCGCCTACACCCACGGCGCCGCCCACGGCCACCCCGACCGCCGTCGGGCCGCAGCCGGTGCAGATTGCCTGGTCCTCGCCGGGCGTGAGTGCCATCGTCGCCCCGGGGGCCAGCTACGTGGTCAACGTCTCGTTCAGCAGCGTCACGCCGCTGCGTAACGTCAGCCTGGTGGTCACGTCACCGCTAGACCGCTACGCCACCGTCAGCCCGGCCAGCTTTGCCAGCGTCGCCGCCGGGGCGGCCAACGCCGTGCAGGTGAGCATCGCCGTGCCCGCTGGGACGAAGCCGGGCCTGGTGACGGGCATGGTGCTGCTCCAGGTGGAGGGGCAACCGGTAGCGCCGGGGCTCAAGGTTCACCTGACGGTGGCGCGGCCCTCCGGGGCGGCCGTAGTCCCACCCACGCCGACCGAGGTCGAGGCCACGCCCACAGCTACACCTTCGCCCACGCCCGGGATGACGCCAACGAGCGCACCATCGCCCTCACCGTCACCGGGTCACAACCCTGGCCACGCTGGTCGCGGACGCTAAGCTTGAACCTTGCGAAGGTTCCAAACCTTCGCAAGGTTGTCACAACTCTAGCCATGCTGGTCGCGGACGCTAAACGCTCCCAATTCGTCAAGGAGGTCCAAGCCATGAATCGCCGCCGCCTGTTGTTGCTGGCCCTGACCGTGGTCACTGTGGCCCTGGTCGGCTTGCTTCTGGCCGCCAGCGCCAGCGCCGACCCCCCGGAGCCAGACCTCACAGAGCCAGATCTCACGGAGCCAGACCCCCGTCCCTGTCCCTGTGCCTGCCCCTGCCCCTCGCCATATCCCTGTCCCTGCCCCTGTGCGAGCGTTAGAGGGCCGATCACCTGGTACCCCCCGGCAGTTACGGGGGTCATCAGCCCAGGGGTTACCTATCAGAAAAACGTCTCCTTTACCACGTGCCTGACCATCACCCACGTGCGCCTGGAGGTAACGCCGCCGCTCAAGTTCTTCTGCGAGATCACGCCCACCACGTTCCTATCTATCACGCCGGGCATCACGTACCCGGTACGCATCTCCTGCACGCTCCACATCTCCCCCACCGCGCCTGTGGCGGTGCGACCGGGCAACATTACCGGCCTCCTCAAGGTGTGGGGAGCAGGCCCTGATCCCACGCCGGGCAACGTCCGGGAGCGTTTCTGGCCGCAGAGCCTGAAGGTAATGCTGCGGTTGATACGGCCTGCGGCAACGACTGAACCGTGAAGGTGAGGCAGTAGGGGCGAGGCATTCTCCAGAGTATCGAGCGTTAGTCCCCTGATGCCTGCGCAACGAGGATACGGTAGTTGAAACAGCTTTCCAGGAATGCCTCGCCCCTACGAACTAGAACTGTGATCTACCAGGCCTAGCCCCTCGGGGGCGTTGTCAGACTTGCGGGGTTGGGGCAGTCGCGCCAGCGATCTTGCCCTAACCCCCGTTTGTGTTTTCGGTACCTACTCGCCGCAAGGAGGGCGTCTCCATGTCTCGTTTCTCGTCTGTGCTTCCCTGGCTGGCCCTGGGTGTAGTCGCTCTGCTGGCTGTTGCCGCCGTCGTGACTACCAGGGCAGGCAACGACCCCATCGTGGAGTATACCATCCCCACGGCCGGCAGTGGCCCGCAGGACATCGCCGTGGACGCCCAGGGCCACGTCTGGTTCACGGAATTTGCCGCCGATCAGATTGGCCGCCTGGAGCCGCTCAGCGGCAACTTCACGGAATACCAGACCGATGCCGACGCCTGGCCCGAGGGCATCGCCGTGGCTGCCGACGGCACGGTGTGGTTCACGGAGTACTGGGCCAACGCTATCGGCCAGCTCACGCCGGCCACGGGCGAGATCGTGACCTACACGATTCCCCCTCCTGGCGGCTCGCCCTGGGGGATCGCCGTAAGCAGCGACGGCCTCTGGTTCACGGAGAGCGACCTCAATCGCCTGGGCCACTTCATCACGGCCACCCAGGCCTTTGAGCAGTTCGTCATTCCGACGCTGGACAGCTACCCCACAGGCATCGCTGTGGCCGCCGATGGCAGCGTCTGGTTCGTGGAGAGTTGGGGCAACAAGCTGACGCGTTTTATGCCGACGACGCACACCTTCGTGGAGCGTACGATTCCCACCGCCGATTGCTACCCTTCAGACATGGCCATTGATGGCCTCAGCGGCGCTATCTGGTTCACAGAGAGTGACGGCAACGCCCTGGGGCGCTTCCTGCCCGCCAGCGGCCAGTTCAGCGAGTTCCCCATCCCCACAGCCGCCAGCTATCCCATCGGCATCGCCGTAGACGATGTGGGCCGGGTGTGGTTCACGGAGGCCCTGGCCAACCAGATAGGCGTCTACGAACCCGCTACAGGGCACTTCAGCGAGTACCCCGTGCCCACCGCCGACAGCCTGCCCGAGAACATCGTAGCGCCAAGCGGTGATGTCGCCTGGTTCACCGAACTGAACGGCAACAAGATTGGCCAGCTCACCCTGCCGTCCGGCAACACCCCTACGCCCACCGCCACACCCACGGCGACAGCCACACCAGCAGCAACCTCCACGCCCACAGCTACGCCGACTCATACGCCCATCGCCACGCCGACTAACACACCCACCGCCACGAGCCCTGGCGCCACACCCACGCCCACAGCCACACCCACGGCAACAGCCACCACGGCCATAGCCACAGCGACGGCTACCTGTACCCCCACCGGCACGCTGCCGACCCCCACTGCCACCTCCACCGCCTGGCCATACCATGTCTACCTGCCTGTCGTAACGAAAGGCTACATGGGTGGCTGGTGAGGGCAGACATCCTCAAAGGTGCTCTTCCACTATCTGAGATCATTGGCGATTACAGATTGCTAAATCGCAAATCGTCAATCGGCACTCTTACGGCCTGTCCTGCCAAACGTAACCAATTGGCAGGTGCGGTGTTATGTAGGAGTAGGTTATACTGACCATGGGCAATCTCAGCAAGGAGGGAGGTGAAGCAACGTGTCCATTTTTGAACGACTGAAGAAGATCATCGTCGAGCAGTTGGGCGTGGAACCCGATCAGGTCACCATGGAGGCCAAGTTCCGTGACGACCTGAAGGCCGACTCCCTGGACTTGGTAGAGTTGATCATGGCCATCGAGGAGGAGTTCGGCGGCGAGGTCTCTGACGAGGATGCTCAGAAGATCGTCACCGTGGGGGACGCGGTGCGCTACATCGAGGCACATTTTCAGCAGGGGTGATCGTCCCGGCGCTAAGGGTTATCCGCCAACAGAGGTTGCTTTGTAGAAACCCGTTTTCTTAGAGAAAACGGGTTTCTGCTTGGTCACAAGCAAAAAGCCCTGGCGGGGGTTGCTAAACCTGCGCCAGGGCTTATTGCTTAACCGGTGGACGCATACCAACAGGCACTTTCTCTCCTCATTGCTGACCTATTCCCACCATGAGACTATCCTCAGGACAATCTGGATCTTGCTCACAGCGTCTCCAGGAACCACTCCCTGGTCAGGCGGATGACCTCACTCTCCCAGGGGAAAGAGGAGTAGACGTGGTCAGCGCTGGCGATGATGTGTATCGCCTTGCGGCCGGGCACCGCAGCCGCATACTCCTGTGCGTTATCTAGCGGCACGGAGGCGTCCTTCTCGCCGTGCACGATGAGCACTGGCCCTGGGTAGTGGGCAATCTCTGCCAGCGGGCGGATGACCCCGGCCCTCGCCTCCTCCAGAAACGCCCGGCCGATGAGGTTGCCGCCCCAGTCTATGACCTCCCGCCCCTGCAGTGCCTTCTCAGCTTCAGCGTTCCAGAAGTGTTCCGGGTGGGCCGCCGCCGACCACAGAGCTAGCGCCTTGACGAGTTGGGGATGCCGGCCGGCGACGCAGGCAGACACGCAGCCGCCCAACGATAACCCTAGCAAGCCCAGGCGAGCGGGATCAATGCCCCGTTGCCGCCGTAGCCAATGCAGGGCCGCCGCGGCGTCGCTGATCTCACCGCTGATGGTCATGTCCTGGAAGTGCCCCTCGCTCTCCCCGGAACCGCGGAAATCGAAGCGCAGGGCAGCGATGCCGTGGGCCGCCAGATCACGCGCCATCTTGACGAAGAGGCGGTGCGATTCAATGCGCTGGCCGGTAAAGCCGTGGCATAGCACGACGGCGGGGGCTATCTCCACGCCGTCGGGCCGATGGAGCATGCCATAGAGGCGCTGTCCCTGGTTGCGGAAGGCAATCAACCTTTCCATCGCTCGCTTCTCCATAAGTTGCCGTATGGCAAGCCCGTGGCCTGCGGCGGGCGCCGCGCCCGCCCTACTGCAGCTAATCCACAGTGAAGGCCAGCTCCGGGCCTTGCTGCCGGGTGAGATCGTTGCTGATAAAGATGCGCATGCTTGTGACACTGCTGACGAAGATCCAGCAGAGGTTGCCCGTAAGCTTGCCACCGACAGGCACCATGCCATCCAGCTTGGCAGCACAGACGGGGTTCATCCCACCAGGGTTGCCGTAGACGTCCCGGGCGGAAAAGAACGCCGGTGACACGCGTATCTCGTAAGTGCCTTTGTTTTCCACGGTAAACTCCGCCGTCAAGGCAGTGTACTGCCAGGTGGCCTTATTCAGGGTGATGGCCAGGTTGCCCGCCTGGATCGTGTCCCCCACCTTGTAGGGTGTCACGGGCAGCGGCGTGTTGGTGGGGCGCGGCGTGGGCGTGCCGGGAGTGACAGGCACGACGGTCATTTCTGGCAGTTGGATGCCTGTGGGCACAGGTAGCAGCGGGGTCTCTGTGGACCGGGGAGTCGGCGAGGCGAGCGTCGGCACTAGAGGAGCCTGGGGTGTTGTCGCCGGCAGCGGTGAAGACGGCGGCAGGGTAGGCAGCGGGGGCAGGGTGGGGATGGGCAACGGTGCCACGGTTGGTGCCGCGCTGGGGGCACAGGCAGCGGCGCTCAGGACCAGAGCAGCGATGAGCAACGTCAGACCAAGTGATTTCATGGAGCTTCTCCTATGCAACATAGAGTTGTCTTGCGACGTCTCCATTATGCCACACGGTCTGACTCCTGTCAAGCGCGGAACACTGAAAACACTGAGAACACTGAAAGCACGGAGGGCACTGAGTTTGTAGGGGCAGGTCTGAGACCTGCCCCTACCTGGGAGGCGGACCACGTCCCGGCCCTACGGAGGGTTCAGACCTGGTTGGGCCGGGCCAGCCACTCGCCGGGCAGACCTTCGATATGCCGGTCCGTGCAGACCTCGCCGGCAGCCGCCAGGGCCGCGATAGCCTGGTTGGTGCGTTCTGGCGGCCAGCCAAAAAGGTCGGCGATCTTCTGCGGCGTGCTCACGACCACCACGTCCAGGTACTGGCGAATGATGGTTTGCATGGCTTCCATGCTTCTCAGACGCAGGCCCGCCGCCACCTGCTCCGGCAGCCAGCGTGGTAGCAGGTCATAGACGTAGCAGTATTTCCAGCGGTTGGCATCGGAGATGCCCGTCTTGACGATTTTGAGGGAGGCCTGCAACTCGGCCAGGCCATGGTCAAAGAGGCGCGCTGCGGCGGAAGAGCCGTTGCCGGCCAGGCCAGCCTTGCGGCGTAGGGCGCTGGTAGGCAGGGCGCCTTCGCGCAGCAGAACCTCGTAGATGCACTTGGCGGCGTAGCTCAGGCGGCCGGCCTGGTAATCGTCCAGGTAGTCCTCTGGATCGCCGTAGTTCTCCGAGAGGGCGTAGAAGTAGGGGAACAGGGCCAGGGAGATCAGGGTGGGTTTCTGCTTCAGCAGCTTGCCGTAGAAGATCTGCTTCTTGACTACCAGGGTGTCTTTCCACTCCCAGGCCAGGCCGGTCTCGTAGTCGTGGTGGCCGATTTCGTGGTACTCGCCACCCAGGATGGCCTCCCAGAGGGTGGGTGCTTCCACGCGCGGGGCGCGAAAGAGGAAGCAGAAGCCCACCTCGTTGATGAAGGCCAGGGCTTGCTCCTCCGTGCGCACCCGGCGCGCCGTGGTGCGGTGGTAATTGTGGTCACGCCGACGCTCTACTTCGTTCTTGGTCATCGGCTCGTCCTAGTGTGCATAAAATCAACTACAGAGACAGGGAGAACGCGAGTAGATGACAAGGAGACACGGTGACACGGAGACGGGGAGAGGCAGTCATTTACCGGAACCTCCCCATCACCCCCTCTCCTTGTCTCCTCCTCTCCCTGTCTCCACGTCTGTGCCTCCGTGGTCTCTACCCTGTCGGATTCCAGCTTGTCCGGGTCAGGGCCGCCAACTCCAGGGCGTTCTCCACGGCGTAGCCGAAGGCATCGTTGTTGAAGTAGACGTAGACTTCACGGCCCTCAGCCTGGAAGACGGCCAGGCGCTCGGCCCAGCGGCGGAGCTCGTCCGGGGGGTATTTGTCACCGTAGAGGTATTGCCAGCCGTGCATACGCACGTAGACCACGGGGCTGGTGGTGCGCAGGGGGCAGGGGAGGCCGGGCAGACTCGCCAGGCACAGGCCCACGCCGTGCTGCGCCAGCAGGTCGAACACGGGCTCCACCAGCCAGCTCTCGTCGCGGAATTCCACGACGTGGCTCAGGTCGCCGGGGAGCAGGGGCAGGAATTCGGCCAGGCGTTCTAGCCGGCAATGCCAGTGCGGCGGAAGCTGGTAGAGGAGCGGCCCCAGGCGATCGCCCAGGAGCCGCGCCCGGCTCAGGAAACGCTCCAGGGGCTCGGCACAGTCGTTCAGGCGCTTGATGTGGGTGAGGAAGCGGTTGGCTTTGAGGGCGTAGCGGAAGCCAGGCGGCGCCTGCTCGCGCCAGCGGGTGAAGGCGGCCTCGCCGGGCAGGCGGTAGAAGGTGTTGTTGATTTCCACCGTGGCAAAGTGCCGGGCGTAGTGGGCGAACCAGCGCGCCTGTGGCAGGTCGTCCGGGTAAAACACGCCCCGCCAATGCGGGTACACCCAGCCCGAGGTGCCGATCCAGAGTTGACCGGCCATGGTCGGCATTCCCCTCTTAGGGCCTCAGCCCTCTGAGCCACTCTATCTCTAACTGTTGGATGATGGCATCCAGCAGAGCTGGCCGCACATGCAAGGTGGACTTTTGCGGAAGGCTGCGGAGTAGATCCAACACCTCATGAGCCGGCCGCTGTCCTCGGCGTACACTGCGGATGAGCAAGCCAATAGTCCCATGCGCTTCGCAGCCGCGCTGCTCCGCAACAAGACGAGCTGCCGCATCGTCGGTCAAGAACCAGGCACGTGGATATATTTCCAGCAGACTGAGTGCTTCGACCTCACCTCGATCCAAAGCCAGGGCCTGGGCCAGTGTCTGCAAGGCTGCCGAAGGAACTGGGGCCACGACTCGCTGCAGTGGCAGGCCAGGAAATTTCAGCGCCTTCGGTTGATGGTTGGCCACTTCTTCCCAAACTGCTGCGGGAATGCGTAGAATCTCCAGGTCACTCAAGACATCCAGGGCGTCCAATTCGGCTAGATGAATAAGAGGCCCGGCATCCAGGATGGCTTCAGTCATGGCCGTGCAATCCCCATTCTACATCCTGCCGGATGTAGTCTTCCAGCAATTCTATCTGGTGGGTTTCGATGTAGCGCCGCAGGGCTTCGGCCAGCAGAGCATCGAGGTCAGGAAACAAACCCAAGCGAACATAGGTTCGGGCCTGCTCTGCCAAACGGGGAGGCAGTTTGACCATTGCTGTCGTCTCTACCATTGCAGTCTCCTTCCTGGTGCATGTTTGTGCCAAATACCGTCGGTCACTAAGGACGGTAGCAGCGGTTCCTTTCTACCGTCTATTCTCGCATAAAGCCTGGAGGTTGTCAAGCCAGTAGCACCGATAACTGGCGAGAGGCTATTGACCGCAGAAGCTTTTTGCGCTAATATGAGGGTAGAAACTTCCGCACCTCTACACAACCCTGATCACTTCCCAGCACACAGGAGATTTCTATGAACGTGTCAAGGGGGTAGGCAAAACCGTTTTTGTAGCCACCAAGCTGAAAAATGGGTGTGATGAAGCGAAGCCCAACCGAGGTCTTTGATGTAAAGCTCGGTAGCCCTTGAGTATAGAAGCGACGTGCTCAACGCTTAGAACAGCCTGTCCGGGTCAAAAGGCGAGCCGTCGCGCAGCATGGCATAGGCGGCGCGCAAGAGCTTGGCGGCCAACATGACGATGCCAGCGTCATAGGAACGGTGGTATTTCTCAGCATATCCGGCGCATCCCTGATGCCTACGCCACGCGGATATATGGAAGTTGCAACAACCTCGCCGGAATGCCTCGCCCCTACAACCCATACGCAGATCGCCCGGATGTGATATGTCCCCTTTTATGGAAGGACTCGTTGCTGGCTACGGCATTGCCATCCCTGTCGGCGCGGTGGCCATCCTCATCGTCAACACGGCTATACGCTGTGGCTTCCGCATCGGCTGCCTGGCGGGTGCCGGGGCGGCCACGGCTGACCTCCTCTACGCCGTTCTGGCCAGCGTCGCTGGCGTGGCGCTGACCGTGGCCCTGCAGCCGCTGGCCGTGCCCCTGCGCCTGCTCGGCGGCCTGGTGCTCAGCGGCATAGGCTGCGCGGGCCTGTGGCAGGGGCTGCGGCGCTCGGCCCAGCCAAATCGCACCGCCGAGGTCTGCGCCCCACTGAAGACGTACGCCCAGTTTGTGGGCATTACGATCATCAACCCCCTGACCGTGGTCTACTTCACGGCCTTCATCATCGGCCGCGATGCGGCGGCGGCGAGGTTCTCTCTGGCGGCGAATCTCCTGTTCGTCCTGGGAGTGGGGCTGTCTTCCCTCTCCTGGCAGACCTTGCTGGCTGCTCTAGGAGGAATAGCCGGCAATCGTCTCTCTCCCCGTTTCCAGCTCCTGACCACCGTTCTGGGCAATCTGCTCGTCGTGGGCCTGGGCCTGCGCATTCTGCTGTCTGCTATTTTCTAACCCGGACAAGCTGGAAGCAGCCAGGAACATCTTACCACCAAGACACCAAGGCACAAAGCCAAAACAAAAAATCTTCGTGCCTTTGTGTCTTCGTGGTGAATTTTCTTGCTACTTGTGCAAGAATCTGCTTATTCGAAGAGGAGATACAGATGTCCTCTCATCTCAGCCCGAAGAAGCCACTGGACCTTCCCCAGAGAATCGCCGCGGGCGTAGCGAGATGGCGAAGCCTTGGCCGCCAGGTTGCCCTGAGCGCGGTGCTATTCCTGGGCGTGGTCATCGTTGCTGCAGCCGTCGTCTACGCCTACACCATCCCGGAGAAGATCGTCGCTGTCCTTACGGCGGCGGTAGGCTCCATCGTGGGCACGGTCCTATGCTGTCTGGCCGGGCCGCGGCTGTTCCAGATGAGGGCCACTTCTCGCCATCAGGCCCAGGAAGCTGCCGAACAATTGCTGGCGGAGAACCGCCGACTGGAGCTGGAAAGAGATAATTTGGAGCGTGAGGTCCGGCGTCTGGAGAGCATGCGCCTCAGCACCGACCGTCTCAAAGGGGTGCTGCGGCTGGCCCTCCTGGAGTACGATGGCGTGATCAAGGATTTTTGCCACCAGGAACTGTCATGTGTGCCTTCAGACGACATTTGGGGTGGCGAAGAAATGCACGAATACGTGGGCGTGGTGGAGGCGTCCTTCAAGGCTTTTCTGGGCGTAGACCTGCAGAAGGTGAAACTGCGCCCGGATGGTGACACCAGAATCGTCATCAGTGGGATTAGCTCGGAGTTCCAGGGGCTGTCCAGTTTAGCCGAAGAGTGGAAGCTGAAAGAGGTGCGGGTCAAGAAATATGGGCGTCCTTTGAAGTGGGGGGATGTGTACAAAATCGTCCCCAACGATCCACGGCTGGCCGACCTCATCATTGCGCAGCGCCGCTCCCTGCAAGAACGTCTCAACAGCGGCATTGACTTCTCCAGCCTGGATGCCGCCATCAAGAATCTGGCCCGAGAGATGCTGGTGCTACTTCTGGCCCCCCTGCGCAAAGAGCTGGTCTTCGTTGAGGGTGACGATCCGGCGGGCGTGCCGCTACTGGAGTTCCTGGAGGCTCACAACAAGCAGATTGACTCACTGACGAAGGACTTGGAGATTTCTATGAACGTGTCAAGGGGGTAGGCGAAACCGTTTTGTAGCCACCAGGCTGAAAAATGGGCGTAATGAAGCGAAGCCCAACCGAGGTCTTTTATGTAAAGCTCGGTAGCCCCTGAGACA
>Ga0315268_10001555_pt1 | contig 26382 bp, 27 predicted proteins | sample C1_top_MG_FD_204535 | JGI IMG/M metagenome (GOLD analysis project Ga0315268, IMG submission 204535) | Sediment microbial communities from Yellowstone Lake, YNP, Wyoming, USA - C1_top | ecosystem: Environmental > Aquatic > Freshwater > Lake > Sediment | place: USA: Wyoming | collected 2017-08-01
AGGATAAGCGGATGAGCGTTCCGCAGGATAGTTACGATGTCATAGTAGTCGGCGGGGGCCCTTCGGGCTCCAGCTGCGCATCTTACCTTGCCAGGGCCGGAAGAAAGGTCCTTCTTCTCGACCGCGCCAAGTTCCCGCGCGATAAGACGTGCGGGGATGGTATTAGCGGAAAGTCCGTTTCGGTATTGAGCGAGCTCGAATTGCTGGAAGCCGTCCGCAAAGGCGAGCATAAGGACATGACAGGGCTGATATTCTCGTCCCCGAACGCCAAAGTCGTGCCTATCTCTTCGGTCCGTTCGCCAGGCGAGCCGCCCCCTGGTTTCGTGTGCAGGAGGGAGGTCTTCGACAATGTGGTTTTCCAGAACGCCAAGAAGCTGGTGAAACGCACGATAGAAGGCTTTGTCGTGAGCGATATCATACGTGACGGGGACCGGATCGTAGGCGTTCGCGGGGCCTTAGATGGCAAAGAGCTTGAGTTCAGGGCAAAGGCTGTCGTAGGGGCCGATGGCGCAGGAAGCATCGTCGCCAGGAAAGTGGGCCTTGTGAACGAGGAGGATGCTCATCAGTGCGCTGCATTGCGCACTTATTTTGAAAATGTGGAAGGGTGCACAGATAAGATAGAATTGCATTTCGTGAAAGAAGCTTTGCCAGGGTATTTCTGGGTCTTCCCGCTCCCTGATAAACGGGCGAATGTCGGTATAGGCATGATTGTCCGGGACATGAAAAAGAAGAAAGTCAACCTGAAGCAGGTCATGGATGAAGTCATCGCCAAGAACCCCCTGTTCAAGGAGCGTTTCAGGAACGCGAAACCAATATCCTCAGCGAAAAGCTGGCTTCTTCCCCTTGGTTCCAGGAAACTGAAGGCTTATGGCAATGGTTTTGTCCTGGTAGGGGATGCGGCTTCCCTGATAGACCCGTTCTCAGGAGAAGGGGTGGGGAACGGCCTGATGAGCGGGAAGATAGCGGCAGAGGTTCTCGATACCGCGTTGTCCGAGAACGACTTGTCCGAGAAATCGCTCTCCAGGTACCAGAAGAAGCTCAGGCAGAATATGGAAGCCGAGATAGATACGAACTACAGGATACAGCGCCTTGCCAACAACGAGTTCCTATTGAACCTGATAATCGACAAGGCGTCCAGGAGCAAGGACGTCCAGAAGCTCATCTCTGACGCCTTGATAGACCCTGAAGCGCACAAGAACTTCTTCGATCCGATGTTCTATATCAGAGTGATACTGGCATAGAACCGTAGCGAATCCGCATAAAACACACTATTTTTATCTTTCTTCTTCCTATCCCGTAATATGGAGAAGTTCGATCTCATAGTCATAGGAGCAGGCTCTGGCCTGGAAGTCATGAGCGCAGCCTCATCGCGGGGGATGAAGGTAGCCCTTGTTGAAGAGGGCCCCATGGGAGGCACATGCCTGAACCGGGGATGCATCCCGACGAAGATTCTGATCCACACGGCTGATATAGTCCAGACAATCAAGCGCTCGAAAGAGTTCGGCATCGATGCTAAACTCGGGAAAATCGCGTACAACTCCATCATGCACCGCGCGATGGACGAAGTGGACAGCGAAGCGAAAGAAATCGAGGAGAGCATCAGGAAGGCCCAGGGCATTAAGCTATTCAAGGCCCGAGGGAGATTCATCGGTCCGAAGACTATCAAGGCAGGCGACACTGAGATCACAGCTGATAAGATCGTCATAGCCGCAGGGACAAGGTCGGCAATCCCAGAAATCCCTGGCCTCGGCAAGGTCCCATACATGGCAAGCGACCAAGCTCTCCGTCTCGATTCGCTCCCAAAAGAACTGGTGATCCTCGGGGGCGGCTATATCGCAGTGGAACTGGCGCATTTCTTCGGTTCCATGGGGTCCTCGATACATATCCTGCAGCGCAATGTCAAGCTCGTCCGGCACGAGGATGAGGAGATATCAGCTAAATTCGCAGAGCTCCTCTCCAAGCAGTACGATGTCAGGCTCGGATACGGGATCAAGAGTATCGAGAAGAAAGGCAAGCAGATAATCGTCCATGGTGCGGACGGGTCTGTGGTTTCCGGAACCCATCTCCTGGTCGCGACCGGCCGTGTGCCCAACACCGACATCCTCGAAACAGCCAAGGCCGGAATAAAGGCCAATCCCCAGGGGTATATCGAAACCAACGAGTTCATGGAGACGAATGTCCCGGGAATCTGGGCGCTGGGCGATATCGCAGGGAAATTCCTATTCAAGCATTCGGCCAACCTGGAAGCAGAATATGTCACGCATAATGTGCTGGGTTCTGAAGCGCATCACAAGGTCGCGGTCGATTACACTGCCATGCCGCATGCCATCTTCTCATACCCTCAGATAGCAGGGGTAGGAGCGACAGAGCAGGAGCTGAAAGCAAAAGGCGAGGATTATCTTGTCGGGAAATGCAAATACGAGGATACTGGCATGGGGCTTGCCATGCTGGAGAAAGACGGTTTCGTGAAGTTCCTTGCCAATTATGACGGGAAGATACTCGGCTGCCATATAATCGGCCCTGAAGCTGCGACATTGCTCCATGAAGTGCTTATCTCGATGAAAGCAGGGAAATCACATGTCAATGATATCCTGAACACGATACATATCCACCCTGCATTGAACGAAGTGGTGCAGAGGGCTGCAGGAGAAGTCTGATCAGGAAGGATATTCCCGGCAATCCTCGCACCGATCCTCGGCCAATGGTTTTATATCGCCCAACCAGTGGTCCATGGAGATTTTTGTCGCTGAGAAAACCGCTTTCACACCCGAATCAACCTTGAACTTGACCTTGAGGTTCAGTTCCAGGAATCTCTTGAAATCTTTCGGTTTGACATCGACGTTGAAACTCTTCACGACCTCGTCGCAGTCGCATGGGATTGGAGGAGCGTTGTTCCTGATGCTGATATTGGCCGAATCCCCGGTCGTCATGCACATCATGCGGAGGCTGACCGATTCCAGGGAGCGGATGATTTGCATCTCATACTCGGATACCGGTATGCATAGGGTCGGGTGTGATATTATGCCTCCTGCCTTGAGGCGTGTCTTACCTAGCTTTTTATGGAGCATGTTTTCACCTTGGAATATTATTGTTGGATGACCGCCCTCAATTCATCTCCGATGCCCGTTTCAATGCATCGAAAATCGGCTCTTCAGCGGCGAAGACCTGCATATCATGTGCACAGAATGCATTAAAATACTTTCTTCCGCATACTAACACAAAATAAACCGTTCCTCATCATAAAAAGATTATATCCCGTCGGCCTGATTTGAACAAGCAACCTGTCGGTATCTACTGGTTCGCCAGTAGAAAATCTCGTCAGAAACGAGCAAACCAAAGCTACAGCCGACCGCTCTACCGTTGAGCTACGACGGGATAAATAGGAGACGTGATGGGAAGTGCTTAAAAAGTTACAGCTCAAGCAGATTCCGTATGGAGATACTCGAAATCCTGAAGTCCTCGAAACTTATCGCCGTTGTCGGCCTCTCAGACAAGCCCGAGCGCCCGAGCTACTATGTCGCGAGCTATCTTCTTGAGAAGGAGTACAAGATAATCCCGATAAACCCGAACATCAAGGAATGGCGAGGCATCAAAGCATTCAGCTCGCTAAGCGAAATCCCCCAACCCGCACGCTCGCAAATCGATATTGTTGATATTTTTCGAAAGAGCGAGGATGTGCCGCCAATCGTAGATGAAGCGATCAAAATCCGCGCGAAAACTATTTGGATGCAGCTCGGCATTGTGAACGAGGCTGCAGCTACTAAAGCGCGCGCTGCGGGCCTGAACGTCATCATGGACAAGTGCATGAAGATAGAGCACAAGAAACTCGCGCAACCCTTATAACCCGTTTTTAATCCATTACACACATATAATATTTATGGCAACGCTCCCAAAGCTCGAGCTTTACCGCGATATCTTCAAAAAAGAGATATTGCCTACATTCCCGCAGGCCAAGCGCCGCTTCGAGACATATTTCGCGGCATCCTGCGGCGTGATACGGGACATGCCTCTTGCCACCCATCCGGGGTTCCGAGACTACCATCCGCTCGCTAAAATTAAAAACGCAGATAAGAGCGGCGCTCGCTCCTCAAGCCCATCCTTATCCGTCTGGCTTTTCGATCTTGATGTCGCTCTTGTCGCTCTAGGCATCAAACCTCTCGCATTATGCAGCCATGCCTATTCCAATTCCATGCACCATATGGCGACCCAGCTGGGCTTCAGCATGCTGTTCGCCAATGCCGGCCTCGAGATGAGGGCGAAAGAGGACGGTTCGCTCGAGATTTACGATCCCCATGAGCTCGCTCTGGCGATAGAGCGCAACAATGGCTGGGATGCAGGGAGGGCCGTCCGCTATCGCCGAGCCTATGATTCCTTGACCAACCTCGAATACATGCTCGAGACCATGGGAGGCGATTACCCGCATTATCTGCTCGGATATCCTGAAGAGCGCAGGAAAGATCCCCTGGCCGGCAAGATGCCGATGGAGCTGATGGCAGGGAGCCGGGGCTATCTTGTCGAACCTGATAGCTATTATGTGGCCCATTTCGCGTGCAAGATAACAGATTTCGAAAAAAGCGCGCCTACTTTGAGAGCCCGGGCAGCAGCTGCGGCACTTGTGGAGGATATCAGGAAGACCCCGCAGGAGATCGAGAGCTTCGCGATGATTAGGGAGTCATCTCAGGGAGATCATGCTATATTGCAGAGCATCAGCATAATCCGGCCGGAGAACGGGCCGTGGAAGATAGGAGAGAAGAAAATGAGCGCTCTCAGGACAGCATAGCCCATTGAAGCGCAGTCACTCCCAGCCACATGCGCCGTTCATGCACTTGCATATCACGCCATAGGACCGGGCATCGTAGCATTCGCTGAATTCGCAAGTCGTCACGACTGAAGGTTCATCCACTGATTGGCAGACCTGGTTCGAGCATCCCCCCATCCTGCAGTCCAGGTCGCTTGCGCATGTGCCGTTGGTGGACCAACCGCAGAACCCGGGCTTCTTGCTCTCATTATCCGGCGGAAGCGGAAGCGCAAGGGTGGCGACGCATCTGTTGTTCACGCATTTCCCTATAGTATCCGCGATCGGGCAGAGGCATCTCGGGCTCGTGCAGCTTGGGTTGTCCAGGTTGTATTTGTTCACGAATTCGCCGAGGCCGCAGTCGCAGCATTTGACCTGCCTGTAGCAGTCGCTGTCGCGCTCGCAGTAATCCTTAACCTGATAGCCTGGAGGGATAGCGATGCTGTTATTCCCAGAGGAATTCGTGATGTTCCCGGCTGGAAGATTCAGAACACAACCAGAAATGAACAAAAATGAAAATAAGAGCGCCGCGAGCGTGTATCGGGATCCCATGCAGTGATTAACCATGCAGAAATTAAATCCCCTCCTACTTCATCTCGCCCAGGAGCATCTTGCGCATCTCGACAGGCTCCAAATCCTTCAATGCCTTCAAGGAGAAATCCAGCATGGCCTCGCTCCCAGCATAGATCGTGAACAGCTTGTCGCCGACCTCTACCCGATCTCCCCTGACGCGATGGAGCAATACCCCTGCGCCTTTGTCGCGCGGAGCGCCGGCGATCCTGGCTATCTTCGCTATAGTCTTGTTATCTATATGGAAGATGCTTCCGGAGACATCAGAATTCACGGTATGGCTATATTGGCCTATCTTGATATCGGATTCCTTGACCTTCGGATTTCCGCCCTGGATCTCAATGATCTCCCTGAACTTACTCAACGCCTTGCCGCTTTTTATGAGGTCTTGGGCGATCATGTAGCCGTTGTTTTTTTCAGCCTTGCCGCACAGCTCGAGCAGTTTCCCAGCCATTATCAGGCTCTTGTGCCTGAGGTCGTCCGGCCCCTGGCCGTTCAGCACCTGCAGGACATCGATGCATTCCAATCCTGGGCCGACGCCGTTGCCGACCGGTTCGGCTCCGTCGGTAATCAAAGCCTCCAGTTTGATCCCTAATTTATCGCCGACCCTCAGGAAATGCTTGGCGAGCTCATTGCCTCTTTCCAGGTATTGGACCTTCACTCCGCGTCCGACCGGGATGTCTATGATCGCGTACTCTGCCCCTACGCTCTTCTTCTTCCCCAGGATGCTCGCAAGCAGCATGCCCTCAGGGTCCAGGCTGAGCGGATGCCTTATCTGGATCAGTTTGTCATCCACAGGGGCGAGCTTCATGCCCCCTCCCCAGACTATGGCGGCCTTGGTCTTGAGCACCATGGAGCGCAGCTCATCGACATTGAATGTTACATCTGCGAACACCTCCATGGTATCTGCTGTGCCGGAAGAGGATGTTATCGCCCTTGACGAGGTCTTGGGCATGTAAAGCCCGGCAGCAGCGATTATCGGGACGATTATCATGGTCGTCCTGTTTCCTGCTACGCCGCCTATGCAATGCTTGTCCACCACAGGGTGCTTGCCCAAATCCAGCTTCTCGCCCGAATCCACAGTGGCATTCGCGAGTGATATGACCTCATCATCCGTGAAGCCGTTGATGTAAGCGGCCGTGATCCACGCTGATGTCTCGATTTCGCTCAGGCGGTCCTGCATTATCTCCTTGACAACGCTGTATATCTCGTCCCTGGTCAGTGCGCCCTTGTCCAGCTTCTTCTTGATGAACTTGATGGATTCAGGCTGGTCCATGTGGATGACTTCGATCGTGTCGCCCTCCACCATCTTATGGATAGCTGCTATGTCCTTGAATATGCCGATCTCGCCGGGTTTGACTATCTCTTCGCTCACATCCACTATCGCGATGAACCTTATTTTGTCGTGGCTCAGCTCGGTCCGGTATCCCCAGTAGATATCGTGCTCCTGGGCCTCGGCCTTGTTCAGCACCACGACGTTCTTACCAGTAAAGATGTTTATCGGCTTAACCTTGCAAACGTATTTCTTGAACTGCCAGACATCGACCTTCTTGACTTCCTTCTCGACATATTCGGCCATGTTTATCAAACCTCGCGCTAGTTATCCGGTCTTTCTACCCTCTATTCGTAAATCTTTATCCCAAGTTTCTCTGTAGCGAGCGTGAAAAACGACTGCGGCGGGATCACGCCTGCCTCTGTGATATAGCCGTTGATATATTTGGCGGCTGTGGCTTCGAAAGCAGGATTCCTTATCTTGACGCCTCTTGGCGCCTTTTCCCAGATCTCGTGATGGTCCCTCTCCTCTATCTTCTCCAGGTTGCCGAACATCGTCATCGGGCTGTATTTGGCCAGTTCAGCCGCGCTGAAGAACGAGACATCGTTCATCCTTGCTATATGGGCAAGAGTCGAAGTGCCGATCTTGTTGATAAGGTCGCCCCTGGAAGTCACAGAATCCGCTCCGACTATCACGATATCGGCCTTTTTCATGAAAAGCGTCATGGCCCCATCTACGACAAGCGTGACATCAAGGCCGGCTGCCGCAAGCTCGGCGGCTGTCGTCCTTCCCTGGTAGCGGGGCCTTGTTTCGAAGCAGACGATCGTGATATCCTTGCCCATCCTGTTCGCTTCTTTCAGGACACGGGTCGTGGTAGATGAATGGCAGTGCGTCAGGACGAGCGCTCCTTCAGGAATGAGTTTCGCGCCGTAGAGCGCGAGCTTTTTCGCATCATCATCCATCTTCCTGATTAGATCCGAGCCATGCCTGGCGAAATTTTTCTGGACATTTTTCATCTCGCCGCCCTTCCCACCCGAAGCGCCCTGCGAGAAAAACTCCATCATCTGCATCAGGCGATTGCGCATCATAGGTTCGGTAGGACGGCTCGCTGACAAGAGCTCTGCGACTGCCGCGAGCTCCTTCCCCAGAGCCTTCGGGGTCCTGGATTTCGAGGTCTCTGCCTCTAGGTTCAATGCCTGTACCGCGCTTTTCGCGACGTTGCGCGCGCCCTGGATTTTCAGCGATTTGATATCGGCAATGATCCTTTTGACGTGAGCGTCCATGCCTACTACACATTGGCTAGGAATAAATAGATTGCGACGGGGCAGGGGATATGGCCGACCAGGACGCGTCATCACTCTTTCTCTGATGCCTCCCTGATCGCAGAAGGCAGGTCTTTGCCGTCGCCCAGATAGAATATCCTTGCCGGCCTCTTCTCCGGCATCCTCGACATATCGCCATCATAGAACGCCCAATTGCGGGTGTGCTCGACATCATAATAAGGCCATGCATCGGTCTTGATAAGCCGGCCGTTTCCTATGCCTTCCGGCCCCTGCTGCAATCGCTTATCGAAAATCAGGGCATATCTCGCAAGATCCCTGCTGTTCCTGACCTTGCCTATATATCCGCCATCGCCGCCTCCGGCTTCATATATCAGGTCGAAACCCTTTGCGATGTCGCCGCGCCCTACTAGTATCATGTCCGCTATCTTGTCTATCCCCCAATTATACAAGCTCTCCATCGGCCCTATCACAGTCACCAATCCTTCTGGAGAGGCTGGCACGTCGCTGAATGTGTTGTCCCCTATCATGACGCAGTTCGCGAGCGGGTTGGCTTCGCCTATCGCTTCGATGACGACGCTCAAATCCTTGGGGCTGACCCTTTTGCGTTTCCAGACCACCTCATCGAGCGATTCGTGCCCGAACATCAGGTCGACAAGCTCAGAGATCGATGTCGTCGCTGTGGCCTTTTCGACGAACTGCTCCGCTGCCGCGCTTGCTATCACAACCCTCGCTTCATGGGAAGATATCTCAAGGAACCAGTCCAGGGCTTCCAGGTTTATCTTCGTTATCTCTATCTGGTATTCCCTGCTCCTGGATTTGATTTTTACTATCTTCCGCTGGCCTATCCTGGAGCCGGATTCCGGTTCCTGGTCCGGAAGCAGTTTCCGGCTGTCGATCAGCGTCCCATCAAGATCGGTTATTATCGTCTTGCCTTTCCAAAGGCTCTCGCGCATCCCTATCACTGGATTCTTGTCATACCCCATCCATCTTGGGATGTAGATGAACGGCCTGTTCTCCGCCCTCATCTCTTTGCTGGATTTGCATTCGCAAGAGGATTCCCCGAGAGGCGCCTTGGATTCGGGCGTCCGTTTCTTGTAATGCTCATCCCACAAGGCCCTGCGCAGGGATTCGTCATCCGTCAGTTTCTCCAGCGCCGAACGGTACGCCTGCTCCTCGGCTTTCTTCCGGACGTTCGATCTCGCGTCCGGTTCGATGCGGAACCTGGGGGGCTGATAGACGACTTTAGGCATTTGTAATACTATAAGTCGTAATATTTATAAAAATGAGATAATAAGCGAAAAACAAGAAAAATAATAAAGTAAGAAAAATGGGGAAAAAAAGAAGCGAAAAAAAGGAAAAATGAAAAAATCAGACTTTAGCCGAACAGGCTCGCAAGTCCTTCAGCGGCCTGCTCCTCTTTCTTGCCTTCGTCCTCTTTCTTCTCTTCCTTCTTTGTTTCAGCCGGGGCAGCTGCTGCTGGCGCGGCGGCGACCATCATGGACTGCTTCAGGAGGTCATCGAAGTTCACTCCCTTCACGGCTTCGGCCAATATCTTGGCCTTCGCCTCGTCCGCTTCAGCACCGCTCGCCTTTATTACCGCGAGTATGCTGGCCTGGCTTACCTCTTTGCCCGCTCCGTGGAGGAGGAGCACCGCATGCAAATATGGATCAATCTTTGTCATTTCAACACCTCAACCTTCTTTCTTGCTGCTCAAACCGTCAAGAGCCGAGCCCTGCCTGATTGCAGAGACGAGAAGCTGCTCTATCGAGCTTGATGAATATGCGCCTGAATTGATGGACAGGTTCACGGCCTGGGAGATGCAGTATGCGAGATCGGCATTAATCGTGTCGCCGATATCCAGTATCTCCTTGCTGTAGATGTATTCGCCGTCATATGCGAAGATCATGGTCGCCGCCGTCTCGAAGGGCTTGATGCCCAAGGACTGGAGAGCCTTGACCTTCTGGACTGTTAGCTTATCGCCCCGTTTAGCGACGGTGCTGTCCTTGTTGATGGCGATCTTGCCCGCCTTTATCGCCACATTGAGCCCGGCTGCCTTGAGCTCGGATAATGCAGGACCTGCAGGAAGATCAGTCTCGCCTTCAGGGACGATGATGTCCAGGATGGCCTCTTCGCCGACTTTGGCCGCCCTCTTCTTCCTGTTGGTCTTGAAGAAGGTGTTTATCTCATAGGGCGTCATGTTCGTGAATATCAAAGAAACCGGCTTGTCGCATTCCTTTGCCTTGTCAGACAATCTCTTATTGGACTGCAGGACGCGCTCGATCACCGGCTTTTTCAGCACCAGGACGATCCCGCCGTCTGTGCGGATCCTTTTCCTCAGGTTCTGGAAAAGCGCTGTAGGGAGCTTCCTCAAATCCAGCATTGCGACAGTCTTGAACTTCTTCATATCAGCGACTGCCGTATGCACCTGCTCTATCTTCTTCTTCACTGTCTTTTTGTTAGTGTCAGCTTTGTAAACCATAGAAATCACCCAGTTCAGACGACCCTCGCTGGTTTTCCCATCGTGAGCTTCACATACACGGATTTGATGTTGCCCTCATTGACCTTGTTCTTCACGACATCGTACGCTGCTTCCGCGTTCTCCACAAGGTCGTTGGCGCTCATGGCCTCTGTGCCGATGAATACCTGTGCTGTCGGAAGGCATTTGCCCTTTGTTGTGATCCTGACCGTGCTCTTGGATCTCTCTATGAGCCCTTTGATGTCCCCTGTTATCGGCCTTGGCAGCTTGCCTTTTCTGCCTAAGACCGCACCTAGGGACTTGGCGACCGAGCCCATCAGGTTTGGCTGCGCGAGCAGGAAATAGTTGTTGACCAGGTCGTTCAGCTTCTCCTTCTCGGAGTATGCCGGAATCTGGTCCGGGGTTATGATGAGGTCAGCGCCAGCCCTCCTCGCCCCGTCCCCGACCTGCTGGTCTGCAAAGACAGCGGATTTCAGCTCCTTTCCGCCTTTGCCTTTTGGAAGTATGACATCGAGGTTGAGCCTGTGCTCGGATTTCGAGAAATCGATACCTCTCATGTTGATTATGAGCTCCACGCTCTGCCTGAATTTCTTCTTGCCTTTGTCTTCCAAGGCCTTGTTTATGCCATCTGCAAGTTTCTTCTTATCCATACAAATCAGCCCTCCTACTCTCCAGAGTAGTACCGACGGGTATTCGGGATATTAGCAAGAATCGGTTTTTAAATGAATCCATCCCGTACCAATCCATGGGAAAGACGCAGGTCATTTTCTGCCCGAAATGCAAGAGGCCGGTCGAAGCGGCTGATTATTTCAGTTCAGGCGGCATGAGCGACTGGCGCATAGAGAGCGCAGGAATAGGGATAGTTTGCCCGAAATGCGGCTACAAGGGGCTTCCGCTCTCCATGGATATCGAAGGATTAGAGAAGAAGAGCCAGAAAGCAAGCGGGAAAAGCAAGAAAAGCGAGGAAAAAAGCGGGAAAGAAAAAAAACCAATGAAAAAAGCGGGCAAAGCGGGAAAACGAGAAAAAAGATAAAGACTAGCGTTTTGTGCCCGTCTTCTCAGATTCCCTTGCAGTCCTCGGGCCTCTTGAATATCACGAGGGTCGCATGAGGGGGATTCTTTTCGCTTTTTTCGAAGAATATCTGCTCCACGAGCACGGCTTTATCCGTCTCTTTTGAAGAGAATCGTGCGGTTTCTCCCTCCTTGACCTGGTGTTTTTGGGGCTTTTTGGCTTCTTTGCAGACTTCATTCCCTTTGCGCTCCTCGCACTTGCGCTCATAGAACCGGATCTCGACAGAATCCCCGTTAGGGGAGATGCTTATCGACATGTGCGTATCCTTGCCAAGGATCCTGCGCGTATCAGGGTAGAATTGCTCTTCCCTCTCACGCTCCATCGGCATCTTTTTCCCGTTGCAATCAATGGCCGGAGCGATCTTTGCGATCGAAAAAGACACGCTGGCGCTGTTTGAAGACTCGTCCTTCACCGTCTCGCCATTCACGGATTCCAGGTTATTGCTCTGGTACACAGCGGACCTTAGCATCTTAGCCTCATAGCTCCAGTCCCCGTGGATGAATGCAGGGGTGCCCATGCTGCTGTTCCAGATGACTGTGTGGTCCTTAGCATCCTTGAGGTCCAGCTTCGGCCTCCCGCCTGCGATCGAGACTTCTGCATCCATATCATAGATCCTGATAGGCTTGTCAGAATTCACCTTGCAGGAAGCGGAGATCCGCTCCACCTTGCATTCTGCGGGCAGTTTCAGATACGCATCCAATTTCTCCCTGACCCCATCTATTGCCGGCGTCGGTGCATTCGTACTGGCGCATCCGTGGAGCCCAGCTATCATTGCAGCTGTGCAGACAGTCTTTCTAGCGAGATTTCTCATGAGCATCATCCATCCTCCTGATTATTATTGTTTTTAGTGTAACGTTGTGTTTATAATAATTAGTATATCCGGTGCCTGGTTCCCAAAACCTTATTAATATCGGCTCCGAAAGCGATTCCTGGTTCTAAATAATTAATTAGTTCGAGCGAAAGACAGATCGAGAGGCGGTATTATGCAGCACGTATTAGCATTGAAAGGCATGGACGGGAAGTGGATAGAGTCTATCGTGGATCTGGGGATCGCTATGAAGAAGGATCCTTCGAAATACACGAGCGCGCTGAAACACAAGACGCTGGCCATGATTTTCCAGAAGACATCTACGCGTACCAGGCTGTCGTTCGAGACAGGGATGACGAAGCTCGGAGGCCATGGGATTTTCGTTGATTGGAGGACGACCCAGCTTTCCATCGGAGGGATACCTGATGAGGCGAAGGTCATCTCCCGTTACGCTGATGCGATAATGGTCCGCCCTATGAAGCATGAGACTGTCGCCACCATGGCAGGCGCGAACGCTTCGCGTGTCCCGGTGATAAACGGATTGTGCGAGAAATATCATCCTTGCCAGGCTTTGGCTGATGTGATGACGATTAAGGAGAAGAAAGGGAAACTGAAAGGCGTCAAGGTCGTCTATCTTGGGATAGGGAACAATGTCAGCAACTCGCTTTCTTACGCATGCTCCATGACTGGCGCTGATTTCACGCTTTGCGCGCCTGAGAAGGACCCGGAGAGCCTGGACCGGGAAGAGCTCGAGATGGTGAAGAAGACAGGCCATTACAAGGAGGAGCCGGATATCGAGAAGGCGGTCAAGGGAGCGGATATACTTTACACAGACACCTGGGTGAACATGGAATACTTCAATGACCCGAAATTCGCTGCTGAAAAAGCCAGGCGGGAGAAGATATTCATGGCGTACCAGCTGAACAAAGCCATGCTGGAGCGGGCAGGGCCGCAGGCCAATTCCATGCATGACATGCCGGCGCACATCGGATATGAGATAGACGAATACGCGTTGCGTGGAGAGCGCTCGCTCGCATTCGACCAGGCAGAGAACCGCATGTGGGCGCAGATGGCGCTCCTCGTGAAGCTGATAGGCTGAGGGCGACAATCAGTTCCTTCCAGTCCTTTTCATCCCTTCCTTTCTTTTTTCATCTCGTTTTTCAATATCCTTTAATACCCCGCTCTCTAATATTATATTCTGATTCTTCATGAAAGAGGCGAAACAAAGATTATCCGCAGCCCTAGTGATGCAGGATGGCACCATCCTCCACGGCATCGGTTTCGGGGCGAAGGCTGAAGCGATTGGCGAACTGGTCTTCAACACCTCCATGATGGGCTACCAGGAAGCGCTCACCGACCCGAGCTACGGCGGGCAGATCCTTCTCATGACCTACCCGTTGATAGGCAACTACGGAATCAATAGGGACGATAGCGAAAGCAACAGGATCCACCCGGCAGGTTTCGTTGTGAGGTCAGCCAGCCCGGATTACGAGCATAAGGATGCCGAACGTTCGCTCCACGGATTCCTCGAATCGAACGGGATTCCAGGCATCCAGGGGATAGATACGCGCTTCATCGTCCGCCATATCAGGGATAAAGGGGTCATGCCAGCCATCCTCGCAGTTTCCGATAAAGATATCGATACGAAAGAAATGCTCGAGAGATCGCGCTCGTTCGATTATTCAGCGATTGATTTCGTATCGTATGCGAGCATCGAGAAAACGGAAACTCACAACAAGGGTGCGAAGAAGCGTGTCGTCCTCATCGATTACGGAGCCAAAGGCAATATCGTCCGCGAGCTTGTTTTGCGCGGATGCGAAGTGCATATAGTTCCATACGACACATCCAGCGAGAGTATCCGCTCAATCAAACCCGACGGAATCATGCTATCCAATGGCCCGGGGGATCCTGCCATCCTGAAAGGCGCACATAAAACGATACGCGAACTTGGCGAATCATCTCAAACCCCTATCTTCGGCATCTGCCTCGGCCATCAGCTCATCGCGCATGCCTTCGGTGGAGACACGTACAAACTGAAGTTCGGGCACAGGGGTTCCAACCACGCTGTGATCGAGCAGAAGTCCAAGAAGATCTCCATCACGACACAGAACCATGGTTTCGCGGTCGGGAAGGTGCCTGAAGGTTTCGAAGTCACGCATATCAATGTCAATGACAAGACGATAGAGGGGATGTCGTGCGAAGAAAAAAACATCCTCTCTGTGCAGTACCATCCCGAAGCATGCCCGGGCCCGCACGATTCAAAATACCTATTCGATAGATTCATGGAGATGATGGAAGAATAAACCAGAAGTAATACTCAAAAAGGAGGCAATGGATATGGAACCGAACGAACCGAAAAAGGAAGCGATAAATCCCGCGAAAGAGACGATTAAAACCGAAGAACAAAAACAAGGCGAGCCAAAACAGGAAGAGCCCCAACAAAATGTGAAATGCAGCTTCTGCGGGAATGACGCGTATTGCAGTTCCTGCGCCAAGGATCCGGCTCATTTGGATGATTTCGAGCACATGTGCTACGACTGCTATATCAAGATGGGAGAGAACGTACCTGAGAATGTGCGGGAGAAGACGCATGTCATCATCCCTCCGGACAAGATGGCCGAGCAGTTCCAGAAGTTCCTGGACCAGATGACTGGCCGGGCGTTCGGAGAGCTTTGGGCAGAGGAGAAGGCGAAGCTCCGCGAGATGTCGAAACAGGAGCTGGCGCAGGTGATGTTCTTCGAAGGCGCAAGATTCATGTTCGATTTCATGCAGAGGATGTCGACTGAGGACGAGCATGCCGGGCACGGGCATGAGACGCACGCGCATGAAGGGCACGAGCACGCACATGAATGAGGAGAATGATGCGCGCATGCGCTCGTTCCGACGTGGCGGGGAAGATGGAGAAACCAAAAAAAGTCCTTGTGATAGGCAGCGGGCCGATAGTCATCGGCCAGTCAGCCGAATTCGACTACTCAGGCACCCAGGCATGCAGGGCTCTCCGTGAAGAAGGGATCATCGTAGTCCTTGTCAATTCGAACCCGGCGACCATCCAGACAGACAAGGATATAGCCGAGCGCATCTATATCGAACCGCTCACATCGGAAGTCTTGGAGAGGATAATCGAGCTGGAGAAGCCGGACGCGCTCCTTGGGACTGTCGGCGGGCAGACAGGATTAAATCTCTCGATCGAACTGCATGAGCGCGGCGTATTGTCAAAACACAACGTCAGGTTCCTCGGGACAGATGCCAAATCCATAGAGCTAGCTGAGTCGCGCGAGAGCTTCAACAGATTGATGGAGAAGATAGGGATCCCTATTCTGCCAGGAAGAATAGTCAAGGATTTCAAAAGCGCAAAGGAGTTCGCTGATTCCATCGGCTACCCGCTCATCATCCGACCCTCCTTCACCCTGGGCGGCACGGGGGGCGGGACTGCATATAACGAAGAAGAGCTGAAACGCATTATCGAGCTCGCTCTCCGCATGAGCGCGACAGGCGAGACGCTTGTGGAGAAAAGCGTGATCGGTTGGGGCGAATTCGAATATGAGGTTATTCGCGATTCCCAGGGAAACAGCCAAATAATCTGCAACATGGAGAACATCGATCCCATGGGCGTGCACACAGGCGAGAGCATCGTTGTCGCGCCATCCCAGACACTGAGCGATAAGGATCATCAGGTTTTACGGGACGCTTCGCTGAAGATTGTCAATGCGATCGGCATCAAGGGAAGCTGCAATGTCCAATTAGCCATGAACCAGGCGACCGGCGATTTCGTGGTTATCGAGGTCAACCCCCGCCTCTCCCGCTCTTCGGCCCTCGCCTCCAAGGCGACTGGCTATCCTATAGCACGGGTCGCCACAAAAATCGCTCTTGGTTATCCGCTCGATAAAATAAGAAACGCGATAACCGGGACATCCGCAGCCTTCGAGCCAGCGCTCGATTATGTCATCATTAAAATCCCGCGCTGGCCGTTCGACAAATTCCCCAAGACTCCGAGGACTATCGGGACCCAGATGAAAAGCACAGGGGAAGTCATGGCTATAGGCCGCACATTCGAAGAGGCCCTGAACAAGGCTCTCCGGAGCCTTGAGATAAAAGTCCCGAAGGATATCGTCCCCGACGAACATCTCTTCCCGCCGACAGACCTCCGCATCTTCGCGCTTCTCGAAGCATTCAGGCAGGGCAGGACAATCGAAGAATTAAACGAAATAACAAAAATCAACCGGTGGTTCCTCGCCCGCATCAAGCACATCATCGAAATCGAAAAGAAACTCGAGCGCGAAAAATTGAATCAGGATTTGCTGCTCGAAGCCAAGCGCGCAGGGTTTTCGGATGCACAGATCGCGGCAATAGCCAGGCTCGATACAAAATCCGATGCGAAATCCAATGCAAACAAACCCGAAAAAACCTCCACTGAACTCGAAATACGCATCCTCCGCAAATCCCTTGGGATCCTTCCGACCTATAAGATAGTGGATTCGTGCGCAGGCGAATTCGAAGCGATCACACCGTATTATTATTCGACGTACGAGCAGGAGAACGAAGCGATAAACGAGAAGAAGAACGAGGCAAAACCAGGATCCGGTCCCGGAACCGGGACCAGGAAAGTCATAATCATCGGATCCGGCCCAATCAGGATAGGCCAGGGCATCGAATTCGATTACTGCTGCTCGCACGCGGCTTTCGCCCTGAAGGAGATGAATATCAGGAGCATCATGATAAACAACAATCCCGAGACCGTGAGCACGGATTTCGATTCCTCCGACCGGCTGTATTTCGAGCCATTGGCATTCGAGGATGTGCTGAATATCATCGAGAACGAATCGCCAGAAGGCGTGATCGTGCAACTAGGCGGCCAGACCAGCATCAACCTGGCCGAGCGCCTCCATGAGGCCGGCATCAATATCCTCGGCACCAAGATGGACGGGATAGATATCGCAGAGGACCGCGAGCGATTCCGCGCCCTTGCCATGAAGCTCGGAATCCTTCAACCAAGGAACGAGACAGCAAGAAGCGAGGAGGAGGCTTTGATCGCAGCGAACAAGATCGGGTATCCGATCGTGGTCCGTCCGAGCTATGTGATAGCAGGAAGGGGGATGGAGATTGTCTATTCCGATGAGGAACTCCGGCGCTACATCCAGGAAGCGGTAGAAGTGAGCCGGAAAAGGCCGGTCCTCATCGACAAATACCTGGACAACGCGATAGAGTGCGAGATAGATGCTGTGAGCGACGGCGAGAATGTATTCATAGGAGGAATAATGGAGCATATAGAACCGGCTGGCATCCATTCAGGCGATGCCAATATCGTGCTCCCGAGCATGCGCCTGAGCGAAAAAGACAAGGCAACGCTCCGGGAGCACACGAAGGATCTTTGCAAAGCGCTCGGAATCATCGGCTGCGTCAATATCCAATACGTAGTGAAAGAGGGCGATGTCTATATCCTTGAAACCAACCCCCGAGCGAGCAGGACCATGCCTTTTGTGAGCAAAGCAATAGGCATCCCGCTCATCAAGCTCGCGACCAGGGCAATGCTAGGGGAAAAAATCCCGCAGCTTATCCACCGGCAAAAACATTTCGCAGTGAAAAGCGTTGTCTTCCCGTTCCTGAAACTGGCCGGGACTGATATCGCCCTTGGCCCTGAGATGAGAAGCACAGGAGAGACCATGGGCATTGGCAAGGATTTCGAGACTGCCTATTACAAGGCGCTCCTTGCCGCCGGGATAAAGATAAAACCCGGCGCCGCGTTCCTGAGCCTCCGGGACGAAGACAAAAGCAAGGCACCTAAGATCGCCGAGATGCTGAAGAAGCTCGGTTTCAGCGTCTATGGGACATTGGGTACTGTAGGTTCCATAGAAAACGCAGTACCTGTCCCGAAAATCGGGCTGGGGAGCCCTGATCCCTTGGAGCTCATCAATTCCGGGACAGTGACCCTGGTGATAAACACTCCGACAAAAGGAGGCAAAGCCAATACAGACGGCTTCAAGATAAGGCGGGCGAGCATCCAGATGAACATCCCATGCATAACCAACCTCAATACCGCAAGCGAGCTCCTGAAAGCTATTCAAGAGCAGAAAAAGCTTCCGCTCGAGATCAAGGCGTTCGATGAATATTAAGGCCTTTGACGAGTATTGACGAGCGGAATATAAATATTGTGATACATATTGTAATGTTATGAGTAAGTTAATATTCGAAAGAGATTCCGCTCCAAGGACTGCCTCACGTTCCCAGGACCCGAACCCGAGGCCTAGAACGAATCGTATTTGGACGCCTGGCGACGCATTGAGCGAGCCGTTATCCGCAGAGCGCAGAAATAATGAATCGGTTCACTCGCTTGGCCGGCGCGCATTCGTCGGTGGCGCACTCTCGATATTATCAGCGTCCGGCTTATCATCGTGCATAGAAAATAGCCCCGATTCTCCAAATCGCCCATTCTGGCTCCCGGGATACTCCCTTGTCCCTAATGGTTCTTCATTGGATGCCGACCCTGTCTTCGTAGGGTTCCAGGCCCTGGACCTGCTCAGCAAGATCGGCCTGAATTCGGGTTATCCGGGCATCAGCTCGATACCGCAAGATCTCATAGGCCGAGAAACCCGGGTGGCCCGTGTGCTTTGCGGCTTCCTTTCCACGATATTCGATTTCTCAGCGCCAGGATCCGAAACTATGCTTGCGAATTTCGTGCTGATGTTCATGACCGACAAATCATTCTGGCCTAACGGCGAATTCGGGCAGAATATCGCATGGGCAGCGGGAGTCCAGATCGCAGACCAAACAAGTGCGATCGCTTCAGATTGCGGTCCGACCGGAGTAGGCGTCCCATGCCTTGTCCGCGATATCCTCTCCCTCAACAACAAGCATGATTTCAACCCGGCAGGAGATTCCTTCGGAGGGCTCTCCCAGGAAGAGCTGAGTGCGCTGATGGGATCGAAAGATCCGATGACGCTGGCCATCAGCGAAGAGATGCTCCATGCACGAGCGCGCCGTGCGATCCCGGATTCCGACCACTCGGATTTCGTCTCCAAGATCTCTGCGCTCTGGGATTCTGCATCAAGCGGGCAGGGGGATGACCAGAAGCTCGCCGATGCCTGGCAGAAAGGCAATGTCGCCTGGGCATTGACCGAAGATGGGGTGAAGGATTATTCCATGCGTTCTGCGGTTCAGCAGGCGCTGAAGTATTACTACAACGTGAACGATCCCCCATATTATGATCCGCAGATGGAGATCGCCGTGATCTCGGTTCTCCAGCTGATCGGCTGCCATGCCGAGACGTTCGTAGGCTCGCCCGGCAGAAGCTATTATGACATGTATGCGAAGGATGAACCCGGGCAACTTTATTCCTATTACCGATCGCGTTTCATAGATAAGGAATTGTTCGCGCAGATCGGGCGCTACGAGCGAAATATTCGCCCTGCCTTCCCCTGCCTGCTACGCAGGTTCTATGAGCCCTTCGGGAGGAAGGGACATCTCGATACCCGTTTCAACGACGGATTCAAGAATCCCCTCATCGGCCAGAACCCTTATCTGAAGGACTTCAATGGATTAGCGCAGTTTATCCATGCCGTCGTGCAAAGAGCCCTGAATCAGCCCTGAAGGGACGGGCATCAGAAAAAACATCAGGAAGGAATTCGGCTGGAGATAGAAAGGATCGCGGGATATGCCAACCATTTTATTCTATGACAGATAGGCCCTATCATGGAACTCAAGCATCTGGCTGGGATCGCCGCTTTCCTGGCATTGATAGAATCCGCGCTCGTCCTGATGGGCATGCTGGCCCCGGTCGCAACGTACTCGCCCGGTAATATGATTTTCCTCGTCGCCCGCTCCATCATCATCCTCTATTCCGGATGGGTTATTTCCAAATCCGGCATTAAGCAGGCGGCGAGAAACGGCATCGTCATCGCGGGCGCTTCGACAATGGTCTTCGTCATCGCATCCATCTTCGGTTTCCTCATCAGGACACCAGTGCTGGGGATGGAGCTCAGCGCAAATCCCCTAGCCATCGGAATCATGCTGATAGTCGTCCTCATCGCCAACATCATCCTCGGAGCTATCCTGGCATCGATCGCCGCTTTCATCGCGGGATTCACAAAAAAATCCTGAAAAGAAGAAATAGCGTCGGAACGATTATCGCGCCCATGAGATTCGTCCTCTCCACCCCTAGTTTTATCGTAGCCCAGCCGAGGACCGATGCAAGCGCCAGTATCAGGATCCCGCCTGCGCCATCGATCAATGCCGTGAGGCAGAAAAGATAAGCGGCGAGGACAAGGTTCATCTTAGAGAAATCCAATCCAGCGACTTTCGCCACCTTCTTGCGGATGAAATACACTGCCAGGACCGCCAGGGCCATGCCTGCCATGAACAGGGCAAGGAGCATGAGGAGATTATCCCCGATCACGATATGCCCTGACAGGATAGCGGTGCCGCCTATCCTTGATTTCCCGATAGAAGATGATGTCGATAGCGAGAATATGGTCTGGCTGACCGATATCGAGCTTACGGTCGCGATGTACCCGATTGTCTCAAGCGGGAAAACCATCGTGGCGAAGGTGGCGACCTGGGAAGGCGAACCGACCCCAGGAATCAAATCAGCGAAAAACCCGAGCAGGATGCCTATCCCTATGAAACCAACTATCCCGATCCCTAACGGCCGGTCCTTTTGTTCAGGGATGGCGCTCGATTTGTAGCTCGCAATCGCAGCTATCGCGAATAGGCCGCAGAAAAGCGGCAGGAACGGGTCAGGAACAGGGGAATTGAGCGAATATTCCCCCAAGATGCCGGATATAGCGAAAACAAGTCCTGACATCACGGGATTCCGGCTCCTTGATATGAAGATGAGCGAGAACGCGAGCAGGATATAACCCATGTACGGCCTGAGCGCAGGGTAGATGATTGGATAGATGTCCAATGTGAGCCAGAACAGCATCACGCAAACTAAGGTCGCAAGCAAGCATGATGCGAGCGCGGCTTTCAAGGCCAGCAGTCCTTCGCCTTCCCTGACCATCCTCTGCCCTGGGAGCATGACCATCACGGCGGAAGGATCCGGCACCCCAAAAAAAATCGAAGGGATGTACGACAGAGCCATATGGGCAGGAAGGAGCGCGATTATCATCATAGATATCGTCTGGTCATCGAGGCCTGAAGAAGATACGGCAGATATCAAAGTGTTGGAATGCAGACCTGGGACAAGCCCGCCGAGCGCGCCCAATATCCATCCAGACAAGAAGGCGACTATATCCTCCATTCCCAAAAAGAATCCCCGAAAAAGAAAACATTGGCTCGAAATTATAAAATTAGATAATGCGTTCCGGGTCAGGTCGGCCGGTTATATTAAAATTGCGCTTTACAATTTGCATGGATGGTTAACCATATGAAATCCTATTTTACCGTCTTGATTGCGATATCACTGCTGCTTATGATCTACGGTTGCACGCAGAAAGGGGGAGCGACACCTGGTGTGAAATACAGCAACTATACGCTCCCCATAAGCGGACGGAGCTTTTATATCGGCGTCGTCCCGACCCCGAAAAGCATCCCAGCGACAACCATGCAGGACCTGATAGACTCATACTCGGAAGCAGGGAAGATCGGGGAAGTGACGATGGTATGGCCATCCGGCGGATGGTATGGCGCATGCCAGAGGCTTCAGGACAGCAGGACCGTGGAAGCCGTCCGCAATATGGGGTTGAAACCGATAATCAACCTCAATTTCTACACCATCGCGGAGGTTCCAGTAAAAGGCCTGCAGCTTATGCCTGATGCTCCTCCAGGGGTGAACGCCTCGCTCAAAGACCCGGAATTCAGGAGATTGTTCATCGAAGAGGCGCGCAACTGCTCGCGATTGTTCAAGCCAGAGTACCTGTCGCTTGGGAACGAAGTGGGCGCGTATTATGCGACAAATCCGGATTCGTTCGACGATTATGTTTCGCTTTATGGCGAGGCGTACGATGCTGTGAAGCAGGAATCGCCCAACACGAAAGTGTTTGTTGTCTTTTCGCTGAACCAGCTCGATGATGCGGACCAATGGCCGCTCATAGGGAAGTTCGGCTCGAAACTCGACCTTCTGGGGATAACGACCTATCCTTATCGGAATTATTCCAGCCCCGCGGATATCCCGGACAATTACTACCAGAGGTTGAAGGGCTACTCGAAAAAACCGATCGCTTTCACTGAGATCGGCTGGCCTTCCACTTTTGCCAGAAGCTCGGAAACCGAGCAGGCTGATTACCTTGTCCGATTCCTCAACCTGACAAAAGGCATGGATGTCGAGATGGCGGACTGGCTGTTCCTCAACGAGCCGGCTGGTATAGGCGGCGTAGCGGGCATGATATCAGGTCAGGATACAAAGACGATATCGTTGAAGAATCCAGATGGGTCAGAGAAGAAGATTTATGGGGTATGGAAGGACCTGTATAATATTCCACTCAGCAAATAACGGTATTCTAGCCTATTGCGACCCGTCTAACCAATAGCGACATCCCTTATCCTTATATGCGGTCCGCCATCGCTGACAGGCACGCTCTGCCCGCCCTTGCCGCACATCCCAGGGCTTCCTCCCCAATCCTTGCCTACGCACTCGACATCCTTCATCGTCTGCAGGATATTGCCGCTTATACTGACATCGTGCATGAGTTCCGTCTTCTCCCCGTCCTTTATCATGTACGCCTCCTCGGCCTTGAACATGAACCCCCCTGCGAAGATATCCACGCTCCCGCCCCTCATGCCCTTGAGGTACACGCCCTTCCTCACATCGAAGACATCATCCAGCGAAGCACCGCCTTTCTGGAAATAGGTATTGCTCATCCTTACTATCGGGATTGAAGAATATGATTCAGCCCTCGCATGGCCGTTAGGCCTGATACCCAATTCCTTGGCAGTCTCCATCGAATCGATATATCCTTTCAGGATGCCCTTCTCGACCAGGCTGGTCTTGCGCGCCTCCACGCCTTCATCATCATACGCGTAGCGGCCGAAATCTTCCGCTGTCGGATCGTCATATATCGTGACCAGCTCGTTGCCGATCCTAGTGCCTATCTTCCCTGCAAGGATTGATTCCTTATCGACAACAGCATCAGCCTCGCATGCATGGCCTACAGCCTCGTGCGAGAAGACCCCGGTCATCTCCGGGTCCAATACAACCGTGAATCGGCCCTTGGGGGGCGAAGCCGCCTTGAGAAGCCTCTGGGCCTTGCCACGCGCTTTCGCGCTGATACCAAGATCAACCTTGTCGAAGCTTCTCCTGGACCAAGACCGTTCGTTCCCTCTCTGGAGATTTGCGCCTTCCCGCGCGACGCATGAGCATGAAAGATAAGAATACCCTGTATCTTGAGAAATATCTGCGCCCTCTGAATTGTAAAATTCTATAATGGAACGGGAATCCGATACCGAGATCGTCCGCGATGCAATATTCTTTCCGTCCAGGTCCTTCGCTGCTTCCCGTAGCGCTTTCAATCTCTCTACAGGATCCACGAAAACGAACCTATCCTTGATCCTCCTTTTCACCGGCTTCGGAATCGAGAGGGCAATCTTTCCCCTTCCCAGCCTCGCGAGGCGTTGCGCGCTCTCCAGCAGTTTCTCCACATCCTGCCTCGCGTCCCCGGAAGCGAAACCCCATGAGCCTTTCTCAAGGACACGTACTCCAATCCCATCAATAGTACCGGCCGACTGCTTGGCTTCGCCATCGCTGATTCTGGCCGAGAAACCCACGACCTTCTCGAACCTGATCTCGGCGTAATCGTATCCAGAAAGGAGCTTCTCGTAATCCAACTAGTCACCCGCTCCTTGCCTCATTTGAGGAACGGCTTGGCCTTCTCGGCGTATTCCATCACGGTCTTCTTGTCTTCCTTGTCTTTGACCATGCCGCAGAAAATGTGATTGTTGACCGGTATCATGACAAGGGTCTGCTCATCGAAACTGAGCTCGAGCTGGTTCTGGGAATCATTATTCTTCTTCATCAAGGCATCAGAGATGTTCACGACAGATGATATCAGCCCTGATGTCGTCTCGTTGATAGCCATGGTGGATGTGACTGGTACTCCATCCACGCGCAGGATGGCGCCGCCTATCCCCTTCCCCTTCATCTCGTTCAGAAGCGCTTCTAGTTCGCCGGCCATAACTATGGGACTCAGTATCAAAATTTAAAATATCGCCTATATGACAATTATTATGGTAAAAAAGATGGTTTGGTCGAAATATCACATCGTTTTAGAGCGCCAGGACGAAGGAGGCTATACGGCTTATGTCCCTGAATTGCCCGGGTGCATCTCCCAGGGCGAAACCCAAAAAGAGGCGCTTTGCAATATCAAGGAAGCAATAGAGCTGTATTCCGAAGAACTGACAGAATCAAAGATACGCAATCTTCTCGCCCGCGTTAAAGTAATCGAACCTTCTTCAGCGTGATTATTTGAGACTGCCCCGCGATATATCCGGAGATGAACTTGTCCGGATTGCGGTGAAAATCGGTTTTGAAGTCCGTCGGCAGAAAGGCAGTCATATTATCCTCAAGCGCGGGGAATCGCTTCTTGTCATCCCTATGCATAAAACCATGAAGAAAGGCACCCTCCTCCAGATTCTGCGGGTCATGGAAATATCAAAAGAGGAGCTTGCCGATCTTCTCTGAATCCAACCTGGAGTGCCATTCTTTTTCTGCAGTTCAGATTATCGTCAACCCTGTGGGTGCGACCCTTATGGGTAGCGGTATGTCCACATCCGGGACCTTGAGGGATATCTTTCCCCCGCTGTCATTAATCGTGAATATGGCATCCATGCCCTGCTCGAGTATGGATAATAATTGCTTGTCATGCACGCCCTCATCCACAAGGAACAGGGTCGTCGCCTGGGCGCTCCTGAGCCTGCCTTCTATCACGCTCAGGAATTTCCTTATGGAATCCTTCGGGTTGTAGAGCACGAATGTGGAAAGCGTGTCGAACACGATGCGCATCCTCTTGCCAGAGCTCGCTTTCACTGCATCGTTCAGGGCAAGCGACAGGTCGTTCAGGGCGCTCGGGCCCGGGACTATCTTGATCCGCGGGTCTGCTTCGCCAATTGGCTCCTGGCTGCCCAACGTGGTGCTGTAGCAGTCTATGAAGAAGATATTCTCTTTTTTCAGGTCGATCCCTACATTCGATGCCTTCGTTATGATGTCTGCTGGCGAAGAGTTGCCGCAGATGATATAGGAGTTCTCATTGGCGAGCGCGCACCCTGCGAAGTGGTAGGCGAAAGCAGATTTCTCCATGGAGCTCGGGCCGACCATGACGACGTTGCCCGGGTTCTGGTATCCGCCTTCGAGTATGAGGTCTAGGTCCGGGATGCCTGTGGATAGCCTGCTCCGTTTCAATATAGGCATCTTCTCGTTGACGCCGAGTTCTGGTCCTGCCATGCTGTGGATACGGTTGGAAGTATTATAAAGATAGTTTTGGGCCGGAGAACGGGAAAACAAGGAGAAAAAAGATAATAAAGGAAAAAATATCTTTATTGAATTCCTCCTGGTATTGGCGGGTTAACCTTAATGGGGCCGCCCCCACCACCGAAAGTGCACGGGTTCGTCCCGAGCGGAAGGTTCATCATGGTTGAGATGACAGTCGGCACAATCAGGTATATCAGGATACCGATTACAGCGCCCGTCAGCATAGCAGTCGCCCATACCGAAGCCCTTGCCCTGGTCTCAGCACCGAGGACCTGGCCTGCGGCATAAATCACACCAGCCATCACGATAAGCATCATGGCTGCGATACCCAGGAACGATTGGACCGTGGTGCATAATCCAGACATCGCGGTTGTGACATTGGATGCCTGGGCATTCGCGAGCGATACCAGATTAAGAATAAGTACCGTGAGCAAAAGATACTTTCCGATCGAATTGACCAATCCCATGCATTTCAGGATATCCATCATTTCACCTTATCGAAGAGCCAGCGCTGACAATCGCTATAAAGCTTTCGGAAAATGAAAGGCGGAAAAAGAGAGAAAAAAAATCAAAAGGGGATGCTTCATCCGGCGCATGGCTTGGTGGCATCTGTTACGGATGCGCCAGTGCCAGCGACCATAGTTCCGATGACAGTCGGCACAATCAGGTATATCAGAATCCCGATGACAGCTCCTGTGAGCATAGCAGT
>Ga0315268_10001556_pt1 | contig 26382 bp, 24 predicted proteins | sample C1_top_MG_FD_204535 | JGI IMG/M metagenome (GOLD analysis project Ga0315268, IMG submission 204535) | Sediment microbial communities from Yellowstone Lake, YNP, Wyoming, USA - C1_top | ecosystem: Environmental > Aquatic > Freshwater > Lake > Sediment | place: USA: Wyoming | collected 2017-08-01
TTCAATGAACAAAGAAGGAATCGGCGACGGGGACTATGTCATTTTTGAAAAAAAAGATTCGGATTATGATTATGACGGCAAAATTGTGGTGGCGGTCGTCAATGGCCTCGCCACGATCAAGAATTATCGAAAACTTGGGAACGGCGTGATTGGACTTTTCCCAAGCTCCACCAATTCTTTTCATCAGCCGATCTATATTCACGAATCCGACTCGTTCATGATTGCCGGCGTTTTCAAGAAAGTATTACCCGTGAAATTTGTAAGCCTTTAGAGTTTATGAGAGATATTTGCTGTCAAAGATTATCGCCGCTTGAGTGGGATCGAAAGGAAATTGTCTGGCGCGATAAGCCTTTTTATAGCTCGCGCTATCGGGCCTTTTTGCACGTTCCGATAAATATCGGAAAGAAAATTGCCCAAGGGATGAAAATTATCGAGGAAGCGGGCCTTTCGGCCGAGCCGATGGTGCTCTCGCGAAACGATACGATGTGGGGCGCGGAAATTTTGATTCCGGTTTCCAGAAAAGATAATCGTTTTCGAACGGAACTGGTCACCGGCCGATTTTTGACCCGGCTTTTTGAGGGGCACTATGGAGACATAAGGAAATGGATCAAAGAAACGAAAAATTATTGCCGAGAAAAAGGCTTTTCAGCCAAAGAATTCATTTTTTGGTATGCCACTTGTCCCAAATGCGCTAAAAAAAGCAATGATATGGTGCAGGTCGTGGTGCTGGCGAGAGTAGAGTAGCCGATTTTGCCTTTTCTTTTTGGACTCGCTATAATATATAAGCACTTAAGGGGTGCTTTTTCTTAAACTCTAGTAAACAGGAGAAAACAAAATTATGCCTCCAGCCTTCAATAGACCATCTTGGGACGCCTACTTCATGGCTCTCGCGAAACTCGCCGCATCACGCTCGACGTGTCTTTCACGTCCGACCGGATGCGTGATTATCCGCGACAAACAAGTTTTATCGACCGGATATAACGGTTCAATGCCCGGAGTTCCGCATTGTTCGGACGAGGGGAAATGCTATCGAAGGTCTATTCAGGCGCCGGACGCCGGAAAATACGATTTTTGCCGGAGCATTCATTCAGAGGCCAACGCCATTGCTCTCGCGGCCCGGTCTGGAATCAGCATCGAAGGCGCAACAGCGTATTTCACTCTTTTTCCTTGCTATGTTTGCACGAAACTTTTAGTGCGAGCCGGAATTCGAGAGATTGTCTATGAAATCGGCTATGATTCGAAAAGTGTCGAGCGCGACCAGCACTGGAAAGAAGTGGCTGATCAAGCCAACATCCGGATCAGGCAGGTGAAGCTTTCCGAAGAAGACCTGCAATGGTTCGAGGGGTTTTTGCAGGATGACACATCCCGCCGTAGACTAAAGAGTGAATAATTTGTGATTATAAATTTATGCTTCTTGGAATAAAAGATTTGCTGAAACTGGTTAAAGAAAAAAAACTCATAGAAAATTTGTCGGAACGGGAACTCGAAAATCCGGAAGGATCGGGCTTTGATCTCCGGATGGGCGAAGTATTCGAGCTAGAAGGCTACGGCTACCTTGGCCTTGAAGAAAGAGAAACACCGAAAGCCAATCCGGTGGCGCAATTCAACCCCAAAAAAGTCAGCTCATATATTTTTGAGCCGGGAAAATATTATCTCATAAAAACTGTCGAGAAAGTAAATTTGCCGATTGATATCGCCGGGATAATTTTTCCACGCACGACCTTGTTCCGATCGGGCCTCGCGCTTTTTAACGGCATCGTGAATACCGGCTATCAGGGAGAGCTCACTTTTGGACTCTGCAATTTGGGTCGTTCCAATATCAAAGTTGATCTCGGGGCGCGCGTTGTTCACATCACTTTTCACGAGGTTCTTGGAGAAGGCAGCCAATATCGCGGACAGTGGCAAGGAGGGCGTGTGACGACGGAGGGAAGGGAAAAACAAATTTAGGTCATCTCTACGAATTACCTGCCTGCCGGCAGGCAGGCGAATAAATCACGAATATACGAATGAAAAGAAACAGAAAAGGGCTTTTTATTGTTCTGGATGGAACTGATGGGGCGGGAAAGGCTACTCAAGCCAAATTGCTTATTAATAGGTTAAGGCAAGCGGGGCATAAAGTTCAAAGATTAGATTTTCCACAATATGGAAAAAAATCGGCGGCCCTGGTGGAAGAATATCTGAACGGTGAATACGGTCCGGCGAAAGTTGTCGACCCCCATCGTGCTTCCATTTTTTACGCCTGTGACCGGTATGCGGCGAGTTTCAAGATTCGAAAGTGGCTGGCTGACGGGAAAATCGTTATCTGCGATCGCTACGTGGCGGCGAATATGGGTCATCAGGGAGGAAAGATCAAGAACCGAAAAGAACGAAAAAAATACTTTGGTTGGCTTTATGACCTTGAATATAATATTTTTTCGATTCCCAAACCAGGCCTGAACTTGATACTCCATATTGATGCGGGCATTGCTCAGAAACTAATCGATTCGAAAAAGAAAAGAGGATATCTAAAAAAAGGCAAAAGAGATATTCATGAAAATGATATTAAGCATCTGCGCGACGCGGAAAGGTCATATCTCGAAATAGCCAGGAATTTTCCAGGTTTTCGACTTATAGAATGCCAGAAAAATGGCTCAATTATGAGTAAAAAAGAAATAAGTGATTTGATTTGGAAAGAAATTAAAAAGATCATTAGAAAATAACAGTTGAGAGATGACGGAATACAAACCCACAATCGGAATGGAAGTCCACGTGGAGCTCAAAACAGACTCCAAGATGTTTTGCACGTGCAAAAACGAGTTGGGACTTGATCGGATTCCCAATTCAAATATTTGTCCGATTTGCACGGGCCAGCCGGGATCTCTCCCGGTCGCGAACAAGATGGCAATAGAATTTGTCTTGAAAGCTGGCCTAGCTCTCAATTGTGAGATCGCTAAAATTTCAAAATTCGACCGCAAGAATTATTTTTATCCGGATCTTCCTAAGGGTTATCAAATTTCGCAATATGATCAGCCGCTAACAAAAAACGGATATTTGAAAATTGATGGCAAAAAAATAGGAATAACGCGCATCCATCTTGAAGAAGACACGGGCAAACTCTTGCATCAGAAGGGGACGGACTACAGCCTTGTGGATTTCAATCGGGCCGGTGTTCCCTTGATGGAACTCGTAACAGAGCCGGATATTGAATCCGCGCAAGAAGCCAAAAAATTCTGCGAAGATCTTCAGTTGATCCTCCGCTACATCGGCATTTCCGATGCGGACATGGAAAAGGGGCAGATGAGATGCGAAGCGAATATTTCAATATCGAAAAACGAAAAAGAAAAAGGAACTAAGGTTGAAGTGAAAAATCTAAATTCTTTCAAATCCGTCGAGCGAGCGATTGATTTTGAGATCAAAAGGCAGACGGAACTTTTGGAGGCAGGAAAAAAAGTCCTTCAGGAAACCCGGGGATGGGACGAGAGCAAAATGCAGACCTATGCGCAGCGCGAAAAAGAATCGGCACACGATTATCGCTATTTTCCCGAACCGGATTTGCCGCCGTTTGAGTTTGATAAGAATTATATAGATAAAATTAGAGCGGAACTTCCAGAACTTCCGGCAAAAAAAATTGAAAGATTTCAGAATGAATATCAAATTCCCAGGCAGGACGCCGAAATTTTAGCGAGAGACAAAGAGCTCGCTAAATTTTTTGAAAATTCGGCGAGCGAAGTGTGCGCGCTAACCGAAAATAATAAAAATGCCGCCAAACTGGCCGCAAATTATATTGTTACGGTTTTGAAAAAATATCTGAAAGTTGGCGAAAAAATTACGGAACTGAAATTAACGCCTGAAAATTTTGGAGAATTAATGTCTTTGATATTAAAAAATAAAATTAACTCTTCCGTTGCCCAGGTGGTTCTCGAAGAAATGGTCAAAAGCGGGGCTGATCCGGAGCATATCATCGCAGAGAAAAATCTGGAGCAGATCGAAGATACTGGAGAAATCGAAAAAATTGTGGAAAAAGTAATATCGAAAAATCCCCAGCCCGTTCAGGACTACAAAGCAGGCAGGCAAGCAGCCCTTCAATTTCTGCTGGGACAGATAATGAAGGAAAGTAAGGGAAAAGTCGATCCAAGCAAGGCATCAGAAAGCCTCAAAAGTCAGCTTGACAAGGAATAGCTGGAAATATAAGATGATAGAGATGGCAAAAAACGGAACAAAATTTAAAGAAGTTTTTTAGCGGACTCCGCCCGTCAGGGGCGGATTTTTTTTGAGTTCTTTCGCAAAAAAAGGGGAGGGGGAGGGAATATGGAGGAGCATTTATTGTTGCCAGTAGGTGTTCAGACTTCTAATGAGGTTCGTAAAAAAATCTTGGAGCACCTGAAAGAGATTGCTCAGAAACCTAAATTTTGGAGCGAAAAACATCCTCATTCCGTCTGCCGAAAACTGAAGTGCAAGCAATTGGGTCAGTGTCCTCTGGAGGCGCTGTCGTACTGCACATATTTTCTTGGTGAGCTACGCAATCTCATCGATCGCGACTTTCGAGTTAGCGTTGAAAAGATAATATGTCCATCGTGCGAAAGCGATGTCTCAAGGGGCGGCCATGGGAGGGCAAGTTGTCGAGAATTCCGACAGACTGCGGCCTTTCCAGTATAAAGATTCAAAGGGTCGGAGAAATCCGGCCCTCAACTTTTTAACTTATGAATTTTTTTGTTTCTTTTTCTATATTCCGATAGTTTTTCAGCCATTTGATCCTTTTGTCACGTTGGAACCAAGTCATTTGCCGCTTGGCGTAATTTTTTTCAGCTTGGACCACTTTCTTAACTAGTTCTTTTCGAGAGATTTTATGCTGAAGGAAGATTGGAATCCAGAAATAGGCGAGGCCGAAAGACTGGATCTTTTTCCAGCTCAAGCCGCTGTTGCGTAATTTTTTCACTTCCGCGATCATTCCTTGCTTGAATCGATAACGGACACGTCTTTCAACATTTTTGTGTAGTTTATCCTTTGGGAGCTCAAGACCAATTTGTAAAATATTGTAACGAGCAGGGAAGAGGGGGTAGCGATTCTGTTTTAAGTTTGGGACTTTTCCTAAATTCTTGCAGATTTCAATGGCGCGGATTAGCCGGACTTTGTTTTTTGGATCAATATTTTTTGCACGGCGAGAATCCAGCTTCTTGAGAATTGCGAATAATTTCTCGGCTGAATATTTTTCGAGTTTCTCGCGCAGTTTCCAATCAGGTTTCACTTCCGGGAAATTCACATCATCGACAATAGCCTGAATCCAGAATCCCGTCCCGCCGCAGACGATCGGCAATTTTCCTCTCTTCGAAATATCCTCGATAATTTTCTCGGCAAGGCCCTTGAATTTAGCGACATTATAGTCAGTCCTCGGACTCACGATGTCGAGCATATAATGCGGAATTCCTTTTGATAAAAATACGCCTCGCTTCAAGTTCCATTTACCGGAAACTTTGCCCGTTCCAATATCCATCCTGCGGAAAATCTGCCGGCTATCAGCCGAAATTATTTCTGTCTTGAACCTTTTGGCCAATTTGATGGCTATATCGGACTTTCCCGATGAAGTCGGGCCGAGTATAACGAGGATTTTTTTCATATTATGACTCCTTCCAAGCCAAACTCTTGAGCTTTCGTGATTTTGACTTTGATAAATTTGCCGACTAGGTTTTTCTTGTTCGAAAGAAATATAACTTTTTTTTGAGTGTGAGTATGTCCTAAATGTTTATATCTTCCCAAAGCTAAGCTTTCGGATTTCCTAAAGCTTAGCTTTGGGATTTTGTCCACCAAAACCTCGACAATCTTTCCGACATATTTTTTATTATTTTGAAAAGCTGTCTTTTTTAGGATTTCCGTCAAAACTTTTTCGCGGCGGACTTTTTCCCTTTTTGAAACATTATCCTTTAATTTCCAAGCCGCTGTTTCGGGCCGGGGAGAGTATTGGGAAATATAAGCCATATCGAATTTCATTGTCCGCAGAAGTTTAGCGGTATTTTCAAATTGCATTCTGGTTTCTCCAGGAAAACCGACGATGATATCCGTTGAAATCGCCAGAGCTGTTTGAGGCTTATATTTTTTATAAGCGGATCGGATTTTTCTTAACAATTTTTTGTAGTGCGTGACCGTGTAGTGCCGGTTCATTTTTTTGAGAATGGCGTTGTCTCCTGATTGCGCCGGCAGGGAAATATATTCACAAATTTTCTGGCTATTGGTAATCATTTCGATCAGTTCGTCTGACATATCCTTGGGGTGGGAAGTAAGGAAAGTTACCCAGAAGTTACCAGGAATGGTGCCTATTAATTTTAGTAAAGTAGAGAAATTAATCGAAGTGTCCGAATTTTTAATTTTTAATTTTGAATTTTTAATCTTCAATTCAGACTGATAACTGTTCACGTTTTGTCCCAGTAGAAATATTTCTTTATATCCTCTCTTTATTAAGTCCCTGGCTTCTTTCAGAATATCTTTCACGAGTCTTGAATATTCCCGTCCGCGAGCGTAAGGAACGACGCAATAGGCACAAAAATTATTGCAGCCAGTCATGATCGGGACATAAGAGGTGTAACTACTTTTATACTCGGGTTTAATTTTAAGGTAATTGCAATTATGCTTTTGGGAATTTTTAATTTTAAATTTTAAATCACTAATTCTATAGATATCTTTGATTGGTAAGAATAAATCGACTTTTCCCTTGAGTCTTCTTTGGACGTCTTTTCGGTGGGCAAGACACCCCGTCAAAACTATTGTTTTCTTAGGATATTTTTTGTGGATATTATTTATTTGTCCATAAACTCGGTCTTCGGCCGATTGGCGGACTCCGCAGGCGACGAAAATGATTAAGCCCGCCTTCGCTATAGCTTCGGCGGGCAGGTCAGCCTCACTTTCTTTAATTCCTAATTCTTCTAAATATGCGGAAATTCTTTCGGCGTCAGAATAATTCATCTGGCAACCGAAGACTTTGATAAAATGGGTAATCATTTTTTATCGGTCATTTCTGTCTTGATTTTTTCCAGAAACTTTTCTAGCTTCATTGCTCCCAGATCTCCTTTTTCCCGATCGCGAACAGCGACGGTTTTGGCCTTCATTTCTTTTTCTCCAACGATCAGCATGTAGTTGATTTTCTGATTTTGGGCAACTCGAATACGTTTCCCGAGCGATTCCGATGATTCGTGAATTGTGGAACGGATATCCTGTGAATTTAGGAATGAATTAATCTCCCGGCCATACCTCTCAAATTTATCGCTTACGGGGATAACCTCAACTTGGATGGGGGAAAGCCAGAGCGGAAAAGCGCCGGCGTAATGTTCGGTTAGAATACCGATAAAACGTTCAAATGAGCCAAAAACTGCGGCATGAATCATAGCCGGTGTTTTTGGCTGGCCTTTATCGTCGATGTATTCGAGAGCAAATTTTTGCGGCATTTGGAAATCGAGCTGAATCGTGGCCAGCTGCCATTTTCTTCCCAGCGCGTCCTTGATGTCAATATCGATTTTGGGGCCGTAAAAAGCGCCGTCTTTTTCCTTGATTTCAAATTTAACTTTTTCTTTCTTAAGGGCGCCAGCCAGATTTTTTTCCGCCTGGTCCCATTCGGATTCATGCCCCATAAAATCGTCCGGGCGGGTTGCCAAGAAAAATTCCGGTTTTATGCCGAAAGCCGGATAATATACTTTCACCATTTTGATCAGGCTTCGGATTTCGTTTTCAATCTGTTCGGGTCTCGCGAAAATATGGGAATCATCCTGGGTCAAATAGCGAACCCGCAAAAGCCCATTCAGTTCACCGGATTTTTCGTTTCGCATTATGCGTCCGATCTCGGTGAAGCGAATCGGAAGCTCGCGATAAGACCGGGTTCGCTCCCGGAACATCAAAATATTGAAAGGGCAATCCATCGGCTTCAGGCAGTAGGTCTCATTTTCCGTTTGAATCGAAAAAATATTGTCCTTGTAGTGATCCCAATGTCCCGACTGCTTCCAGAGAATATTTTTGGCCATAAGCGGAGTTTGAATTTCCTGGAAACCAAATTGGGCGCGCAGACTTTTCCCGAATTTTTCCATCTCATTCCAAATCACCATACCTTTGGGATGCCAGAAGGCTGAACCCGGGGATTCAGCGTGGAATGAAAATAATTCCAAATCCCTCCCCAATTTTTTGTGGTCTCTTTTTTCCGCTTCAGCGAGCATCGTGAGATATTTTTCAAGTTCTTTTTCAGTCGCGAAAGCCACGCCGTATATCCGCTGCAGCATTTTATTTTTTTCGTCGCTTTTCCAATAGGCTCCGGAAATTTTTGTGAGCTTGAAGGATGTGGGATTGATTTCTCCAGTTGACCCGAGATGCGGACCGGAACAAAGGTCTACGAAAGGTCCAGTTTTATAAATCGCGATCGTTGCGTCTTTTTCTCTTTGAATATCTTTTATCAATTCGACTTTGAATGGCTGCTTGACCTTTCGGAAATCTTTTATAGCATCTTTCGCGGGAATAATAGCTTTTTCGAATTTATAATTCGCTTTAATGATATTTCGCATTTTGTCCTCGAGAATTTCCAAATCCTCGGGGATAAGCGTCCTGGGCAGATCAAAATCGTAGTAAAATCCGTTTTCGACGGCTGGCCCGATTCCAAACTTAGCGTCAGGAAACATTTCAAAAACTGCGGTTGCGAGGACGTGCGCGATTGAATGGCGAAGAGTTTCGACTCCCGGTGTTTTTTTCATAAAAATGCGCTAATTTGTTATAGGTTTATGTTAATATCAAAAGGATTCTCTGGCAAGCTGGGCGGATGACAAGGTTCGTCAAATAGTTTATTATACAAAAAAGAGAATTTAAAGCTATGACTCAAAACCAAAGAACAATTAAACGCCTGATCATAATTGTCATATATCTCCTGATTATCGGAGCTTTGATCCTTGGGATATATACGCTGGTCAAGCCGAAAGCGACCTGTAGCGACGGCATCACAAATCAGGGAGAGGCGGGCATGGATTGTGGCGGACCCTGCGCGATAAAATGCGTGGCTATGCCAACAATAGAAAACATTCAGGTATTAGAAAAATATATTATTCCCGCCGGATCAAACAAATATGATACCTTGGTGAAAATAAAAAACCCGAATGTGCTTTTTGGCCTGGGAAATTTCGACTATAGCTTGGATTTCACCGATCGCGACGGTCAGATTATCACAACTCAATCAGGCAGCAGCTTTCTTTTGCCGGCGCAAGAAAAATATATTTTTGCTTTTGATATAGACCTTGGCCAGGCCGAATCTCGATCTCTCAACTTCCGGGTCAAATCATTTAGCTGGGAAGGATTCTCAAGTTATGCTGAACCGAACATAGCGGTTTATCAAAAAGAATTTAATTTCATGACCCCGGGCAGCGGTTTTGCTCAGCTGAAGGCAAAAATTCAGAATCGCAGCGAGTATGATTTCCACAAAATAACCACTCGTGCCATCATTCGAGACAAAGCCGGGCGGCCGGTTGCCATAAACGAAACTACCAGTAATGATGTGAAAGTAAATGAAGAGCGGGAAGTAATTTTTCAGTGGGACAGTCCGTTCACAAAAGATATCGATGTCCAAAATATTGAGATCATACCGGAGCTAAATATCTTTGATAATGAAAATTTCATGAAAGTTCATGGGTCTCCGGAACAGTATAAAACCTATGGGAATGACAACTCTTCTCAGCTATTTCCTTTTTTGAAATAAGGTTTTGCCCCGAGTTATAAGTAATAGTACCCATGAATTTCTCCCTCCAAAAACTTTTCTCGCGTTTTGACTGGCTGCTCTTAGTTTCGATATTGCTTCTTTTGGGCCTGAGTTTGGCCGTTCTTTATCCAATTAGCCAAGAAAATAGCAACTTCAATCTTGATAAAGATCACTTCCTCAAGCAGCTGATATTCGCAGTGGCAGGCTTGGTGATCTTTTTTATTTTTTCAGCTTTGGATTATCGAATTCTGAAAAGTTATTCCAATTTATTGTTCTTCGCTGGCATTATAATTTTGGTTTTAGTTCTCTTTGTCGGAAAAGTGATTCGGGGAACAACCGGTTGGATAGGGTGGGGCGAATTTAGATTTCAGCCGATCGAGCCCTTCAAAATAATAATCGTTATCGGGCTGGCAAAGTATTTCTCACTGCATCAGCGAGCAGCTGCCAGCTTTAAGCAAGTTTTGTATTCTTTGGTTCCTGTTGGTTTTTCGGTGGCTCTTATTATGGCGCAGCCGGATCTCGGATCAGCGCTGGTGATTATTTTTTGTTGGCTGGCCGTCCTTGTAATAAGCGGAGTCAATAAGAAGCATTTATTTATCCTGGCTTTGGCCGGCATCTTGATTTGTTTTTTGAGCTGGAATCTTCTACTCAAAAATTATCAAAAAGAAAGACTCGTCACTCTTTTCCATCCAACAGCTGACCCGCAAGGAGCGGGATATAACGTTCTTCAGTCGACTGTAGCTGTGGGCTCGGGAGGTTTCTGGGGAAAAGGCTTGGGGCACGGTTCGCAAAGCCAGCTCAATTTTTTACCCGAAAAGCATACGGATTTTATTTTCGCCGTGATTTCGGAAGAATTGGGCTTGGGCGGCGCAATTTTTGCGTTTTTGTTTTTGCTGCTAATAATCATGAGGTTCTTGAGAATTGCCAAAAACAGCCGCGATAATTTTGGAAAGTTGCTGGTCGGGGGATTGGCGAGCATCATTTTCATTCAAACGCTCGTCAATATCGGCATGAATGTCGGAATGGTTCCGGTTGCAGGACTGCCTCTTCCCTTTTTGAGTTATGGGGGAAGCTCTCTCTTAACTATGATGATTACGGCGGGCATTGTTGAAAATGTTCATCGGCTCAGCCGGGCATAAACTTTGTTCTTCCGGGTTCTTGCCAAAGTGCGCGTTTGATGTTATCTTCAATTAGTGGCAAAAGATCTGAAATTATCCGATAAACCGAATAAATGACGACGGAATTGACACTGGACGCCAAAATCAGAGAAAAGAAAGGGCAGGGGGATATGCCGCTGGGTGTGATCCCCGGTATTTTGTATGGTCGAGGAATAAAAAATGTGATGCTTTGGTTTAATCGAAGGGAATTCAACAAGATCTACCAGCAAGTCGGCGAAAGCGCGGTTTTCAAACTCGACCCGGAAGGAAAAGAAAAAAGAAACGTTATTATCAAAGAAGTTCAAAGAGATATTTTGAACGGGAAGCCGGTTCATGTTGATTTTTATCAGGTGCGAATGGATGAAGAAATGGAAGCGAAAATTCCTTTGGTTTTTGTGGGAGAATCGGCGGTCGTCAAAGAATTGAGCGGAGTGCTGGTCAAAAATATGGACGAAGTCGAAGTGAAGTGTCTGCCGGGGGACCTGCCGCCTCAAATTCAAGTTGATATCAGCCGGATAAAAAATTTCGATGATTATATTTTTGTGAAAGACTTGCCGGTTCCCCAAAAGGTAGAGATTATGATTGATCCGGAAACAGTCGTGGCCATGGTAGCCAAGCCCCGATCGGAAGAAGAGCTGGCCGAACTTGAAACCGAGGTTAAGGCAGATGTCACTCAGATTGAGGGAGTAGTCAAAGAAGAGACGACTGAAGAAAAGCCGGTGGAAGAAAAAGTCGCTGAAAAAAGCGAATAAGTTCAGGATTTCAAGCATAAGCCCGACGCCTTTGGCCTCGGGCTTATTTTTTAGGCTATAATGAGAGAAAGCAATAAGCTGCGAAAAGATGAAGCGACCGAACGAACACTTGAAATTTTTTTTGAGAAAAGCTTTTGAGCTAACCGTATTTTTGGCTGGTGTATTTTTGCTATCTTTTCAACTGCTCTCGGCGACCGTGAGCGCGCCAACGTCAAAAGATATCCGCAACTCCCAAATCAGTGATTTGAAAAAACAGATCGAGAATTACCGAAAACAAATTGATTTGAAAAGTGCTAAAGAGGAATCAATTTCAAGCTATATAGAAAGTCTTAATCTTGATATCAAGAAGATTGAACTCGAGATTCAGCAAACGAAACTCCAAATGGAAGATCTTGATCAGCAAATATCCGACAAAGAAATTCAAATATCCGTTCTCGCGACGCAAGTTGCGGCCAAGGAAAAATTGCTCACGAAATTTTTGGAGCAGCTTTATGAACAGGGGGGCGGAGAAACGGCAGAAATAATCCTGGGGCAGCAAAGTTTTTCTGAATATTTCGCGAAAATTGACAGCCTGCAGAGCTTTGAAAACCAAGTCAAAGAAGCTCACGACCAGCTGGAGGCATCGCGCGCCGACCTTGAGTCCCAGAAAGAACTGCTCTTGGAGCAGAGGAGCGATCAGGAGCAATTAAACTGGGCTGCCGAGGATCAACAACGCTCGCTTGAACAGGAAAAGCAATCGGAAAATTTGCTGGCCGCCAAAATTGGAAACGAAAAACAAGCCCTCCAAGAAAATATTTCACTTCTTCAGGTCGAGCTCAATAGTCTGCAGTCACTTGGAGTGTCGATTGATATCGGCGAGGCTGTTCAGACTGCCAAAAACGTCTCGCAGCTGACGGGTGTGGCTCCGGAACTCTTGCTGGGTGTTTTGCGGGTCGAATCGGGACTTGGGACAAACGTTGGGGGTGGCCGCTATAAAAGCGACATGAACCCGGGCCAATGGGACACTTTCAAAAAAATCTGTAAAGAGCTGGGTCTTGATCCCGACAAGACTCCGGTCTCGCGCCGCGCCTGCTATAGCAAAAATTCGAAAAACGGTTGCGGCGGCTGGGGTGGCGCAATGGGGCCAGCGCAGTTTATGCCGAACACCTGGATAGGATATAAAGCGCAAGTTGAGAAAACAACCGGGCATACTCCCGCGAATCCCTGGGACCTCAAGGATTCGATGGTCGCGCTGGGACTCAAATTAGGGGCAGTGGATGGAGTGAAGAGCGGCAATCGAGGCGCGTGGGCAAAAGCGGCCGGGATGTATCTCGCCGGCTCGAATTGGGACAACTACTCATGGTATTCAGACCGAGTCTTGCATTACGCGGACGATTTCAAAAAAATTCTCAAAAATTATTAGATTGAATTTTCGAATTTTTTTGTCAAGAGCCGGAGCAGAATTGGTTCGATTTTTTATTGACGTTTTCTCGAAATAGTTATATAATAAAGTCGTAAAATCCAAATAAGGGGATTTCAACAACCCTGGTGAAATGTTCCGCTACGCGGTAATTTCACGGGGCAAGAAGGGTGATTTACGCGCTCATGCGGTGAATCGCTTTTTTGTTAACGCTAAAAGCAAAACAAACATAAAACTATTCGAAGCGGGGTGAGCTTCACCTTCAGGATGAAAAATTACAGATTAAGGGTGAGTCAGATGGAAAGGGTGAACTCGAATCCAAACCAATTATGGCAACTGGGCAGTTTTCAATTTGATCTTTGTTGGTCAGATCTATTCATTCTTCTTACATCAATTGCGGCCTCTGCAATGTTCTTTGCGTTTCTCCTCTGGGTAAATCTTGCGTGGGCAGCTGATATCGTTCCCGCGAAAGTCATCCAACTTGCAAACGACGATCGACGCGCCGCTGGGCTCACGGATCTTCAGGAAAACGAGAAATTATCCCGCGCCGCTGATCAAAAAGCACTGGATATGCTGACCAATGATTATTTTGCCCATACCTCGCCCAAAGGCATCACCCCCTGGAAGTGGATAGAAAAGGAAGGCTACGACTATAACTTCGCCGGAGAGAATCTGGCTATGGATTTCACAGCAGCTGAAAAAATGAACCAGGCTTGGCTCGCGAGCCCTACCCATCGCGCCAATATCTTGAGTGACAGATACACGGACATCGGCGTGGCGGCGGAAAACGGATTGATCAACGGACACGAGACAACGGTTGTAGTTCAAATGTTCGGCTCGGGCGACAAGAACGCGCCTGTGGGCGTTACGCCAAAAGTTGAAGCACCGGAACAATCTCAAAAAATCGAAAATAAATATGGCGCTTTTCCGCCGAACGAAGAAAATATATTGAAGACTTCACAGAAATCTTTGAGTTTGATTCCGCAAATTACAAGTCCCGCATCGGGTCAGACTCTGGCTCAGGGGAAAGTAGATATATTGGGCCGGGCCAATCCGGGCGCTGTTCTTAATATCTTTGACGAGAACTTCTCGCTTGGGAAAACTGTGGCGGACGAAAATGGATGGTTTAAACTTAGGGCTGAAAATTTGGCGTCTGGGGAGCATAAACTGCTCGCGCAAGCAGACTCTTTCACGGTGCAGGCCAAGAAAATTTCCTATATTTCCGATGCTGTGAGTTTTGCTATAGATCTCAAAAAGCCCGAGGTTGATTATCAAATATCTCGGGGAAGTTACAATAGGAGTGGCGATGATTTGCTCATGCTATCGACCAGCAAGCCGAATTGCTGGCTCAAAGTTGGCCAACAATCAATATTCCTGGGTTCAGCCCAAAAAATTGCCGTACCGATGCCGGAGAAGTGGCTGTCCGAAATGGTGAAGATTGAAGATTTAGCCGGTAACAAAAGTTTCAAAGAAATCGACTTGGCTGGACTCAAGAGGGAGCCCCGGCCTAATACCCTAGTCAATCACTTGGCGGATGTTTTCTCCGGCGGGAGAATTTTGAGAACGGAGAGTGCCGAAGCGGCTTTTGAGAATAATTTGGGCCTGGCTATGGCGCATCAATATCGCTAAGGCAAAAGAATCCCGATTCCAGGCCTGGAATCAGCAAAATTTCGTTGATATTATGATTTTTTTCAGATAAGCGGAAGCAAATATTTAGCAGGAGGGCAAAAAAGTAGCTCTTTAAAATAAAAATAAAAAAGCCTGAATCATTTCTGATTTGGGCAGCGGTGAAAAAATCATAAACAAAATGATCAAACAAAAAGGTAAGTGTCCTTACTTTTAGCAACTGACGCTATAAGACAATACTCCCGTCTCTTTTCCGAGGCGGGTTTTTGTTTGGAGAGATTTGATATTCTGCGCGAATTAACCTATAATTACCAATGCTTGATTTTATGATTATGTCGCATTTTGAAATAATCGGCGGGAAAAAACTGAAGGGTGAGATTGAAGTGAAAGGAGCCAAAAATGCCGCGCTGAAAGCTATCGCGGCGGCTTTGCTTTCAAAAGAAAAATGGACAATCTCGAATGTTCCTGAGATTGAAGATGTCAGCCGTATCCTTGAGATGGCTGAAGATCTCGGCGCAAAAGTCGTGAGAATTAAAGATAGGGTGGAGATTCAGGTGGAAAAAATCAGAAAGAGCAATTTGAACGATAAGTTGGCCGGCAAGCTCCGCGCCTCCATAATTCTGGCGGGACCGGTGCTCGCGCGAACCGGGAAGGTTTCTATGCCGTATCCCGGCGGATGCGTCATTGGAAAACGCCCGATTGATCTGTTTCTCAACGGATTTCAGAAATTGGGAGCGTCCGTCCACTGGGCTAACGATCATTTCACATTGTCCACCAAAAAACTCAAGGGCGCCAAAATATTTTTTCCGAAAGTTACGGTGACGGGAACCGAAGCTATGATGATCACGGCGGTTCTCGCCGAGGGTGACACAATCCTTGAGAACGCGGCTTTGGAGCCGGAGATTCCAGCTCTCGCGGATTTTTTGAATAAATGCGGAGCGCGAATTGAAGGAGCGGGAACCTCGAGGATCAAAATAAAAGGCGTAAAAAAAATTGGTGGCGGAAGAATGGATTTGATTCCCGACCGGATCGAAACGGGGACTTTTGCGATTCTGGGAGCACTCTGCGGCGGGCGAGTGAAAATCAAAAATTGCAGCCCGAGCCATGTTCGCGCACTCATTGTGAGTCTCCAGCAGGCCGGGGTCGCGATTGAAGAGAAAAAAAACGAGCTTCTGGTCTCGGGCGCCAAGAAAATAAAGCCAGTGAATATCACAACTCATGAGTTTCCCGGATTCGCGACTGATCTCCAGCCGCCCTTCACCCTGCTCATGACCCAGGCTCACGGCATCAGCCAGATCCACGATCCAATTTTTGAAGGCCGTTTGTTGTTTACTGATATTTTGAATTCGATGGGAGCAAGCATTGTCCTCAATGACCCGCACCGCGCGACTGTGAACGGGCCGACGAAACTCCGGGGCAGAAAAATTGCAAGCCCCGATCTTCGAGCTGGCATTACTTTGCTTCTCGCCGCGCTTATTGCCAATGGCAAAACGATTATTGATAATATTTATCAAATTGACAGAGGATACGAACGGATTGAGGAAAGATTACAAAAATTAGGAGCGGAGATAAGGAGAGTGGAAAATTGAAAAATCAAAAAGAAAACCATTAATAATTTCTGATTTCTGATATCTAATTTCTAATTAAATCCCAATGATCGAAAACCAAAAACCGATTTTGGGATTTGGGAACAGGGATTTATTTAGGTCAATTAGTAATTAGAAATTAGGAATTTTTATTTATGTTTATCAAAAAAATCGGAATTGATCTCGGAACAGCTAATACCCTTGTCTTTCTGCCCGGCAAGGGAATTGTTGTAAACGAACCGTCAGTTGTGGCGATATCAGTCGTTGACAACAAGGTGCTCGCGGTCGGCAACGAAGCCAAAGAGATGATCGGCCGAACTCCGGAGAATATTGTTGCCCATCGCCCTCTCAAGGACGGAGTCATTGCGGATTACAGAATTACCGAAGCGATGCTCCGATACTTCATCAACAAAGTCAGCGGTAGCTTTCGGCTGATAAGACCGGAAGTAGTTGTCTCAGTTCCGGCCGGGGTGACCTCAACCGAACGTCGAGCCGTGATTGATGCGACTCTCAAAGCGGGGGCCAAAATCGCCTATGTCGTCAAAGAACCGATTCTGGCGGCGATTGGCGCCGGCATTCCGATTAATAGCGCCGCGGGGAATATGGTGGTTGACATCGGCGGGGGAACCAGCGAAGTGGCCATTATATCTTTAGGAGGCGTGGTCGCGTCGCACAGCGCCCGGGTGGGGGGCAACCGAATTGATCAGGCGATTGCCGCATTTATCAAAAAGAAACACGGGCTCGCGATCGGCGAAAGGACGGCTGAAGAAATAAAAATCGCGATCGGGAGCGCCATCGCCCAAGCACGTGACGAATATATTGAGGTGAGAGGTCGGGACTTGATAGCGGGGCTTCCAAAAACAATCCGGGTTTCCGGCAACGAAATCAGCGAAGCGATCCAGGACGAGTTGCGGGAAATCATCAACGCCATCAAAAAAGTCCTCCAGGAAACGCCGCCTGAACTCGCGGCCGACGTGATTGACAAGGGTATGGTTCTCTCCGGCGGCGGGGCGATGCTGCGGCATCTTGATCAACTGATCACAAAAACGACCGGCGTTCCGTGCTATGTGGCTGATGATCCGCTTTTATGCGTTGCCAAAGGGACTGGCATTGCGCTTGAGAATCTGGATTTATATAAGCGGACGATTATGATGAGCAAATAATCGTGTAATCAGGGAGGTCTCGAAAATAATATTTTTATTTTTTGTAGGTGAGCCCTCTTGGCATTTTATAAAAAACATCAAGGGAGAATCCCTATACAAAAAATAAAAATATTATTTTCATATCTCGTTATGACCATCGGCATTGACGCTTCGCGCGCGTTTGTCAAAAACAAAACCGGAATTGAAGAATATTCTTATCAAGTTATCAAGCACTTGCGGGATTTCTTGAAAGATGAGCCCGCCTTCGCTAAGGCTACGGCGGGTAAACAAGTGATTTTGTATTTGGATCCGAGAATAAACGATAAAAATAGCGTTGATTTTGATTTGCCTCCAAACTGGAAAGCCAAATTTCTGCGAACACCATTTTTTTTCTGGACGCAAGTGAGGCTGTCGCTAGAGATGCTACTTAAGAGAGCGGACGTCCTGTTCGTTCCCGCGCACACTGTGCCGATCATTCATCCAAAAAATTCAATCGTAGTCATGCATGGCCTCGAATTTGAATTTTGTCCGGAGGCTTATTCCTCTTTCGAGCGATTCTATATGCGCTGGGTGATAAAGAGCTCCTGCCGCTGGGCGAAGGAGATAATCGCCGTAAGCGAGAATACAAAGAAAGATTTGATGAAGCTCTACGAAGTCCCGGAAGAAAAAATAAAAGTTATTTATGAGGGAATTTCAGAATTTAGTCAAAGCTCGGCTTTTCCCTTACTCGCTAACACTCGTAATTCCTCAAAGCCAAGCTTTAATTATTTTCTTTTTATTGGCAGGCTTGAGGAGAGAAAGAATATTTGTGGCATCATAGAAGCCTTTGAAATACTAAAAGAAAAATATAATTTGCCGCACAGATTGATTTTGGCGGGAAAGTTTGGATTTGGGGCAGACGTTATAAAAAGTAAAATAGCCAATAGCAAATATAAGGCGGACATTGTTTTGACCGGATATGTAAGTGAAGAAGAAAAATGGGAGCTTTTGAAAAGCGCTGAGGTTTTTTTGTTTCCGTCTTTTTATGAGGGCTTCGGGCTTCCGATTCTCGAGGCGCAAAGCGCTGGTGTGCCGGTGGTAACCTCAAATATTTCCTCAATGCCGGAAGTAGCCGGATCTGGGGCGGTTTTAGTCGACCCCAAAAACATTGAAGAAATCGCCGAATCAGCCCAAAAATTGATTTCGGACAAAAGCTATAAAAATGATATAATAGAAAAAGGATTGGAGAACGTGAAGAGATTTTCCTGGGACAAATGCGCGGAGAAAATAGCCAAACTTATATCCGATATTCATGAATAAGGCTTATATAATTCACGGGTGGGGCGGAGGACCAGATGAAAAATGGATAAAATGGCTCAAAAATGAGCTGGAGAAGTCTGGTTTTGAAGTAATGGCTCCCGCGATGCCAGACTCGGAAAATCCGAAAATCGACGCTTGGGTCGGCTATCTTTCGAAAATTGTCGGCAGTCCCGACGCGGATTCATATTTTATCGGCCATAGCATTGGTTGCCAAGCTATCCTTCGCTATCTTGAAATTCTTCCACAAAGCTCAAGGATCGGGGGCGCGATATTCATAGCTGGTTGGTTCACGCTCACGGGGATCGATTCGCTCGAAGAAAAGCAAATTTCATCTCCGTGGCTCACCACGCCGATGGATTTTTCAAAAATAAAAAGTCACACCGGAAAATTCGTGGCGATTTTTTCCGACAAGGACCCGTTCGTCCCGGCGGAAAACCAAAAAATGTTTTCTGAAAAACTGGGAGCGAAAATAATTGTCGAAAAAGAAAAAGGCCACTTTACCGAAGCGGATGGAGTAAATGAAATGCCGATTGTTCTGGAAGAAATACTAAAGCTTCGTTAAGGCTGAAGCTTTGTAGGATTCCTTTCTGGATAATTTAATATATATAATAAGTATGATTTACGAAGCAAACAGTAAGGAAATTATAATAAAAATTGCTGCATCAAATCACGGAAAGTTTAGATTCAAAGCAAGGGACGACAAGATGCAGTTTGGTAATACAGTTTCAACGAGAAAAAATAATTTTACAAAAAAAATATACTTGGAATGGCAAATAGGATATGACGCGACAGTTGCGGATGTCAAAAAGAGAAATAAAAAAACTAGACTTAAAAAAAGAACCTTTATCGGAGCTAACGGGAAAAGGAAATACCTTTATGAATTATCCGAATTGATATATGAAGGAATGAAAAATAGTCTGGTTTCAGCTAAAGACATAGGCAACTTACTAAAAGAAATAGGAGGCTATAAAGAATTTTTTGACAGAAAAAAAATAGAAGTGGATCACAATTCCAGTATAGTAGTGAATAATATTCACTTTGAAGAAACTAGTATAAAACTGCCAACTCTTTTTATGGTTAAAACTTCTGACGAAACGCAAATTGAAATTTCGATTCAAAAACAACAATATGCTTCGGGCGTTCAACCAATGGTTTACTTCTGCATTCCACTGAAATCTTTCAATAATTACAAGAATATTATAGGCAGACCGTCAATTTCTGGCGATTCGCTTACCTATATTATAAACAAAGAAAATTCCAAAGTTCTGTTTGACATGTTTAAAATTTTCGCTATGTGTTCAGAAAGACACAATCACGACATCACAGAGATAATAAAGGTATTAATTAAATTGCAACGCGGAAATTAAAGATATCCTCTTTTTTTATTGATTTGCTTCCGACGCGACAAGTAATATTCCTGAAGTAAGTTACATTCTTATTTATTTGCTGGCAGATTGTTTCTTTTATCTGCTTATTTTTTTTGTATTTATCTTGAACGTCAAAAATATAGAACATATCATTTAAAATATCCTCTTTCACATTGATCAAGCCGCATTTTCCCACACTAGAATTGCCAACGCGGACTATGGCTATTTTATAGTCTTCGGCCAGCTTATTTTCCGGAATCACATTTTTTTCCAGAATATTTTTAGCTGAAACATTGTTTATCTTAAAAGACTTCTTGACTGGAATATTTTTATTCTCCAAAAATTCTTTAAGCGGAACGCCTTTATCATTTTTGATATAGCCGTTATTTTTATGGAAAATTATTTGCGGAATTAGTTCTTCGTGAATATTTTTTATATCAAAGACCTCCTCATTTTTTGTGCTATTTTCATAAATCACAACAATCTTATCTTTTAATTCTTCTATATTAGTAAAAATGGCGAAACAGCAAGATATGTTTCGGTCAAACCATATTTTGTCATTTTGGTAAATTACTATAGTAGAAAAATACTTTAAAATTTCAGTTTTTACCGACTTGTTTTTGTTTTTGATGAAAAAAGATATAGGCAAGACATATCCAATCGATGAGTTTTCGTCTTTAAGGTGTTTCAGCGATTTTAGAATAAAAATATTCTCTATTTTTTCTTTGCCTTTCCCTAATTCTTTTTTTGTGAGATATGAAGATGGCCAAATTGCTGATCTAATATATTTTTTCAACGAATAATAACTATCCTTCAAATTATATTTGCTAAATGGGGGATTGCCGACCAATAAATCATATTTTTTTATGAATGGCATTTCAAAAAAATCACAGGGATTCACTGACAAGTTTTTATCAATTTCGCAGCCGTCAATATTCAAATATTTTTTTTCGTTTAGCCCCTTAACAAAATTGCCAGTCCCGAAAGAAGGTTCTAATATTTTTATTTCTTTGCCGTATTTTTTGTAATTAAACAATAAATCCAATAGTCTTTGAACTATTTCAAGTTTAGTAAAATATTGGCCTAGTATTTCTTGCTTATTTCCCTTTTTTTGCATGAGTGTTATCGATGTTCAAACCCTTTTCTGCATAAATCTATATTTGTTTAATAAATATTTATTGATATCATTATAACACATCAGATAAGCAGGGTATTGAAAGTGATGTGTAGAGAGTGATATAGTGATATTTTATCATAATACTTATCCACAGACAAGTTTTAAAAGGAAAAAGAGTCAGCTTATATCAAAGGCGGACAAGCCTGCTTATATGCTGTATAATGAAATTAATGACAATGGGGAAAATTGCCTAAATTATGTAAAATGTTCCAGAAATAGGCGCTGAAACAACTATGAACCAAGAATTTTTGCTAAAAAATCGCAAAGTTGCCATCGTTCACGACTTCTTGAACCAATCCGGCGGGGCGGAGAAGGTATTGGAAGCGCTCACGGAAATTTTTCCCGAAGCGCCGATTTTCACGCTGCTCTATGATCCGAAAAAGATGCGCGGGAAATTCAAAGGCGCGGACATTCGGCCATCATTCCTGCAAAAATTCCCGAAATTTCTCAGGAAACGCTACCGCTATCTTTTGCCACTGATGCCAACCGCGCCTGAAACTTTCAATCTGCGCGACTATGATTTGGTGATTTCGTCTTCGAGCGCCTTCGCGAAGGGCATCATTGTGAAACCGAAAACTTTGCATATCTGCTATTGTCACAGCCCGATGCGCTACGGCTGGGATTGGAACGAGAAATATATCGAAGAACAGGGTCTCGGCCAAAAAAAGAAATTATGCGCGAGACTCTTGATGAATTATGTTCGCATGTGGGACCGCGTGGCGGCTGACCGTCCCGATTCTTTCATTGCCAACTCTAAAGTTACCCAGCAAAAGATAAAAAAATACTACGGGCGGGATAGTGTGGTGGTTTATCCGCCGGTTGAAATTTCTAAAGTTGAATTTTTAGAAAATTTCCAAAGTTCAACTTTAGGGAAAGAATATTTCCTCATTGTCTCACGACTCTCGCCTTACAAAAAAATCGAACTGGCGATCGAAACTTTCAACAAACTCGATTTGCCTCTCTGGATTGTCGGTGAGGGCTCACCAAAATACACGAAATATCTGAAATCCATTGCCGTACAGAAAATAAAATTTCTAGGCTGGGCAAATGACGCGGAGCTCAAAAAACATTACGCTGGCTGCCGGGCCTTCATATTTCCGGGAGAGGACGACTTTGGAATCGCGCCGGTTGAGGCGATGTCTTTCGGGAGGCCCGTGATTGCTCTCCGGCGGGGCGGGGCGACGGAAACTGTTTCTGAAGGTGTCAGCGGAGAGTTCTTTGACGAGCCAGTGCTCGAGGTGATGGCCGACGCGATCCGGAGATTCATAGAAAAGGAAAAGGAATATGATCCTGTGAAAATTCGCGAACTGGCCGCGCGGTTTTCAAAAGAAGTGTTTGTCGGAAACATAAAAAAAGCTATCGAAGAAATAATTCAAAATAATTCACAATGAATCTCGCGTTCGACGCTCGAATAAAGAAGTATCTGGATGGATTCGCCGGTTCTCCTAAGCGACCGCAGTCTTATCTCTTTTTCGGCCCGGAAGGGTCAGGGAAGACTGAAGCGGCATATTACCTAATCCGAAAAATAGCCGGAAAAGAAAAAGACGCGGAATTTTCGCGAAGAATTGAAGAGGGCATCCATCCCGACGTCATTCTTTTGGCGCCGGAGATTGTCGAGAGCAAGAGTGGCCTGGCTCGAGAGAGAGAAATTACCATCAGAGAGGTGCGAAAAATCCAAGCCCAAATCAAATACTTGCCCTATGAACTCGAAAAAAAGTTCTGTTTGATTAAAAAAGCCGAGAAGCTCAACCTGGAAGCGGGCAACGCTCTTTTGAAAATGCTGGAAGAGCCAACCAGAAAGACTTTTTTCATCCTGCTCGCGACAAGCGCCGAATCGGTTTTGCCGACAGTTGTTTCTCGCTGTGCGCAACTGGGGTTTTTCCAAGTGAATCTTCCCGGCTGGCAGGAGGAGAATCGTGACCGATTGAGAAAAATATTTTTGGAAGAGATCTACGAAAAATTTGGTTGGGCGGAGAAAATTTCGAAAAATAGCCATGAAGCGAAAGGAGTTCTCGTGGATTGGGAAATTATCATGGCCGATGGTTTGAGAAAAATGGCGAGGATAGCCAAGCCGAAGGAACGAAAAATGATCGAAAAAACTGCAGAGGCTCTCGGAAAGAACCGGGAAGCTATAAACCGGATCGAATATTCGAGCGCCAACCCTAGAACAATTTTGGAAAATTTGGCGCTTGAGCTACAATGGAAGTAGTCTTTTTTAAAGGGGAACGGCTCAACCGTCCCCAAAAATATATGAAAACAAAAGGAATGATTCTTATTTCGGCCAGCGTATTATTTTTCGCAGGCTGCACGTTGACGGGCGGAGGAGGGACTGACGGCGGTGTGTTTCGGTCAGATGACGGTGGTAAAACATTCTCCCCTAAGGTGGCGATCGACCAAAACAAGAATATATCGACCGTTGACGGCTTGAGTCTGGTCGTGGACCCCACGAACAATGGAATTGTTTATTTGGGCACCAAGTCCACAGGGGTTTTCAAGTCGGAAAACGCCGGAGACAGTTGGAAACAGCTTCAGGTCGCTCCGACCATGCCGACCAAGATATATACTCTCGCGATTGATCCTCGAAACCCAAATGTTTTGTTCGCTACGGCCGTGATCGGAGGCCGAGGGAAAATTGTTCGTTCCGAAGACGCGGGTGCGACCTGGCAGGAAATTTATTCCGAGCCGACAACGACCGGAATTGCGCTCTCTTTGGCGATTAATCCTCAAAAACCGGAGAATATTTTTGCCGGCACTGACCAAGGGCAAATCATTTTTTCGGAAGATTCCGGAAATACCTGGAGAAATCTTTTTTGGGCCGAGAAAGGTCAGGCTGTTTACAAGATCGCGATTGACAGCGTTGACCCCAATTTGGCTTATTTTGTTCTTTTTCAAAGCGGAGTGCTTCGAACGACTGATGGGGGACAAACCTTTCAGGAATTGAACCGGCACGCGAAGAGCGATACGTTTTCTTTTTCCGAGAAACTGAATGGCGCTGTTTCCCTCAAGACTGATCCCCAACGCGGGGGCTGGGTATATGTGGGCGACTCGGAGGGTCTCTTGCGGAGCCAGGATAAGGGAGAAAACTGGGAAGTCGTCAAAACGCTCAATCGTCCGAGCGAATTGAATATCCGATCCATTGCCATAAACCCGCAAAATTCCGACGAGATTGTTTGCACGGTAGCCCAAGAATTCTACAAATCGATTGACGGGGGAGTGAACTGGCTGCCGGTTCAATTCAAAGTAAACCGGACCCTGGAGGTTGTTGAATATAACCCGCAAAATCCGGCTCAGATTTTTGTTGTGATGAACCAGAGATAAGTTCAAAATGCAAAAATCAAAATTCAAAATGATAAGGACGAATATAAAAGTTTCTAATGTCAAAATTATTTTAGCCTTTGCCAAGTTTGAATTTTGAACTGCCATTTTCCATTTTAATTTTTTAACTTTAAATTTCTATATGCTGGAACAAATAATTCAAAAGGCCAAGCCGGAGATGGAAAAGGCGATCGAAAGATTCAAAGATGAAATCGCAAAGCTTCGAACCGGTCGTGCCAATCCTAATATGGTCGAAAACTTGACGGTTGATTATTACGGAGCGAAAAGCCCCCTAAAGCAAGTAGCCAGCATCACGGTTCCAGAGCCTCGTCTTATTGTGATTCAACCCTGGAGCAAAGATAATCTGGTAGATATTGAAAAAGCCATCAAAGAAGCTGACCTGGGACTCAATCCGACCAACGATGGTCAAGTATTGAGGATCGTGATACCGCCTCTCAATGAAGAAAGAAGAAAAGAGCTGGTCAAAACGCTCGGAAAATATGCTGAAACATCGCGGGTCGCGGTGAGGCAAGCTCGAGAAGTCGTCTGGGACGAAATTCAAGAACAGGTCAAGGCCGGAAAACTCGGCGAGGACGAAAAATTTCGAGGGAAGGGGAAATTGCAAGAATTAGTAGATGACTATAATGGAAAAATTGATGGGATTAGGGATAAGAAGGAGAAAGAAATAATGGAGATTTAGAAATTAGTTGTTGGTAATTAGTTAAATAGTTATAGAAAATAGAAATTAGATATTTATATTTGCAATGCTCACAGTTCTCATTTTTATCATAATCCTCGGGCTTCTCGTCTTCGTCCATGAACTTGGGCATTTTTTGATTGCCCGCCAGAACGGAGTAGCAGCCGAAGAATTTGGTTTTGGATTTCCGCCAAGAATCTTGGGACTCTATAGAAATCACGAAGGGCACTGGAAATTCATTTTCGGCAGCCGAAATATCAAAACTAAGAATACTATCTATTCGGTCAACTGGATTCCGCTGGGCGGTTTCGTGAAAATTATGGGCGAAGATGGCGAACAGAAGGACAATCCCGCAAGTTTTGCCGCCCGGTCTCCCTGGACCCGAATAAGAATTTTGGCCGCGGGCGTCGCGATGAATTTTCTTCTGGCCGCTTTGCTTTTTTCCTTGGGATTTTATATTGGGGTGCCCCAGGCGGCGGAAGAAGTGAAAAACGCCAACGTGGCACAGGAAAAGATTCAAATTGTCGAGGTGGGGGAAAACACTCCCGCCGAGGCGATGGGGATCCGGCTGGGGGATGTGATTTTAGGGGCCCGGGATGAAAATAACTTAGTTGCATTTTCCTCGGTCGAAGATGTCCAGAACTATATTGACGGGCATAAAGGGCAGAGCATAATTCTCGAAATTTCCCGCGGAAAAAATATCCTTGATCTTGGGGGAACTCCGAGGCAGGACGCCCCGAGCGGCGAAGGCCCCCTGGGCATTGCTCTTACAAAAATTGTGATTGCGAAATACAGCTGGTATGAAGCGCTGTGGCTGGGCGCTAGATACACCTGGGAACTGACTTTGACTTTCGTTTCGATCCTGGGACTGTTTCTCTGGAAGCTGGTTGCTGGAAAGCCCCAGGGCCTCGATGTTTCCGGACCTGTTGGAATCGCGGTCTTGACCGGGCAGGTCGCAGAGTTGGGGTTCAGCTATCTCCTTCGTTTCGCGGCACTTCTCTCGGTGAATCTAGCCATCATCAATATTCTGCCCATCCCGGCGCTTGACGGGGGCCGAATTCTTTTTGTCCTGATCGAGAAATTGAAGGGATCGCCGATCAAGCGCGAAACCGAGCTTAGGGTTCATAATATCGGCTTCGCGCTGCTGATAAGCCTCATGATTCTTGTGACCGTA
>Ga0315268_10001557_pt1 | contig 26379 bp, 27 predicted proteins | sample C1_top_MG_FD_204535 | JGI IMG/M metagenome (GOLD analysis project Ga0315268, IMG submission 204535) | Sediment microbial communities from Yellowstone Lake, YNP, Wyoming, USA - C1_top | ecosystem: Environmental > Aquatic > Freshwater > Lake > Sediment | place: USA: Wyoming | collected 2017-08-01
CTCTTTGAGCACGGCCTTCTGGAGGTCCATGGCTTTAAGCTGTTTCTTGCCCTGGGCCTTGAACACCAACTGGTAAATGAATTCCACCAACTCTTCTTTCGATAGTGCCATTTATCCCACCTGCTTAGAATTTAAAATGCATCGACGTCCGATAGGTGTCATAGGCCCACCGGTAGTCGTCAATGTGCTGGAAGGTGAAGGGGATGTCGCATACTTCAAAGAATTTCTCCCAACCGATGCGCTCCACCCATTCGCCCACCCGCTCCCACTTGTTGGCGCCCTGGGCGTACTTGGTGAGGATCTTGCGGATGGCTTGCACCGTTTCCGGCCACCGGGGCGGGTTGTTGGGCAGATACGGCACCGCCAGCTTGGAAAACATGGGCGGGGTCTTGGAGTTGGAGACCTTGCCGCCCACCAGCAGGGCCACGCCGCCTTTCTGAGCATCGAACACCGGCAGGGCCGGGCACATGGTATAGCAGTTGCCGCAGTACATGCAGCGGGGTTCATTGATCACCACGCTCTTGATGTTCTTGTCCGGATGGGGCCGAATGGCACCGGTGGGGCAAGAGGCGATGGTGGTGGGAATTTCGCACAGGTGGCGCAGCCTCTCATGATTCACCTTGGGAGCCGTGCGGTGGATCCCCAGGATGGCGATGTCGGAGCAATGCACCGCGCCGCACATGTTGAGGCAGCAGGCCAAGGCGATGCGCACCTGCGCCGGCAGCTTGTGGCTGCCAAAGTACTCGAACAGGTCGTCCATCACTGCCTTGACGATGCCCGAGGCGTCGATGGCCGGAGTGTGGCAGTGGACCCAGCCCTGGGTGTGGACGATGTTGCTCACCGAGTGGCCGGTGGCGCCGATGGGGATGCCCAGCTTTTTGCAGGCGTCCTTGACACCGGCGATCTTTTTCTGGTCGGTGAGCAGGAATTCCACATTGTTCCGGGAAGTGAACCTGAGATAGCCATCGCAGAACTTGTCGGCAATGTCGCACAGGTCTTTGACGAAGTCAGTGGTCACCAGGCGGCCGGAGCCGCCCCGGACGGAGTAAATTTTGTCGCCGTTTTCGGCGACGTGTACCAGCACGCCGGGTTCCAGAATCTCATGATACTTCCACTTGCCGTAGTTCTTTTTGATGACGGGCGGCAAGAACTTGTCATATTTCGGGGGGCCTATATCAGTTATCCGTTCAGACATTTTCCTTATTCCTCCTTACTTAGGCAATGGGCACGGGGCCAGATCAGTGAGCTGTGAAAAATACAGCCGTATTATTTAATGTACTTGCGGCCTGCGGCCTCGGCCTCGAAGTCTTCCTCATGCCAGAAGAAGAAGGGGTTGGCCCGAGGGGTCTTGATGGTCTGGGGCACCGGCTCCAGACCCACGCCCTTCAGGAAGGCCCGCATCCCCAGGCGCAGCATCAGTTCGCCCACCCGCTCCCGGTTTTTGCCGTTTTCCGACCACCACTCGGTGATATTGGTGACCAGTTCTTTGAACTCATCATAGGGATGTTCCATCTCCATGAAGGGGACGATCACCCAGCTCATCTGGGCGCCTTCCAGGATGGGGGCATGGGAGCCCAGCAGCAGGGTGGCCCCGGTCTCAGTGCCGGGCCTTAGCGCCTGGGGCATGAGGCTGATGCAGTGCATGCAGTGGTTGCAGTTCTTGTTGTCAATCTTCAGTTTCTTACCGTCAAAATTCATGCATGCGGTGGGGCAGAGGTCGGTGACATCCGCCTTGATGTCCAATTTCGGATACACGGTGGCGCCGCCCCGGGGTTTCAATTCGCCCCCGGCATAGGCCTTGACCGCGGACTGGTCGATGCGGATGTCGTCTTTCCAGACGCCGATGACGCTCATGTCCGCCCGGGCCACCGCGGCCACGCAATCATTGGGGCAGCCGGAGCATTTAATCTTAAACTTGTAGGGGAACGACGGACGGTGCATCTCGAACTGGAAGGCCTGGGTGGCCTCATAGCAGAGGTCCATGGTGTCGTAGCAGGACCACTCGCACCGGGCCTTGCCCACGCAACAGCTGGGGCTGCGCATGGCCGAACCGGAACCGCCCAAATCCCAGCCTTTGGCTGTCAATTTGGCAAAGCAGGGTTCCAGCTGATCGGTGGTGGTGCCCAGGAAGATCATGTCGCCGGTGGAGCCGTGCACATTCAGGATGCTGGAGCCGTGCTCATCCCAGATGGCGCACAGGTCCCGCAGGGCCTTGGTGGTGTAAAACCAGCCCGAGGGCTGGTTGACCCGGACGGTGTGGAAATGCTCTACTCCGGGAAATTCATCCGGCAGGTCGGAGTACCGGCCGATGATGCCGGAGCCGTATCCCAGGACGCCCACGATGCCGCCGTGCTTCCAGTGGGTGATCTTGTCCTTATAGGATCGGTTTAGCTGCTTCAGCAAATCCCGGGCCGCGGGTTTCCTGGCGGCCACCCGCTTCAAATCCTTGACGAAGCTGGGCCAGGGGCCAGATTCCAACTTGTCTAACAATGGGGTATCGGACATTAAGTTCTCCTCCCTCTTTTAATGGTCCCCAATGGGTTTATCCTTTTTTTCACAAACCCTTCCTATCACATACCATCAAAAAGAATTTGTCAACTAAAAAATCGTGCCCTAAATTTCGTCAACAGCCTTGACGGGCCCTTCCTTTTCCAGATCCGGGGCGCACTGGGTCGCGGGCCCCAGCACCAGGGTCACCAGGGCCTCGGGGTGCAGATGCTCCCGGGCCGCCCGGGCCGCGTCCTCCAGGGAAACGCCCTTAACCTGGGAACAATACCGCTTAAGGTAGTCGGTCCCCAGGTCATAGAGGTCCAGCGAGATGACCTGGCGGCTCAGGCCCCGGGGAGTCTCCAAACCCAGGGGGAAGTGGCCCACGTAATAACTTTGCGCCTCCGCCAATTCCTGGGCGGTAATCCCATTATTGCGCACCTCCTCCACGACCGCGGCGATCTCCTTCACCACCAAGGCGGTGTTGGCCGCGGGGGTGAAGGTGGAGATGATGAAGGGGCCCGGGGCCCGGCGGAAGTTGAAGTGGCTGCGGATGCCGTAGGTGCACCCCAGCTCGGAGCGGATGCGGGTCATGAGGCGGGAAGAAAAGCCCCCCTCCCCCAGCACATAATTCACCAGCTTCAGGGGGAAATAGTCGGGGTGGGACCGCGGCAGCCCCAGGTGCCCCAGGCGGATTTCGCTCTGGGTCAGGCCGGGCTTGTCCTTCAGAAAAATGCCCGGAGGGCACAGGGACCCGGGGGTCTCGGTATAGGCCGGGGAAGGGGGACCGCCGCCGGTCCAGCCGCCCCAGTGGCGCCGGACTTCCGCGGCTACCCGGTCAAGGTCCACCATGCCCACCACCACCAGGGTGGCAGTCTGGGCCGTGAACTGGGTCTGGTAAAAGGCCTTCAGGTCCGCCAGGGTGACGGCTTCCAGGCTTTTCAGGTCGCCGTCCACCGGGTGGCCGTAAGGCGCGCCCTGGAAAAAGAGGCGCAGAAAAGTGACGTTGGCCAGCTCCCGGGGGTCGTCCAGGAGGTGCACCAGCTCCGCCCGGCGCCGCTCCTTCAGGAGGGGCAACTCCCCTTCGAGAAAGGCCGGCGTCTGGACCACCTCCGCCAGGGTGGCCAGAAGTTCGGGAAAGTCTTCCGCCAGGCCCTCCAAACTCACCAATGTGGCGTCCCAGCCGCCCCGGGCGTTTAAACTCGCGCCCCGGGACTCGATGTCCCGGGCCAGCTCCAGTTGGTTGCGCCGGGCCGTGCCGAGAGTGAGGAACTCCGCGGTCCAATCGGCCGCGCCGCCTTTACCGGGAGGGTCGGCCTCCGCCCCCCTCTTGGTCAGGAAGGCCAGGCTCACCCAGGGCACCCGGTCGTATTCCACCCCCAAAAGGCGCAGGCCCCCGGGCAGGGTCTCCGGGTGAATTTCGGGTATGTAATCCGGCATGATAGCGTCTCTCTATTTTATGTTCAAAGTTCAAGGTTCAAAGTTCAAAGTTTAAAAACAATAGTGAATTGAACCGCTAACCTTGAACCTTGAACTTTGAACTTTGAACCATCATTTAAGCCAGTTCGCCCAAAGCCTGGCTTTCCCCGGGTGACACGGGTTTGAGCAGCACCACGGTGCGGTTGTCCGCCGTGAGGTAGGTCCGGGCCACCCGCTGCAGGTCTGCCACGGTCACCGCCTCGTAGCGGCTGAGCATCTGATTGGCGAACTTAGCGTCGCCGGTTTTCAGGTGAAAGAGGCCGGCCAGGAGGCCCCGGAAGAAATTGTGGGCCAGGTTGCGGGCGGCCTGGGACCGCACCAGCTTCTTGGCCCGGCCCAGCTCCGCGGGGGTAACCCCTTCCTCCTGCAGGCGCTTCACCGAGGCCCAGAGCAAATCTTCCAGCTCGTGCAGGGACTGGCCCGGTGCGGCCACGGCCGCCACCACCAGCAGGTCCGGGTCCTGGGCCGAAAAGGGGGGCGGGGCCAGCTCCACCTCGGTGCCCAAGGTCTTGCCGGGCCGCACGAACTCCTGGTAGAGGCGGGAGGACTTGCCTCCTGAAAGCACCAGGGCCAGCAGGTTCAGGGGATAAAGGTCCGGGTGGTCCATGCCCACGATGTGGAACCCCGCGAAAATGGCCTCCAACTGGGACACCTTCTTGAAGACCACCCGGCGTTCGCCCCGCTGGGGGGGCTCCTGGACCTCCTGGGTGGGCCGGGGGCCGGGGGCAGGGAGGTCCCCGAAGTAGCGGGTGACCAGCTTCAGGGCCGCCTCCGGGGAGACGTCCCCGGCGATGACCACCGTCATGCTCCCCGGGTGGTAGTGGGCTTGATAGTACGCCCGGCAGTCCTCCAGGGTCATACGCCTGAGATCCTGGTCCCAGCCGATGACCGGCCACTGGTAAGGGTGCTGGGTGTAGGCCGCGGCGAAAAGCTGCTCCTGCACCAGCCCGAAGGGGCTGTCCACGCTCCTGAGCTTGCGCTCGCTGATGACCACCTCCCGCTCCGGTTGGAAGCTCTCCTGGGTAAGCTTCAGGTTTTTCAGGCGGTCGGCTTCGAGTTTCAGGCCCAACTCCAGGTGCTCTGCCGGCAAATTTTCAAAATAGGAAGTATGGTCCCGGGTGGTGAAGGCGTTGATCTCGCCCCCCTTGGCCTGGAGGATGCGGGAGAACTCCTCGGGGCCCAATTCCTCGGTGCCCCGGAACATCAGGTGCTCGAAGAGGTGGGAGATGCCGGTAATACCCGGCAGTTCGTGACGAGAGCCCACCTGGTAATGGATCTGCAGGGAGACGATGGGGAGCCGGGAGTCGGGCAGCACCAGCAGGGTGAGGCCGTTCGCCAGGGCAGCCTGCTCAATCTGCAGCTCCGGCTGCCAGGCCGCGGGGTCCAGGTTTGGGGCCATCAAACTTCTCCTTTATTGAGGCGCGGGATACCCGCTCCAGCGCCGCAGCAGGGCCTCGTCCACCTCGATCTTGAGGGGGGTCTTGGTGGCGATGGGGATGTGGGCCGGATTCTCCCCGGCCAGGACCCTGAGGGCCAGGGCCGCGGTTTCTTCCCCCAGCTTGCGGTAGTCCAAGGCCACCCACAGGAGCGCGCCCCGGTGAGGTCCTTCCGGCAGGCTGCTCACCACCGCGGCTTTGCCTTGCCGGCCCCAGGCCAGGAGCAGCGCGGCGTAGCGGACGGCGCTGGGCGCGGGCGGCAGGTAGATGACCCGGGCGCCCTGGGACAGTAGCGCCTCCAGACCGCGGCGGTCCCCCGCGGCGTCGAGGCCCGCGGCCGCCAGGGGCTTAACCCCAAGTCCGGGCGCGACCTGGAGGAATCTCTCCTTAAGCTCCACCGCCACCCCATCGTTGGGGTCGTAAAGCATGCCCCAGGGTCTGGGTCCCAGGAGGCGCACTCCCTCTTCCAAGGCCGCGGCCAGGGGCGCGGGGGAGGCCACGCCGGTAACGTTCTCCTGGTGGTCCTCAGGACGGTCGGGCTCATAGGCCGCGCCTGTGAAATAGGGGTCGCCCACCAGGCCGAAGACTACGGGCAGGATCTTTTCCTCCGGGGCCACCAACATCAGGGCAGGGGTGCCGAAAACCACCAGCAGCCGGGGATGGCGCGAGCGGATGCGGCGCAATTGCTCCCGGGCTTTCTCGTCTTCGCCCCGGGCCCAGGCCACTTCCAGGGGCCCCGCGCCCGCACTCTCAAGGCCGGCACTGAGGGCGTCCACGGCCTGTTGCACCCGGGGACCTTCAGGGGAGCAGAAGACAGCCACAGGAGGGGGCGGCCCCGCGCACCCGGCGACAGCCAGAAGTCCCAGGAGCCCCAGGACGGCCCAGCCCCAGCCCTTAGGGAAGATCGTGGCAAAAGGAATTTTAGCGCGCCAAATCATGCAAAATGAAATGACAAGTAATGTGCCACAGGCGCCCCCGCCTGTGCATCAACCGCAGGGCGAGGCTATTGCAGATACCCAAAGGCCTAATGAATAAGCTGGCCGATGCGGTCCCAGCGGACGTGGAAGCTGTCCCCGTCCCAGCGGAAGTGGTGGAGCAGTCCCTCCGCGCCTTTGGCGAAGGCCAGGTAAAGCGGCATCCCGGGCTGGCCCTGCCCCTGCCAGGAGAAATAGATGATGAAGGCCTTGCCCCGCAGGGCGTCCAGGCTGACAAAGCCCCAAAAACGGCTGTCATAGCTCTGGTCCCGGTTGTCCCCCATGACGAAATATTCATTGGGGGAGACAACTTTGGGTCCATAGTTGTCCCGAGGAGGGCCGGCGCCGGCGGGAATAATGTTGGGGTCGGCATACACGGCCTGGGGCGTCTCCAGCAGGCGGCCGTTGATGTATACTTTCTTATTGATGATCTGCACCTTTTCCCCGGGGAGCCCGATAACCCGCTTGATATAGTCCTTGCTGGGGTCCTGGGGATAGATAAAGACCACCACGTCGCCCCGGTGGGGGGTGCTGATGGGAATCCACACCTTGTTGGTAAAGGGGTTGCGGATGCCGTAGACGAACTTGTTCACCAGCAGGTAGTCGCCGATGAGCAGGGTGGGCTGCATGGAGCCCGAAGGAATGGAAAAGGCTTGAACCAGGAAGGCACGGATGACCAGGGCCAGGACCAGGGCGATGACCAGGGCCTCGCCGTATTCCTGCCAGAAAGGTTTCTTGCGCCCCCCACCAGGGTTGTTCGCCAGGTTTCTCGACTTTTTTAAGGCCATGGTCTTCTGGGTCGGCTCAGGTAAGCCTCAGTCCACCGGGGAAAACTGGTCCTTGGGAGCGCCGCAGATGGGGCAGACCCAATCCGCCGGGAGCTTCTCAAAAGGGGTCATGGGGGGCACATTATTGTCCGGGTCCCCCGCCTCCGGGTCGTAAATGTAGCCGCAGATGTCGCATTGGTATTTCTGCATCACTCACTCCTTCCTGGTGAGTTGGTCTATCAAGGTGGGGCCCGCGGCAAAGGAGTCCAGGTAATAAGCCGCGTTCAGGTGCGTGTTGCGATAGGCCACCAGGGGCACCCCGGCATTGTTGGCGAATTCCTCATCCACCCGGGAGTCCCCGATGTAAACGGCCTCCCGGGGGGCCAGGCCGAAGCGGGTCAACAGCCGCACAAAGGACTCGGGATGGGGCTTGGGCCGGCTCACGTCCTGGGCCGAAAGCACCGCGTCGAAGCTCTCTTCCAGGCCGTGGTAGGCCAGCACCGCCTTAGTGGTGGTGGTCCGGTTGGTAATGAGCGCAGTGCGGCAACGGGGCCGGAGAAACTGGAGGAACTCCCGCAGGTGTGGTTCTTCCAACATCATGGGGATGAAGGGCTGGTAGTCCACGGTGCGGTAAAAGCGGAGCACCTCCGGGAAATTAGGGTAGCCTTGAAAAAGATAGGCCAGGGACTCCGGCGCCGTATGGCTGTGGACGTACTCCACCGCCTCGGCGCCCAGGGGCGGCTGGCCGAAATGGGCCAGGATGGCGCTGTAAAACGCAATGTTGGCCTGGCGGGAGTCGAAGAGCACCCCGTCGCAGTCAAAGGCTACCAGTTTCAGCAATGGAGGAATCCCAAGGTCAATGGATTGAACCCCGACGCCCGGGGCCGTAAAATGGAAACCGCTCAAAATCATTAATTAAATTTTAATTTTAATGCCAAGCCTCCTGCTTGTCAATAGAGAATAGCCCCGGCCGGGAAAAGCGCGGCGGGTAGGGAACGGACCCGGCGGCACACCCTTTTCCCTTGATTTCCTAAGTTATTTTTCTGAGAATCCTGGGCATGGTTACCTCCATCCATCAGTCACGCCTGGAAGCTTTAAGGATGCTGCTGGCCGCCGCGGACCTGGACGCTCTGCTGGTGACCGGTCCGGAAAACCGCCGCTACCTCAGCGGCTTCAGCGCCGATGACCCCTTCTGGGGAGCGCTCCTCATCGGCCGGCAAGGGCAGGTCCTGCTCACCGACTTCCGCTATTATGAGTGGGCTGTAAAGGAAGCCCGGGACTTTGAAGTGGTATTGTACCGGGAGAGCCTGGCCGCCACCCTGGCGGAACTCCTGAAGCAGCACGGCCTGACGCGCCTGGGCTTCGAAGCGGACCACCTTACTTTGAGCCAGCACCAGCGCCTGGTGAAGGCCAGCCATGACCTGGGGGTGGAGTGGATGGCCCAGGAAGAGCTGGTGGAGGGGCTCAGGGAAGTAAAGGACCCCGGGGAACTGGCGGCCATGGCCAAGGCCTTGAAGTTCACCGAGGCCGTGCTGCGGCAGGTCGCTCAGAAACTGGCGCCGGGAATCAGCGAGCGCCGCCTGGCCTGGGAGATTGAAAAACGCTTCCGGCAGCGGGGCGCGGCAGTGGCCTTCCCGCCCATCGTGGCCGCGGGGCCCAACGGCGCGGTCCCCCATCACCAGCCGGGGGATTATCGCCTCCAGGAAGGTGAGCCCATCATCATCGACCTGGGCGCCAGGATGGACGGCTACGCGGCCGACCTGACCCGGACTTTAGTCCTGGGCCCCCCGGATGACCAGTTCCGGCGCCTCTATGGACTGGTTCGGGCCGCCCAGGAGCGGGCCCAGCAGGGGCTGAAGGCCGGCATGGACACTGTGGCCGCGGACGCCCTGGCCCGGGACCTCATTGCCGAAGCGGGCTACGGCGAGGCCTTCGGCCACTCCCTGGGCCACGGCGTGGGCCTGGCGGTGCACGAAGCCCCGGCTTTGAGCCCGGTGAAGGAGCGGAGCCGGGTCCTCAAGGCGGGCAGCGTGGTCACGGTGGAGCCGGGCATCTACCTCACCGGCTGGGGCGGCGTGCGCCTGGAAAACATGGCCCTCATCACCCCGGAGGGCGCCCAGGTACTGACCAAGTATGGTTATTACGAGTGGTGATTGGGGGGTCCCGAGTCCCGAGTCTTGAGTCCCGAGTCAGGTGAAATTAATATTTGACCCGGGACTCGAAACTATTTATTCTGCCTTTCCCGGGCCTGGACGTCGCAGACCATGACCACCAGGTCGCTGTTGCGGCCTTGGGGGTCCTTGACCAGGTCCTCAAACACCGCCTTGACGGAGAATCCCGCGTGTTTGAACACGGTGAGCGCGGCCTGGGCCTGGAAGTGGATCTCGGCCACCAGTTTTTCCAGGCCGAACTCCCCGGCCAGCTCCACGATCTCGTTGATGAGAAGGGTGCCCAGGCCCTTGCCCTGGAAGTCTTTGGCCACCACCAGCCGGACATTGCCCAGGTGGCGTTTCCAGCCCACCTTGCGCATGTGCAAAGTGGCGTCGCCCACGATGCGCCCCTGGTATTCGGCCAGCAGGGGGAAGACCCGCTGGTAATCAATGTGGCTCACCCAGTGGTCGATGACTGCAGGGTCCAGCACGTTGCTACGGAGGAAAAGCCGGTCCTTTTCCTCCAGGTCCCGGAAAAACTCCAGCAGCCTGTCCCGGTCCTCCTGCACCATGGGCCGGAGAATCACCCGGGTGCCGTCTTTCAGCACCCCCTCCTTCTGGTACGGCGCCATCTTGCCCCCCTTTTTGGTGAGCGGTGAGCGGTGAGGAGTGAGCAGTAAAAGAATTACCCCACCTTGATTAACAGTTAAATATCATTAAAAAATTAATTCCATCATAAAATTTCCCAAACCCAAAGCCAACAAACTGCTCACTGCTAACCGCTCACTGCTCACTGTCCATGGGCCAGGCGCTCGGCCAGGAAGGGCGGCAGGCCGGCCTTCAGGATGCGGCGCTGGGCCCCGGAAACATCATAGGCCACGGACTTGAAGTGGATGGAGAAGTCCTTAAGGTCAAAGACCGCGTAGGCCGCCTCGGGGTTGCCGTCCCGGGGTTGGCCCACGCTGCCGGGGTTAATGAGATAGTGGCCCTCCGGCTCCAGGAACACCTGAGGCCGGGAAATTTCCAGCCGGGCCACCTTGCCCCGGATATCCCGGTACCAGAGGGCCCGTCTATGGGTGTGGCCGAAGAAGCAGACCTGGGGCCCGCCATGCCGACTCAACTCCGAGAGCACCCTTTTCCCCTGAAAATGGTAGGCGATATACGTCTCCGCGCTGGTGGGGGTGCCGTGGCAGGCCAGGAACCGGCCCGGCATCTCCCGGGTCAGGGGCAGGCCCCGGAGGAACTCCAGGTGGGCCGGCTGCAATATCTCCCGGCACCACCTGAGGGCCTGGTAGGCAATGATGTTGAAATATTCCGCCCGCTCCGGGAAGAGCAGGGCCAGGTCGTGGTTGCCCGCCAGGCTCAGGACGGACGCCTCTTCCAGCAGCGCCAAAACCTCGTTGGGGCTGGCTCCGTAACCCACCAGGTCACCCAGGTTCAGGACGTCCTTAACCCCCTCGGCCTTAAGGGCGCCAAGGACGCTCTCCAGGGCTTCCAGGTTGCTGTGCACGTCGGCAATGATGGCCAGGCGCATGGGGTTCGCTGTAGGGCCGGAACTTCTCGCCCAGTCCCTTGCGGCACCATAGTATATCTCCCGGCCCCTGGCAAGGGCCGCGTTCCTTGACATTTCCCGGGATTCTGGTAATTTTGCCCTTCATGCAACCGGGGCACCTGGTGGAGTTTTTTGAAGAGAAGCGGCTGCTGGTGGCCGTGGTCTTGGAGCTCAAGGGAGAGCGCCTCCACGTCCTCACCCAGACGGGCCGGGAACTCACCCTTGCCCCCAAACGGGTCCTCCACTCCTGCCCCAGTCCCCTGTCACCTGCTCATTCCCGCCAGAGACTCCTGGACCACCTGGAGGAAACGGCCCAAAGCAGGGAAGTCTTGAAGGCCGCGGTGAACCTGGAGGAACTGTGGGAACTGCTGGTGGAGGAAGACCAGGCCCTGAGCACCGAGGATATGGCCGAACTCTGGTTCGGGGAGCGCCGCGCCGACGGGGTGGCGGCCTTGGGCCGGGTCCTCCGGGAGGACCGGCTGCGCTTCAGGGATAAAGAGGGCCGCTGGGCCCCCAATCCGCCGGAGGTGGTGGCCCAGCTTCAAGAGCAGCGCCGCCGGGAGCTGGAACGCCGCCGGGAGCTGGAGGAGGCCGCGGTCTGGCTGAAGCAGGTCTGGGAAGGCCGGGAGGCGGACCCCGGGGCCCACCCGGGCCTGGTGGAAATGCTGCGCCAGATGGCGGTCTGGGGCACCGAGGCCTCCGATTATGCCCAGGGAAAGGCCTGCCTGGAGAAGGCTGGGCTCCAACCCCAGGAGGCTCCTTTCCGCCTCCTGGTGCGCCTCGGGGTCTTCCAGGAAGATGAAAATCTGGACCTGTACCGCCTGGAGGTGCCGCTAAAGTTTTCCCCGGAAGCTCTGGAACAGTCCCGGCATTTGAGCCGCAACGGGGCTCCGGACCCCTTCGCCGCCTGGCGGGAGGACCTCCGGGAGCTGGAGACCTTCACCATCGACGGGGAGCGCACCCGGGACTTTGACGATGCCCTGAGCCTGGAGGAGCTTCAAGACGGCTGGCTTTTGGGGATCCACATCGCCGACGTCACGGCCCGGGTCTCACCCCAATCCCCCCTGGATTTGGACGCTTGCGCGCGGGGGACCTCCATTTACCTGCCGGAGCAGCGGCTGCCCATGCTGCCGGAGGAAATTTCCGAGGGCACTCTGAGCCTGCTGGCCCGGCAGGAGAGGTTGGCCCTGACCTTCCTGGTGACCCTGAGCAACGCGGGGGAAGTCCGGGACTGGTCCATCCGGCCCAGCCTGATCGCCGTCCAGCGCCGCTACACTTACCAGGAGGCGGACCAGCTCCTGTCCCGGGAACGGCGGCTCACGGCCCTGGACCGGCTGACCCGACTGCTCAAGGAGCGCCGCCTGGCCCAGGGGGGTTATGAACTGCGGCTGCCGGAGGTTTGGATCACCTTTACGTCCCATGGAGAGCCTCAGGTGGTGGTGGAGGATCAGGAGACCCCCAGCCGGCAGATGGTGGCCGAGGCCATGGTCCTGGCCAACTGGCTGGCGGCCCGGTTTCTCTCCCAGCGGGGCGTGCCGGCCATTTACCGGGGCCAGCCCGAGCCCCGGGAGCCCGTGCGCCGGGAAGACGGCAAGAGCCTCCTGGAACTCTGGCAGGATCGCCGCAAACTCAGCCGGGTGGTGATGGAACTCCAGCCCCAGCCCCATTGGGGCCTGGGCCTCACTCACTATACCCTGGCCACCTCCCCCATCCGCCGCTACCTGGACCTGGTGAGCCACCGCCAGCTCCTGGCCGCGGTGACCGGCGCCCCGGCGCCTTACAGCCCCCAGGACCTGGAGGGCATCATCGGCGTCATCGACCCGGCCATGCGCCGGGCCGCGCTGCTCAAAGCCCGGCGGTTGCGCTACTGGCTCCTGAAATACCTGGCCGCCCGCACCGGGCAGAAAAAGGAAGCCCTGGTGGTGGAGGCGATCCCCCACCGCTACCGGCTGCTTTTCCCGGACCTGCTCCTGGAAGTGGCCATGAGCGCCCCGGCCACCCTCAGGCTCAACCCCGGGGACACCATCCTGGTGCGCCTGGACAAGGTGCTGCCCCGGGAAGACCAGGTCAAAGTCTCACTGGCGTGAGACGGTGAGCAGGGAGCAGGGAGCAGTAAAGACAAGTAGGGGCGGGTTTTAACCGCCCCTACAGGTAATTCCATGTTAGCCTGCTAAATTGTCGGGCGCAGGCTAAGCCCTGCCGCTGCCATAAATATTTAACTACTTAACTCACTGCTCACTGCTCACTGCTCACTGCTCACTGCTCACTGCTTCTCAAAGACCCTGGCAAAGATGGCGTCAACAAAGCGCAGGTAGCGGTCCAGGTCGAAGACTGCCGCCAATTCCTTTTCCTTCAGGTACTGCCCGATTTCGGCATCTTCCCGCACCCGTTGGGCGAACTCGCCCCCTTCCTCCCAGACCCGCATGGCCGGCTGCTGCACCAGCCGGTAGGCCGCGTCCCGGGACAGGCCCTTCTGCACCAGGGCCAGGAGCAGTCCCTGGGAGAAGATCAGGCCCCGGGTGAGGTGCAAGTTTTCCGCCATTTTTTCAGGGTAGACCTGCAGGTTGGCCAGCAAGCGGGTCAGGCGGAAGAGCATGAAGTCCAGGAGGATGCATGAGTCCGGGGCGATGAGGCGCTCCACCGAGGAGTGGCTGATGTCCCGCTCGTGCCACAGGGCCACGTTTTCCAGGGCCGCCAGGGCGTTGCCCCGAAGGATGCGGGCCAGGCCGCAGAGGTTCTCGGAGAGCACCGGGTTGCGTTTGTGGGGCATGGCCGAAGAGCCTTTTTGCCCCGCGGCGAAAAGCTCCTCCGCCTCCCGCACCTCGGTGCGCTGCAGGTGGCGGACCTCCAGGGCCACCTTCTCCACGCTGGCGCCGGTGAGGGCCAGGGTCAGAAAAAACTCGGCGTGCCGGTCCCGCTGGATGATTTGGGTGGAAATGGGCGCGGGCTTAAGCCCCAGGCGGGCGCAAACCCCGGCCTCCACCTCCGGGGGCAGGTGGGCGAAGGTCCCCACCGCGCCGGAGAGCTTGCCCACCGCGATGGTCTCCCGGGCCGCGGCCAGCCTGACGCGTTGCCGCTGGAATTCCGCAAACCAGAGGGCAAATTTCAGTCCCAGGGTGATGGGCTCCGCGTGGACCCCATGCGTCCGGCCCACCATGGGCAGGTCCTTGTAGGTAAAGGCCCGCTCCCGGAGCACCGCCAGCAACTCGTCCAGGTCACCCAGGAGTAAGTCGGCCGACTCTTTGAGGCGCAGGGCCAGGGCGGTGTCCAGGACGTCGGAAGAAGTCAGCCCGAAGTGGAAGTAGCGGCCGTCCTCCCCCAGGCAGGAGGCCACGTGGTCCACGAACGCGGCCACGTCGTGGTGGGTCTCCTTCTCCAGGGCCAGGACGCACTCCGGGTCGCAGGTAGCCAGGCGGAAGACCCGCTCCGGGACTTCGGCCGGGATGAGGCCGTGCTCCGCCATGGCCTCCACGGCGGCCAGCTCCACCTTGAGCCAGGTTTGGAACTTGTAATCCTCGGTCCAGATGCGGGCCATGGGCTCACGGCTGTATCGGGGAATCATGGGTCACCTCGCTGGGATTATGCACTGGCTTCGACTCGGCCCGGGTGCGGGCTACCGCCTGATTATAATCGCAAATGCGCGGCAGAGTATAGGAATATTGGCCCTCGGGAAAATGTGCAGCCGCGAGGCCAGGTTGACGAAGGCCCCGAGACCATTTACCTTGTGGTTGGAGGAATTGCAGGTGGCCGATTGGGCCCAAATCTTCGCCGACGCCCGGATGCAGCGCCTGGAGCCCAACCCCGAGCTCCTGGCGGTGCTGCCGGCCCTCAGGGCCGCGGGCTTACACCGGGTGCTGGACGCAGGATGCGGCGTGGGGCGCCACCTCCTCCCCTTGGTGGCGGCGGGTTTTCTGGTCTGGGGCGTGGACCGGGAGCAGCCGGTCCTGGACCTGGTGAAAACCCAAATCAAATCACGGTCCGCCTGCGGCCACGCCTTTCTGGTGCGCGGGGACCTGGCCCGACTGCCTTTCCCCGCCGGGGCCTTTGACCTGGCCGTGAGCATCAACGTGGTCAATCACGGCACCGCCGCCGAGTTCCGGGCCTACTGCCGGGAACTGGACCGGGTCCTGCGGCCGGGGGGCCACCTGTTCGTTTACGTGTCCCCCCGGGAGTTCGGGGAGCTGGTGCGGCTGCCCCGGACCCGGGAGCTGGAGCCCGGCACCCTGGTGGACATCGCCACCCCCGATGGTAACCTGGTGCACCACTTCCCGACCTCCGGGGAGCTCCAGGAGCAGTTTCGCGGCTACGGGACGCGGCGCTTCGAGACCGTCCTGGCACCCATCCCCTTCATGGACACCGCCCGGATGCCCCAGCTCATTTTCTGGGGGGAAAAGCGTGGCTGAGGGGACCTCGCCCCCGGTCCTGGTGGAGCGCCGCCCGGCCTTCCTGGGCCTGGCCCTGAACCGCCCCGAGGTGATCAATACCATCAACCTAAAGATGGTGCGCCTTCTGAGGCTCGCTCTGGATGAGGCACTGGCCGCGGCGGACCTGCGGCTGGTGGTGCTCACCGCTGCGGGGGACCGGGGCTTCTGTGCGGGGGGCGACCTCAAGGCCCTGGCCCGGGCGGTTCAGGCCGGGAACCTGGCAGAGTCGGGCCGGTTCTTTGAGGAAGAGTACGCCCTGGACCTGATGCTGCACCAGTTTCCCAAGGCGGTGGTGGTCCTGGCGGACGGCATCTGCATGGGCGGCGGCCTGGGCCTGGCCGCGGGGGCCGACTTCATCATCGCCACGGAGCATACCCGCATGGCCATGCCCGAGACCCGCATCGGCTTTTTCCCCGACGTGGGGGCCACGGGCTGGCTGTTTGACCGCTGTCCGCCGGGCTACCCCGAATTCCTCGCCCTGACGGGCTATGAACTCCAGGGCCCGGAGTGCGTCCGGGTGGGCCTGGCCACCCACCTGGTGCCCTCCACCCGGTTGCCCGAACTCCGGGCCCGGTTGGCGGTAGGCGCGTCCGGGCTGTCTCCGAAAAAAGAAGAGGCCCTGAGGCAGCTTAAGGAAATGATCCAACCCCTGGCCGCCGCGCCACCGCCGCCGCAGCCCGAGATGGACGCTTGGGTGGCGGAGCATTTTGCCGACAAGAGGACCATGGCTGAGATCATGGCGTCCCTGAACCAGTGCCGGGTGGGCCGGAAATTCTGCGGCGACGTGTTTGAGCGGCTTCACGAACGCTCGCCCACGGCCCTGGCCGTGACCCTCAGGCTGCTCCGGGCCAACCAGGGGCGGCCCCTCCCCGAGGTGTTTGCCAGGGAGGCCCGGGCCGCCCGGTTCATGGTCGCGCACCCTGACTACCTGGAGGGTATCCGCGCCCGCATCCTGGACAAGGACAATAAACCCCGCTGGCGGCCTGCCACCCTCACAGAAGTAGAGGCGCGGGACTGGGATTTATAACTCAACCAAAACACTGGGAGGAACCATGTCTTACCGGACTATTCTCTTTGCCGTGGAAGAAAGGGTGGGTACCATTACCTTCAACCGGCCGGACAAACTAAATGCTCTTAACTCTGAAATGCTCCGGGAAATTAAGGAGATACTGACAGAAATTAAGACCAATTCTGAGATTCGTGCCCTCATCCTCACCGGCGCGGGCCGGGCCTTCATTGCGGGCGCGGACATTCAGGTCTTCACCCGCATGGACCCTTTAAGCGCCAGGGAGTTCGTCCGGTCCGCCCATGAGGTGGCTTTTCAGATGGAGGACCTGGACGTCCCGGTCATCGCCGCGGTGAACGGCTACGCCCTGGGGGGCGGCCTGGAGATGGTCCTGGCCTGCGACCTGATTTTTGCCGCAGACACGGCCCGTTTCGGCCAGCCGGAGGTGAATCTGGGCTTCTGCCCCGGGTTCGGGGCCACCCAGCGCCTGCCCCGGGCCATAGGCAAGGTCCGGGCCAAGGACCTGGTCCTCACCGGCCGCACCATTGAAGCGCCGGAAGCCCTGGCCTCGGGACTGGTGTCCCGGGTCTTTCCCGCGGCCGCGCTCCTGGAGGAGACCCAGAAAGTGGCCCGTTCCCTGGCCGAGAAGGGGAGGGTGGCCCTGGCCGGGGCCAAGCACGCGGTGGACCGGGGTTTCGACGCCGACCTCCGCACCGGCTGCACCCTGGAAATCCAGGCGTTTTCGCTGTGCTTCGCCTCCCCCGACGCCCGGGAGGGCGCGGCTGCCTTCCTGGAGAAACGCCCGCCCAAGTTTGAGTAGCGGCATAGCGTGCTATGCCCTGCTATGGCCTGTTCGCCATGGGGGTGAAAGGCCAGGGGTCAGGGGCCAGGGGTCGGTGGGGCGGGCGTCCCTGCCCGCCGCCCTTCACCTCAAAATTACCCGTAGGGGCACAGCGTGCTGTGCCCCACCAGGCCTTGATTGCCTTGCGCATGGCGGCTGCTTTGGGTAAAATTTGTTCATGAAGGCTTCTCAGGGGGCTATGAAAATCAAGCGCCGGCCCACCCGGGCCATCCACGTGGGGCCGGTCCAGATCGGCGGCGGTGCGCCGGTGGTGGTCCAGTCCATGACCAACACCGACACCCGGGAGGTGGGCGCCACCCTGGACCAGGTGCGGCGCCTGGCGGCCGCGGGCTGCGAGGTGGTGCGCCTGGCCGTCCCGGACCTGAACGCGGCCCGGGCGTTCAAAGACATCAAGCGGGACAGCCCGGTCCCTCTCATCGCGGACATCCACTTCAACCACCGCCTGGCCCTGGCGGCCCTGGAGGCCGGCGCCAACGCCGTCCGCATCAACCCGGGCAACCTGGGGGGCGAGGCCAAGACCCGCCGGGTGGTGGAGGCCTGCCGGGAGCGGGGAGTGTCCCTGCGCCTGGGGGTGAACGCCGGGTCCCTGGAAGCCGACCTGCTGAAGAAATACGGGGCGCCCACCGCCAAGGCCCTGGCGGAAAGCGCCTTGAGGTGGGTGCGTCAGTTCGAGGACTGGAACTTCCAGGACTTCAAGATTTCCCTCAAGTCTTCCGATGTCCTGGTGACGGTGGCGGCTTACCGGGAAGTCGCCCGCCGGGTGGACTACCCCCTGCACCTGGGGGTTACGGAAGCCGGAGGCCTCATTGCCGGCACGGTGAAGTCGGCCTTAGGCATCGGCCTGCTCCTGGCCGCGGGGATAGGTGACACCCTGCGGGTCTCCCTGACCCGGGATCCGGTGGAGGAAGTCCGGGTGGCCTACGAAATCCTCCGGGCCCTGCACCTCAGGGAGCGGGGGGTGGAGCTCATCTCCTGTCCCACCTGCGGGCGCTGCCGCATTGACCTCTTCGGCCTGGCGGAGGAGGCGGAGCGGCGTCTGCTGAGCGTGGCCGCGCCCCTGAAGGTGGCCATCATGGGCTGCGTGGTGAACGGCCCGGGCGAGGCCCGGGAAGCGGACGTCGGCATCGCCGGGGGCAGCCGCACGGGACTCCTGTTCAAGAAAGGCAAGGCGGTGCGCAAGGTGCCGGAAAAGGAGCTCCTGGCCGCGCTCCTGGCGGAAGTGGCGGCCCTCACCGGTGAGGTACTTTAAGGGCCGCAAAATTAACAACGCGCCAGTTCCCCCTCCTGATTTCAGGTTTTGCCGCCCATAATTTCAGGACTCCCCCTATTGTGATCGCGCCTGGGAGCCCTTAACTTCAAGGGCAAAACCGGGTAAGGGTCCGCGCCCGGCAGGGTGGAAAAGCGCGGGCCGCCGACAGCAGGAATCTTTTGCGCCAGGAGGAAACAATGGCAAGGGAGAGGTTGGTCATCATTTTGGCCTTAGGTTTGGTCCTGGTCATGTCCTGGGCCGGGGCCACGGGCGCGGGCGCCCAGCCCTTTGCCCCTTACACCGGGGTCATCAAGAACTGCACCCGGCACTCCATCTCCATCCCTTCGGCCAACAGCGCCGCCACCCTCATCGTGCCCCCGGGAGGCTTCATAGAGTATGTGGCCTGGAACCCCGAGTTCCAGTTGATGGGCTACCTCGGCGGACGGCCTTACTACTGCCAGAATATCCGGGTAATCCCTAAAAATTACCAATTCATGTGCAAGTCTTATGATTTTCTGGCGGAGATCAGGGCGGAGGAGAAGCCGGTCAAACCATCACCCGGCTGGAAGAAAATACCTAAGAAGAAACCCCGGGGAGAAGGAGTGGAGGGCCTGGGTTAGGGCCAAGAGCAGTTCCGCGGTTACTTAAGGCCGCGGCCTTGGGGCTCCTCTGCTGCGGCAGACGGGAGGGGCCCCCTTCTTTCCCGGGCGGCTCCCCTGGGATGGTCCTACAGGGTGGGGGCGATGAACACCAGGAGGCGCACCCGGGTCTTGGCTTTGAGGCCGTGGGGCTGGGTCACCGGCATGATCTGCAGGTCCCCGGCCTTGGCCGGCGTCTCCTCAGCGCCGGTAAAAAACCCTTCCCCCTCCAAGATCAGCAGGGCCACCTCCGAGTCGGCCTGGTGGGCATGGACGGGCAATTCCTGCCCCGCCTCGAAGTTGAAATTCAGGACCCGCATATTGGGAGAGTCGAAGATCAGCTCCCGGCAGGGTTTGTCAGGGCTGAATTTAGCCAGTTCCTTCAAGTTGACGCTGCAGGTCATGACCCCTCCGTTGGCCCTCGGGCCATTGCGTGATTTTGCCGGGCTGGCGAGAGCTTAAGTTTGCCCCTTTGGCGGGAATTTGTCAATGCATCCCGGGATCAAAAGGTCTTCTTGCTGTCCAGGAGCACGGTGACGGGGCCGTCGTTGATGAGGCCCACTTCCATCATCTGGCGGAAGCGCCCGGTGGCCACCTGGAGGCCGTACCCGGCCAGGGCCGCGACCAGGTCCTCGTAAAGCTTCTCCGCCATCTCCGGCGGGGCCGCGGCGTCAAAGGAAGGCCGGCGGCCCTTGCGGCAGTCCCCCAGCAGAGTGAATTGGGGCACCAGCAACACCTCGCCGGGCAGGTCCAGGACCGAAAGGTGCATGAGGCGGCCGTCTCCCGCGAAGATGCGCAGATGCGCCAGCTTTTGGGCCAGGTAAGCCACGTCTTCCGGGCCGTCGTCCGCGGCCACGCCCGCCAGAACCAGCACCCCGGGGCCGATGCGGGACACCTCCTCCTGGCCCACCCGCACCCAGGCTTCCTTGACCCGCTGGACCACCGCCCGCATACATGACTCCTTGGCGAATAAGGCGAATAACTTGTATAATATCACTCCAGGATAAATGAAGCTCCGCCGCGGTGTCAAGTCCGCGGCCTCATTACTTGGGCGAAGGGGATTCTGCGCCGCCTTAGGGATTTTTGCCCGTGGCCAACGTCACCATTCCCAATCTCATCACCCTGGCCCGCATCCTGCTGACCCCGCTCTTCATCATCTGCCTGATTCAGGGGCGCTACGAGCGGGCGCTGCTGGTCTTTGTCTTGGCGGGGTTAAGCGACCTGGCCGACGGCCTCATTGCCCGGGTGTGGCAGCAGAAGTCCAAATTGGGCAGCTACCTGGACCCCCTGGCGGACAAGCTGCTTTTGGGGGCCAGCTTCGTCACCCTGAGCATTTACCACCAGATCCCTTCCTGGCTGACGGTAACGGTCCTGAGCCGGGACGTGGCCCTGACGCTGGGGGTGCTGCTGCTGCGCCTCTCGGACTATCACCTGGTGATCCGGCCCTCGCTGGCGGCCAAGTGCACCACTACGGTGCAGCTGGCCACGGTGTTGCTGGTGCTGCTGGCCCGGCTCTGGCCCCTGCCGTTACTGCTGCTCCAGGTCTTTTTCTGGCTCACTGCGGCCCTCACCGCGATCTCCGGCATCCATTACGTTTATTGGGGGCTGAAAATGGTGGGCCAGGCCGGGGAAGGGAGCTGAGCGCAGTGGCGCAAGTCATCGATCTGGCGCGCTTCCGGGCCAAGGTGGCCGCGGACGCAGGCTTCCGCACCTGGCTGGCCCGGTTTAAAGAAGAGTTCGGCCCGGAGACCCGCCTGGGCAACTTAAGCGCCCATACCCTCCTTTACCTGGCCACCCCGGGGGAGGAGAACCTCTACGTGTACTTCGACCTGGTCATGGGGGCACGGGGCCTGGGCGCGTCGCTGCGTTTTAAGGTGGATGATATTGACAACGCCACCAAGCTCAAGATCTTGGACGCGGCCTTCGCTCTGGTGGACCGGGTGCGCTTCGAGGTGATGCGCCGCCTGGGGTGGGTGGACGCGGTCCCGGGAGGGGAGATGCCCCTCATCGGGCTGGTGCAGCAGGCCTGGCGGCAGGGCGGGGCGTTCGCCCGGCAGGTGCCCCGCCTCTCCCCCGGTCATCCGGATTACCCCGCTTACAGCAAACTTGGCCCCATGGACCAGGCGGTCTTCCTGCGCCGCCTCATCCCCCGGGCGGTGGAGGAGTTTCGGCAGCGTCTGCAGAGGCAAGAGGGGAAGGGGGATTAAAGACTACCGGGCTTTGGCAAGGATGCCAAGGTAGATGGGTTATAGACAGCCCCAGGCGACGGTTTTACCGCTAAATTCCCGCACCGGGGCGCTCATTCCCAAGCCCTCAGCCCGTGTGCTCCTTTTTGTACAGGGGCGACATATTCCGCAGGGTTTGAACCACTCCGGGCATCACTGTAAGCACTCGGTCGATGTCCGCCTCGGTGTTCTCCCAGCCCAGGGTGAAGACCAGGGTGCCCTGGGCGGTGGCGAAGTCCAGCCCGGTGCCGATGAGCACGTGGGAGGCCCTCAGCGACCCGGAGGCGCAGGCGGAGCGGGTGGCCACGATGATGCCTTCGTCGTCCAGCATGAGCATCAGGCTCTCCCCTTCGATGTACTCCACCGACACCGACAGCAGGTTCGGCAGGCACTGGGTGGGGTGGCCGTTGATGCGGATCTCGGGGATCCCGGCCAGCAGCCCATGGGCCAGGCGCTCCTTCAGGGCCTGGAGCCGCGGCAGTTGCTCGGGCATCTCCGCTTGAGCCTCTGCCGCGGCCGCGCCCAGGCCGACGATGCCCAGCATGTTCTCCGTGCCGGCCCGGCGCTTGTTCTCCTGGACGCCGCCGTCCAGGAGCGGCCACACCGGCGTGCGCCGGCGCACGTAAAGGGCCCCGACGCCCTGGGGTCCATAAAATTGATTGGCGGCCAGGGAGAGCAGGTTTACCCCCAGCTGCTGCACGTCCACAGGCATGACCCCCACCGCGGCCACCGCGTCGGTATGCATGATAATTTTGCGCTTCTGGGCGATTTTGGCGATATCGGCGATGGGCTCCCGGGTGCCGATCTCGTTGTTGGCCAGCATGATGCTGATGAGGATGGTGCCCGGCTGGATGGCCTTCTCCACCGCCCCGGGGTCCACCAGGCCGTAATTATCCACGTCCAGGGACGTGACCTGGTAGTCCAGGAGCCTCAGGGTGCGCAGGGCGTTGAGCACGGACTTATGCTCGATGTTGGAGGTGATGATGTGGCGGCCCTTTTCCCTAAGGCCGATGGCCACCCCCTTGAGCGCGGTGTTGTTGGCCTCGGTGCCGCCTGAGGTGAAGACAATCTCCTGGGGCTGGGCGTTGATGAGCGCTGCCACCTGGGACCGGGCCCGGGCCAACGCCTCGGCCGCCGGGTGCCCGACCTGGTGGTCGCTGGAGGGGTTGCCGAACACCGTCTCCATATAGTTGATCATGGCCTCTTTGACCTGGGGGTGAAGAGGCGTGGCCGATTGATGGTCCAGGTAGATCAGTGCCATGGCTTTTCCTTTGCTCCCGTGCCGGGCCCTCAATGGTCGTGTTCGTGGGGGATCTCGGTCCCGCAAAAAAGACAAAAAGGGGCCTCTTCTGCCACTTTCTTCTCGCAGTAAGGGCAGTAGCAGCCTTCAAGCTTAGGCTTGTGGTGCGGCTCCTTTTCGACGTCCTCCCGCGGGACCTTGCCGGCCTTGCGGTCCAGGTAGTTCTTGATGGCGGAGTGCAGGGCGTCGGCCCCCAGGTTGGAGCAGTGCAGCTTGTTGGGGGGCAGTCCGCCCAGGGCCTGGGCCACGTCCTTGTTGCTGATCTTCATGGCCTCGTCCAGGGTCTTGCCCTTGGCCATCTCGGTGATCATGCTGGACACCGCAATGGCTGCGCCGCAGCCGAAGGTCTTGAACTTGACGTCCGTCAGGCGGTCGCCCTCCACCTTGATGTACACGCTCATCATGTCGCCGCACACCGGGTTGCCCACTTCCCCCAGGCCGTCGGCGTCCGGGATTTCCCCGACGTTGCGGGGATTTTTGAAGTGGTCCATGACAATGTCCGAATAGGCCATGTTCCTGTCCCCTTAATTTCTACATAATTTAGTGAAGATTATAATGGTTACCCCCGCCGGGGTCAAGAAACCATGGCGTCGGCCTTCCCTGAATTTGCCTTGGGGTCCTGATGCACCATAACATATAATCAGACCAGCAAGGAGAGCCGACATGGAGTTGCCCCCGGACAGGTTCAAGACGTTTTTGCCTTTGCCCGTGACCCTGATAACCAGCGTGGACGCCCGGAAGATCGTCAACGCCGCCCCTTATAGTTGCGTCATGCCCATCCTGCGGCCACTGAACCTCATTGCCCTGGCGTCGGCCCTGCCCCGGGACACCTTGAGAAATATCCGCCAGACCCGGGAATTCGTGGTTAATGTCATGGGGCGCCCCGGATTTCGCCAGGCGCTGCAGTGCGCCCGCAACTATGCCCCCGAGGTGGATGAACTGGCCGCGGTGGGACTGGAGGCCATCCCCTCCCGCAAGGTGGCCCCTCCCCGGGTAGGGAACGCGGTGGGCTGGATCGAGGCGGTGCTGGAGCGGGAGGTCACCGGGGAAAACTACGCCTTGATCATCGGCCGGGTCGTGTGCGCCGAGGTCAACGACCGTTACTGGCAGAAAGGGAAATTCCTGGAGTCCCCCATCATGCTGCTTTCCCCCCAGTTGCGCGCCCTGGGGGAATACCTCGCCGACCCGGCCGAATTCGCCCAGGTGGCCGCGGAAGTTAAATATTAAAGAAATTTCTCGAGGAGACTGACCCATGTCGGTAACCAGCGGTCACGAGGAGGCTGCGGCGAGCCTCATTTTTAGCTGCCCCCGGGCCGAGGCGGTTTTTCCCGGGGCAGGGGTGCGATTGTCTGCGGAGGTCCCCGCCGTCCTGCTTTTGGACGAACATGGCGGCACCTTTGTCCTGCGCGTGGAGGGCCTGAAAGTGATGGAGGCCCCCGGGCCTGAGGCCGAGAGCGGCGTTAGGCTGGAGGTGGCCCTGCCGCCGGCCCCGGCCCTCATTGCCGGAATAGAGTCCTTTGCCGCCCGGCACCGCCTGCCCCTGGCACCCGGGAGTCCGGCCCCGGAAATGGCTCTGAGGCCCACCCTGGCCGCCTGCCACGTGCCGGGCCAGAACCTGTTCGTGTACTCCGAGGACTCCCAACTCGAGGTGCGGCCAAAGGACGGACCACCCCTAAAAATTACGGTCACCGGCACCTTCAAGACCCGGCCGGTGCCCTGCCGGGAAGCGGACGTGGTGGTCCACCTCTCCCGCTCGGAAATGGCGCGGCTGCTCTCCTATTTGCTCTCCCTAGTCCGGGCGTAACAAACTCGGAAGAGGGTAGGGGCGGGTTTAAAACCCGCCCCTACATCCGCGCCAGGGAATTGATTTTATGTTCCGAGAAATAACCAGGCTGCTAAGAGGTTCCCTAAAATGAACATCATCGGGAGCATAATTATGGTCGTGATGGGATTCATCTTCAATCCATCGGGGGTAGCCGCCGCAGAAGTAATCAACCTGCCTCCTCCGGCCCACAAGGGCACGGTGTCGGTGGAGAAGGCCCTGAAAGCCCGGCGCACCGTGCGCCACTTCGCCAACCGGGGCCTGACCCTGGCCCAGGTCTCCCAGCTCCTGTGGGGCACGGACGGCATCAGCGACCCCCGGGGCTTGCGCACTGCCGCGTCCGCCGGGGCCACCTATCCCCTGGAAATCTACCTGGTGGCCGGGGAGCGGGGCGTGGCCAACCTGGCGCCCGGGGTCTACCGCTACCTGCCCCAGGGCCACGCCCTGCAACCCGCGGCTAAGGGGGACCTCAGGGCGGACGTAGCCCGGGCCTCCCTGCACCAGTCCTGGATGGCCGCGGCCCCCGTCATGGTGGTCATCGCCGCGGAGTACCGCCGCTGCACCGCCCGCTACGGCGAGCGGGGCATCATGTACACCCACGTGGAGGCGGGCCACGCGGGCACCAACCTCTTCCTCCAGGCCGAGGCCCTGGGGCTGGGCGCGGGCATCGTCGGGGCCTTCGAGGACAAGGGCCTGGCCCAGGTTCTCAAACTCCCCTCAGCGCACGAGCCCCTCCTGGTCATGCCCGTGGGGTATAAGTATTAAGTGAGGGGTAAGCAGTGAGCAGTGAGCAGTGAGCAGTGAGCGGTAAGCAGTAAGCAGGTTTGCCCTTTGTCATTCTGAGGGAGCGAAGCGACCGAAGAATCTCGATAAATTAAATTTTTGTTATATAATGGACAGAATATCCCGATCCCTGGATACAGGCATGGAGGATTGGCAAAATAAGCTTTTCTTTGGGGATAATCTGGAAGTCCTGCGCCAGCATATCCCGGTGGAGAGCGTTGACCTCATTTACCTGGACCCCCCGTTCAACTCCAATGCCACCTACAATATGCTCTTCAAAGAGCCCTCCGGGGCGCGGTCCCAGGCCCAAATAGCCGCGTTCGAGGACACCTGGGAATGGGGGCCCCAGGCGGAGGAAGCCTTTGACGAGGCGGTTCTGGCCGGGCCGCCGCAGTTGGCCGAATTGCTCAAGGCCCTGCGCCAGGTTCTGGGGCGCACCAGCATGTTGGCCTACCTCAGCATGATGGCGGTGCGCCTGGTGGAGATGCACCGGGTGCTGAAGCCCACCGGGAGCCTTTTTCTACACTGCGACCCCACCGCCAGCCACTATATCAAGCTCATCCTGGACCACATCTTCAGCCCCAAAAACTTCCGCAACGAAATCATCTGGGAGCGCTCCCAGCCCAAGGGCCACGCCAAGTTGCGCTTCTCCCGCTGCCACGACACCATCTTTTTCTACAGCAAGTCGGAGAAGTCAGTGTTTAATCCGCAGTTTGCGGAGCATGACCCGGCTTACCTGGAGAGGTTTTACCGCTTCGTGGAGCCGGAAACCGGTAGAAGATATACTTTGGATAACCTTTTAAATCCCCATAAGGAAAGGCCCAACCTGACCTACGAATTTCCCCCGGGCAGCGGCACGGTGCGGGTGTGGCGTTGGACCCAGGATCGCATGATGCAGGCCTGGAAGGAAGGCCAGGTGGTGATTGCCGAAGGCGGGGTGGCGCGCTATAAAAGATATTTAGATGAAATGTCCGGCACCCCCATCAAGGACCTCTGGTACGACATCGAACACCTGCACGGCTCCAGCCGCGAATACCTGGGGTACCAGACCCAAAAACCGGAGGCCCTGCTGGAGCGCATCATCCGGGCCGCCAGTCATGAAGAGGACGTGGTCCTGGACCCCTTCTGCGGCTGCGGCACCGCGGTGGCAGTGGCTGAGAGATTAAAGCGCCGCTGGATCGGCATCGATATCACCTACCTGGCCATCGACCTTATCAGAAAGCGG
>Ga0315268_10001558_pt1 | contig 26373 bp, 17 predicted proteins | sample C1_top_MG_FD_204535 | JGI IMG/M metagenome (GOLD analysis project Ga0315268, IMG submission 204535) | Sediment microbial communities from Yellowstone Lake, YNP, Wyoming, USA - C1_top | ecosystem: Environmental > Aquatic > Freshwater > Lake > Sediment | place: USA: Wyoming | collected 2017-08-01
CCAGGCCTGTCGTCGCTAAAGTCTCGCAGGCGACGCGGCTCTTGGGGTCCTGGGCAATCAAATCATCCAAGACTGCGTCCGAGACCTGGTCACAGATCTTATCCGGATGGCCGACGGTCACAGATTCCGATGTAAACAAATGTTTTCCGCCTTGACTCATATGGTCCTCCCACAATGGATGTTCAAAAAAAAGTAACGAAAAAAATATCATAAACGGGCCGCCGATGCAATAATAATTTTGAAACTCTCTGCGACATCCTGCGGACCATCACTTTTGCTAATCGCTTGCAAAACAAGAAGATTTCATTTACATTGAAAAAAATCCATGCATCGACGGCCTATGCCCTTGACGGTTCTTCCGCTTGATATCGAAGAAGGAAAAATCGCATGAAAAAATTTTGGTTGATCCTCGGCTCTCTTATCTTCGCTTTGGGTGTTTCATCAAGGCCGCAAATCCAGCCCGACGGAAACAAAGCCCTCGAGCACGTCCGGTTCCTGGCTTCTGATGATATGAAAGGGCGCCAATCGGGGACCCCAGAGTACCAGAGGGCGGCGGAATACGTCGCCGCGAAAATGAAAGAATACGGCCTGGGGCCGGGCGGCGACAACGGCACGTATTTCCAAGCCGTCCCGTTCAAAAACTGGACGCAATTTGATCAGCCCATCCGCTTGGATATCCTCAGCCCTCAGCGCCGCATTTGCCGTGCCGGCCGGGGCCGCGATTTCATTCCTCTCACCGGGACAGGCTCGGGGATCGCCAAAGGCCAAATCGGGTTTTTCGGATACGGGGTCATGTCAGAGAAGCCGGCCTGGGATGATTACGGGAACATCGAGGCCAGGGGGAAGGTCGTGCTCGTGCTGCCAGATGCCCCAGCCGCTTGGGAAGAGTCGGCCAAGCAAGATTGGTCTCTCGAGAAGAAAGTCAAGCTGGCCTTCGAAAAGGGCGCCGTCGGCCTGATCGAGATGGATCCCTCCTCGCCGGGAGAAATCCCCGCGCGCCGGGTGACGTCGTCTGTTTTAGGGCCCGGCGTCTGCCCGAAGGGTTTCATCGTTTTGCGCGCGGGGAGGGTCTTTCTCGACGATCTTTTTTATTCCGCCAAGAAGAGCTGGCGGGATATGGTGAGCAAGCTCCTCCGGGAAAACAAACCTCAATCTTCATTGATCGAAGCCGAAGTCGAAATGGAGGCTCACTTCGTCCAGGACGAGCGAACCGCTCCCAACGTCATTGGGGTGATTCCGGGAAGAGATCCAAAGCTTAAGAACGAATGCCTCATCCTGGGCGGGCATCTCGACCATTTGGGTGTCGGTTTGGATGGATTCGTTTATCCCGGGGCCGATGACAATGCCGTGTCTGCGGCCGTCGTCCTGGAAACGGCACGCGTCCTAACAGCCAACCGGTTTAGGCCGAAGAGGACCATCGTCTTCGCCTCTTGGGCCGGGGAGGAAATAGGCTCCCAGGGCTCGCGCTATTACACGGACCACCCCATCCTTCCACTCCGCCAAACGGCCCTCTATATGAACATCGATATGGTCGGGACAGGGGATTCCGACCTCTATGTCGGGGGCATGTATGAATATGGGCAATTCTATGACCTCATCAAGGCTAAAATGGATGAGGCGATGAAGAAAAGGCTGCACTTCCGCCTGAACTATTACGGTTCCGACCATACGGCCTTTTGGAACCGGGGCGTAACGGCGATCAGCCTCAGGACGGGCAATATTCTCACCCAGAAGCTGGACGACGAACACCCCGAGTATCACCGACCCGGAGATCGGCCGGAACTCATCGAGCCCGAACTCCTCCGTCTGGCCTGCCAATATCACTATGATATAATCGTCCAAATGGCCGATACGAAGGATAACCTTCTCGACCCGAAGTTCCGGGTCGAGTTTGTCCACAAGGACGCCTCGGTCATCGACTTCCATTGCGATACGATCGGGCGATTCATGGACAACGAAGACCTGGCCAAGGATAATGCCAAAGGGCATATTGATATTCCGAAGCTCAAACGCGGCGCCGTCGACCTCCAACTCTTTGCCTGCTATGTGGCCGCTCCTTCGACAGAGGTCGAAAAATGGCAAGCGGCCAAGAAGGCTTTTGACAAGATCGAAGCCATCGAGAGGCTCGTTCGTCAATATCCTGACGACCTGGAGATCGTCAGAAGCCCCCAGGACTTTTTGAGAATCCGGAATACAGGCAAAACGGGAATCCTCATAGGCATCGAGGGCGGATATGCCATCGAAAACGATTTGGACCTCCTCCGGACCTTCTTTAAGGACGGAGTGAGGCTCATGACCCTCACTCACTGGACCCGGACGGACTGGGCAGACGCCTCGGGCGACCCCAAACCCGAATACGGCGGGCTGACGCCATTCGGGGAGAAAGTGGTCAAGGAAATGAACCGGCTGGGCATGATCATCGACATCTCCCACGCGCACGACGAGACATTCGGAGATGTCATCCGCCTTTCGGACGCTCCCGTCGTGGCCTCGCATTCCTGCTGCCGGGCCCTTTCCGATCATCACAGGAACTTGAGCGACGATATGCTCAAAGCCCTGGCTAAAAACGGCGGCGTCATCGGGATCAATTTCTATCCCGGCTTTCTGAACTCCGCGATAGACAAAGAGCAAAACGCGCTTCTGGGCGAAATCGCCAAGAAATACGACTTGCCGGCCGACTTCATAGAGATTACAAAGGCCGACCCGCAAAAGACAAAGCCTCTCCTCGTCGAATTCGAAGCCCGCTGGACCGCCTTGAGGAAGACGCTCCCTCCCATTGATGTCAAAACTCTGGTCAACCATATTGACCATGTCATCCAGGTGACGGGGAGCGCCGACCACGTCGGCTTGGGTTCGGATTATGACGGCATTTCCGTGACGCCGACGGGTCTGGAAGACGTCGGGAAACTCATGGCCATCACCCAGGAGCTCACGGCGCGCGGATACAAGGAACAGGACATACGGAAAATCCTCGGCGGCAATTTTCTACGCGTTTTCAACGCCGTCGCCGCCGCCGCCCGAAAAGCCCAAGAGAGCGGAGTCAAGCCATGAAGCTGGCCTATGGCTGTCGCGAACGAGGTCTTTTTCATTACACCTGCTTCCGAACTCCCCGCCGGCTCTCTATCGACGGCCGGTTGGATAAGAGAATCTGGAACGAGGCGCCTCGATCACCCCGATACGTGGACCTTGTCACGGGCGTTCCCGGTTTCTTTGATACCCGCATGGCTGCGCTCTGGGATGATGATTATTTCTATGTGGGCGTTTGGGTCGAAGAACCGAACGTGCAAGCCAAATTGAGCCAAAGGGATTCCTTCATTTGGACCGAAAACGATATCGAGCTCTTCATCGCAGGTCCCGATTGCTATTATGAGCTCCAGGTCAACGCTCGGGGGACTCTCTACGAAGTTTTTTATATCTGGCAGGATGCCTACATTCAAAGCGGCTTTTCAAACCGTCTTGAATTCGACCTCTCCAGCCATCGGGCTGATGTCCTGGGCGGCTTTCAGGATGGCATGCGCCACGGCCGACATCCTCGCGGAGCGAGATGGGCTTTCCGGGACTGGGATTTCCCGGGCTTGAAAACCGCCGTGGCCGTAAACGGCACCCTCAATGACGATCGCGATATAGACAAAGGATGGGCCGTAGAGTTGGCGTTCCCCTGGCGGGGGATGTCCGCCCTCGCCCAAGGCCGTTCCCTCCCGCCCGTCGACGGGGATATCTGGAGGATGGATTTTTCCCGCTTTGAGGCCCTCTCTTATTGCGGAGTCCGAGCCCATCCCGACCCGGGCTGGGCGCTCAACAAGCACGGCGTCTATGATTCTCATATCCCCGAGTGTTTTTCCTACGTTCATTTCTCCAAGAAAAACGCCCCCGGGCGCTAGGCGGCCCTGGCCCAGAGCGAAAGCGCTCAGCCCGAAGCTTTCCCGCCCAAGCTTTCAATCGTTGTCCGTTTGTGGTATTTTAGTCCAACAGAGCTAGAACGAAACGCAAGGGCTATGTTGAATAAAAAAATCGCTGCCTTTTGCCTCACCCTTTTTCTCGGCTCGACGCTTCTGGCGGCCCAAACCATCGATCGATTCATGTTTCCCGTCACTACCGGCAAGCTGAAAAACGGCCTCTCGGTCATCCTGGCCGAAGACGATTCCCTGCCCGTGGTTACAGTCGCCGTCGCCTACAGAGCCGGCTCTATTCAAGATCCTTCGGGGAAACCCGGATTGGCCTACCTCATGGAAAACCTGATGTTTCGAGGCTCGCAGGATGTCCCCTCCCGCGAACATTTTAATTTTATCACCCGGGTTGGCGGCATGCTCAATGCCTCCACCTCGGAGGAAATGACGATCTTTTACCAGACTGTGCCTTCCAACCAGTTAGCCCTTGTTTTGTGGCTCGAATCGGACAGGATGCGGTTCCTTGACCTGAATGAGGCCAGCTTTGAACAGGAACGCAAACTCCTGCTCGACGTCGTGCACCAAAAAAGGACGAGCGAGCCCTATGCCGAGAGTCAAGCGATTTTCGATCGAATGCTCTATATCGATTTTCCTTACAGCCATCCCATGCTGGGCACAGAGGAAGATATCCGGAACCTGACGCTCGAGGACGTCAGGGAGTTCTATGCCACCTATTATGCGCCCAACAATGCCGTCCTGTGCATCGCCGGAAATTTCAACAAGCCAAAGGCCTCAGAGTTGGTCGCCAGGTATTTCGAGACGCTTCCCAGGGGAAAGGACGTAAATTTTGCGGCCGAGCCGTTCGTCTATGCCAAAAAGCAGGACATCCAATCCACGGAGGATCCTCAAGCCTTAAATCCGGCCGCCTATATGGGCTTCCGGGTGGTGCCGACGGCAGCCAAAGATTTGTATACGCTGAAAATCTTGGACTACCTCTTGATGCGCGGCCGGAGTTCGCGCCTTCCCCGGCGTCTTCTGAGCCCCGATAACAAAATTGCCTATCAGCTCAGCGGAGGCATCGATCAACGAGGGAATCGGACAGCCTACCAGCTTTTTGTCATCGCCAACAATCCCTATCCTTACTGGATCAATCAGTGCCAGAATGCGATATTTTCCGAACTGGAAAAGTTGAAATCCGCGTTTCCCCCTGAGGAGGAAATCGCCAAGGCCAAGGCGATGTTCAAGATGGATTACCTGAGCCAAACTGCCACATCCTCAGACCGGGCCATTTATCTCTGCCGGGAATTCTTCACTCTCCGGAATTTCTTGGACCTTCCGCTCGAATTGGGAAACCACTGGAAAGTCACGGCCACGGATGTCGTCACGATCGCCCATCGCTATTTCAATACGGACAACAGCGTGATCCTAAACGTCAGGACAAAATGATACGCAAAGGTCTCGCGGTCGCCTGGGCTCTGCTGGGGACTTCCCTGATGCTGACCGGCCAAGAACGCTTTCGAAAAATTCAACCGCCCCCGGAGCCCTTCCAAGAGCTCCGCTTGCCTCCTATCGAGACCAGTCCCCTGCTCGAAAACAAGCTGCGGGTTTCTGTCGTGACCAGAGAAAAACTTCCTTTGATGAGCCTCCATCTTCTCTTTTTTGACGGTGAAAGCTCCTCCCCCGTCTCCGCCCCGGGCACAGCGACCTTTGCCGCCCATATGCTCATCCGCTCGACGCAGCTCCATAGCGCTCCGGAAATCGAAAACATGGTCGATTCGATTGGAGGCAGCCTTTCGGTGGCCGTTTTCGAGGATTTCACGATCGTCGCATTTTATTTTCTGGAAGATTTTCTTGATCAGGCGCTGGATCTCCTCAGCCAGCTCCTCCTCCAGCCCAATTTTACAGAAAAAGAAATCCGCAGCGTCAAATCTCTCCTGAGCCTTGATTTCCTGGAGATGGAAAAAGACCCGGTGTTTGTGGCCAACCGGCATCTCATCCGGATGGAATTCGAAAACCACCCCTACCAAAATTGGGGCTTTCCGCGGGATGCCGTCAAAAACTGGAATCAGAAAGACCTTCTGGATTTCTTCGACAGGCACTACCGGCCCAACAACGCCCATCTGATCCTGACCGGAAACACGAATCTGCAGAATGCCACCCGGAAAGTCACTCACTATCTCAACACTTGGAGGCCAAGAGATTTCCGGGCGACGCCGTTTCCACCGATCCCCCTTCCTTTGAAGGACAAAGTTTGCTTCATCGATGTCCCCCTGGCCAAATACTGCGCCATCTCCCTGGGCATCCAGATCCCTTCGGCCCTCGACCTTGACCCTTCGGCCTTGGCCATTGTCAGCCAGGTGCTTGGCGGAACGGCTAACTCCAGGCTCTTCATGAACCTTCGAGAGTCCAAAGCATACGCCAATTATGCATACAGCAAGATTGAATTCTATAAAACAGGAGGGCTGTTCTCGGCCTGGGCACGGGTCGCTCCCGAGCACGTTTATCCCTCCGTCCAGGAAATCCTGAAGGAAATCCGGAGAATCGGCAAAGAGCCTATCGCCCCTTCGGAAATCGATCAGGCCAGATCCTATCTCATCGGCAACTTCCCGATCTTCATCGAGCGATATGACGATTTTTCCGAAAGGATATCTGAAATCACCGCCTTCGGCTGGGGAAGCGAGCGGTGGAGCAAGCCCTACGATCTCATCCTTCTAGCCTCCCCGGAGAAAATCTTCGCCGCCCAAAAATCCCTTCTCCAGCCGTCGATTATCGTCATTGCCGGCGACAAGACGACTCTGATGGAACGCCTCCGGGAATTCGACTCGATAGACATCTACGACAGCAAAGGCATTTTGCAATATACGATGGGCAGAGAAAGGAGTCCATCATGAAGCTCGTCGAATGCGTCCCGAATTTCAGCGAGGGCCGAGACAAAGAAAAAATCCAGGCCATCACCCGACAAATCGAATCCACGCCGGGGGTGAAACTCCTCGATGTCGATCCTGGAGAATCCACAAACCGGACCGTCGTGACTTTCATCGGACCCCCCGAGGCCGTTCAGGAAGCCGCCTTTCTGGCTATCCGTAAAGCCGCGGAAGTCATTGACATGCGGCTCCATAAAGGCGCCCACAGCCGCATCGGGGCCACAGACGTGTGCCCTTTCGTTCCACTTTCTGGGGTCACGATGGACGACTGCGTCGAGCTGGCCCATGGGCTGGGCCGCCGGGTCGCTGACGAGCTCGGCATCCCGGTTTATTTTTATGAGGAGGCCGCCCTGAAGCCGGAACGGCGGAATCTGGCCACGATTCGAGCCGGAGAGTATGAGGGGTTGCCGGAAAAATTCAAGGATCCTGAATGGGCTCCCGATTGCGGCGCCCCCGACTTTAACGACAAAGCCGGAGCGACCGTTATCGGCGCCAGGGAGTTCCTGATCGCCTACAATATCAACCTGAATACGCGGGACCGCCGGCTGGCGAACGAAATCGCCCTGAATATCAGGGAAAGCGGCCGAGTCAAGAGGGACCGTGAGGGCACGATTCTGCGCGACGCCGAAGGCAATGCCGTTAAACTTCCCGGCAAGTTCTCCCACGTCAGGTCCGTCGGCTGGTACATCGAGGATTATGGCATTGCTCAGATCTCGATCAATTTCACGAATTATAGGATTACGCCTGTCCACTTCGTCTTTGACGAGGTCGTCCGGCAGGCCGAGAGACTGGGGCTGCGAGTTACGGGAAGCGAGCTCGTCGGCTTGATCCCAAAGGAAGCGTTGCTTGAGGCCGGGCGATATTATCTGGAAAAACAAGGAAAAAGCCCGGGCGTCCCCGAAGACGAGCTCATCCGGACGGCCGTCATTTCTTTGGGCCTGAACGATCTCGTGCCCTTCGATTCCAGGAAGAAAATCATCGAGAACCAGTTCGATGAGCCGCAAAAATCGCTCGTTCGACTGCCCCTGCGGGAATTCGCGGACGAGCTCTCTATGGACTCTCCCGCCCCGGGCGGAGGCAGTGCCTCGGCCCTGTTCGGTGCGCTGTCGGCTGCCCTGTCAGCCATGGTAGCCAATTTGACGGTCGGCAAGAGGGGCTATGAAAAATCTTGGCCGGACTTGAAACAGATGGCAGTCCGGGCCCAGCGCCTCAAAGACGCCTCCTTGAACTCGGTGGATCTCGACACCCAAGCGTTTAACAAGCTGATGGAAGCTTATCGTCTGCCCAAAGCGTCGGAAGAGCAACAAAAAGAGAGGGCTGTTGCCGTCGAATCTGCAGCCAAGGAGGCGACTCTCGTTCCTCTGGACGTCCTGACGAGGAGCATCGAACTGCTGAAATTGGCGAAGAAGGTTGCCCAAAAGGGCAACAAAAACTCGCTGAGCGATGCGGGGGTCGCCGGGCTCGCTGCCCGGGCCGCGGCCGAGGGAGCCGCCTTCAACATCAAGACCAACCTGCCCAGTATCCAGGATCGAACCTTCGTCGTAGAGACTCGGAGACGGGCAGCGCAGCTCAAAAAGCGGGCCGCCCGGCTGGCCGAAGAGATTAACAAAATGGTTGAAAAAGAACTGAATAAAATGTCAAAATGAAGGCGATGCTGCGCAAAATACCCACCGTCACCAATAGTCTAAAAAAGAAGCTCTGGGCAATTGTCGTCCTCGTCGTCGCTTATCTCATCTACATTTCCCTTGGCGATCTCATCCCCCAATACTGGAAATGGATCGGGTTCCGTGCGTTCGAACGGTCGATCCTGACGCTCGGGTTCGTGATCATTCTGCTGATAGCTTTGAGCGGCTTGGCTCTCAGCGAAAGGCTTACCTCCCTGGCCATCAAGGACGGCCTGACGGGCCTCTATAATCAGTCCTACATAAAGGTCAGGCTTCAGGAAGAAATCTATCGTTCCGAGCGATATCATTACCCGCTGAGTGTGATGATGATCGACGTGGATGACTTTAAGGATCTCAACGACAAATACGGCCACATTGTCGGCGACCGAATCCTGAAGTCGTTCGCCGACCTGATCCAGGAGGCGATTCGTGATTCGGATGTCCCGGCGCGCTATGGAGGAGAGGAGTTTCTCGTGCTCCTTCCAGAAACATCCTGCCTGGACGGGGCTGCGGCCGCGGAAAGGATTCGCAAGGAAGTGGCGCTTTGTCCATTCCGGATCGGGACCCATTTGGAAAAAATAGCCCAATTCACCGTCAGCATCGGGGTTTATTCTTCTCCCTACCACGGCCAGACCGTGGAAGAAATCGTCAACCTGACAGACGCTGCTCTCTATCGCGCTAAAACTGAGGGCAAAAACAGAGTCGTCGTTTTTATTAAATAAAGGAAGCGAGGCTGATGAATTCTGGCCGACAGGGAAGACTCCCCTCTGAGCATGGGGCCGGAGGCTTGGCTTGGGGCGTTCTCTTAGCCAGCATAATCTCGGAGGGAGCCGAATGAAAGAATGGGTTTCTCGAGGCAAAAGCATCAGGCTGGTCCAGGGCAATATCGCCCTCCTGGATAGCGAGGCCATCGTCAACGCGGCCAATACATCCTTGATTCTCGGCAGTGGGGTCGCGGGAGCCATAAGAAAATACGGCGGGCCGTCGATTCAGGCGGAGTGTAGCGCGCTGGCCCCCATCAAGACCGGAGAGGCCGTCATCACCGGTGGAGGGAATCTCAAAGCTAAATATGTCATCCACGCCGCGGGGCCGGTCTTTGGAGGAGGCGACGAAGAGAAAAAGCTGGCCAGCGCAACCCGCAACAGCTTGAAAATCGCCCGCGGCAGAAAAATTCGGAGCATCGCCTTTCCCGCGATCAGCACCGGGATCTTCGGTTTTCCGCTCCAAAAATGCAGCGAAATCATGATTCGGGAGACCGTCGAGTTTCTGGGAATCAACGACTATCCGCAGGAGGTCATCTTCTGCCTATTTGATGAGCAAGCCCTAGCAACCTTCGAAAAAACCCTATCGGCGGCCTTTCCGCAGGATCGAGAATAATCCGAACAGGACGAAGCCGAGCAGGACGATCGTGCCGGAAGCGGGCAAGTCGAAAAAGAATGCCAGCGCCAGCCCCCCGACGACTGATAAAACCGAAACGAGACAAGAGAAGAGCAGGGCTTTCTTAAAGTTCGAGGCCACCTGGAGGCCTGCCGCTGCCGGGATAACGATCAGAGCTGCGACGAGGAGAATCCCGACGACTTTCATCCCCAGGACGATGGTCACTGCGGTCAGAACCGTCATCAACGTATCGAGCCCGCCCACAGACACTCCAGAGACCAGGGCCGATTCCCGGTCAAATGTCAAGTACATGAACTTATGATAATTGCCGATGACCAGGACGAGGACTGCCAGCGCCAGACAAAGGGACAGCCAGACTTCCAGGGGCTCGATGGCCAGGATCTCTCCGAAAAGAAAATTGAGAAGGGCGACATTGAAATTGTGGGCAAGACTCGCGAGTATCAGGCCGAGGGCCATTCCCACGCTGCTCAGGATAGCGATGGCCGTATCCCCGTAGAGGCCGGCCTTCTCCTTGAGCTTCATGATCCCCAGGGCGGCGATGACCGAGAAGATCAGGGCAACGGCCAGGGGTGTCGTCCGAAGCAGGAGCCCAAGGGCGACACCGGCGAAGGTGAGATGGGACAGGCCATGGCCGATCATGGCATCCTTTCTGAGCAGCAAAAAGACACCCAGCACGGCGCAGGCCAGACCGATCAAGAGACCGGCCAGCAAGGCCCTTTGAAGGAATCCGTAGCTGAGAAGCGCTGCCATAGCCCTCGGGCATTCCCTAATGATGATGAGAAACGAGATGGCCGCCGGCCAGCATGTTCTTAAAAGCTTCCGAGCGGCAAAATTCTTCGTGCGAGCCGTGATAGACGAGCCGCTGATTGAGGCACGCCACCCGAGTGACATGCTTGTCAACGATTCCAATGTCGTGCGTGATTTGGACGATCGTGATGCCCTCTTTTCGATTCAGACCGTCGAGCATTTGATAAAAATGTTCTTGGGTCTCGACGTCGACTCCGGTCGTCGGCTCGTCCAGGAACAGGATCCGGGGACGCCTGACGATCGCCCTGGCGATAAAGACGCGCTGTTGCTGGCCTCCGGAGAGTTCCCCGATGCGCCGGTTTTCGAAATCCTCCATGCCGACAATCTCCAGGGCCTGCCGGATGCGGGCCTCTTCATCCTTCGTCATGCGGTGGAGGAACTTTTCGGCTGACAAGAGCGCCATGGCCACGACTTCTTTGGCCGAGGCCGGGAAGAACGGATCGAAATGGGTGGCCTTTTGGGGAATATAGCCGATAGCCCGCCAGTCCGAAAACTCTTCGACGGCTTTCCCCATTAGGAAAATACGTCCCTGGGAGGGCTTGACAAGGCCCAGGATAAGCTTGAGCAGGGTCGTTTTCCCCGAACCGTTGGGCCCCAGGATGGCCAGGAAATCTCCCTGACGGATGGACATGGAGATGTCGATGAGGATAGGAGTGTAGCCGTAGGAGAAACTCACCTGGTCGACCTTGACCAGAGTCTTTTCTTCAGTTGCAGATGAGTCCAAGTTTCAAATTCTCCAGGTTTTTTGCCATGAGGTCCAAAAACGTCACCTGCGACTTCCATTGTTCCTTGGTCAGATTGTGCCCGGGGTTTAAGAGAGATGTCCTGGCCCCGACCTCCGCGGCGATCAACCGGGCCACTTTGTCGCTCACGCTGGCCTCAAAAAAGATGGTCTTGATCTTGAGCTTCTTGGCAAGTTCTATGATCTCGACGAGCTGCTTTGGGGTCGGCGCTGCATCGGGACTCAGTCCATAGACCGGAATCTGCTCGAGATGATAACGCCGGGCTAAATAAGCAAACGCCGAATGCCCACCGAAAACAAAGGTCCTCTGATTGCAGCGGGCCAGGCCGTCCCGAAAGGCGGCATCCAGCGCCTGAAGCCTGGCTTTATAGGCGGCTGCGCCTCGGCCAAACAGCGTATGGCTCCCAGGCTCGATCCCGGATAGGGCTGTCTCGATTCGGTCGACGATCATCTGGTCCAAGCTCAGATCCAACCAAACGTGCGGGTCGAATCCGCGATTATCTCCAGACGCTTGTACGCCCTCATTCCCGGGGAGGAGAGTCAATCCCCGGCAAGCTTCCAGAGTTCGGAGGCCGGGCTTGGAAATACTCCTCAATATATCGGCAAGCCAGGGCTCCAAGTCGGCACCGATGAATATGACAAGATCCGAGGCAGCGAGCTTTTCCATATCGCTGACCCGCGGCTGCCAGGTATGGACGTCCGCACCCGGTGGCAGAAGGAGGTTCACCTCTCCCCTGTCCCCGACTACGGCACGGGTGAATTCCCAGAGGGGAAAGACTGTCGTGGTAATCTTGATTTTTGGTCCGGCGAGCAAATCCGGAGTCCCTGACGAAAAAATAAATCCTGCCCAGGCGACGGAGACAACCGCCCGGATAATCGCTTTTTTAAACATCCCGAAATGCCCGGTTGCGGAAAACCGCTCCTGCATTTTAAAGAAAGCCGTCGAGAAAATCAATGCGCTTGAAAGCGGACTGCATTTGTGTCATGATTTTTGCGCCTGACGTTCGGAACGCTGGAGGTGGTTAGATGGCTCCGGTTTTGTCTGAGCTCAAACCCTCGCCGCTTTGGAAACATTTCGATGAGATCTTAAAAATCCCACACTGTTCGGGAAATGAACAGGGCTTGGCTGAATATATCTTAGGTCAGGCCAAGCGCCTGAAACTCTCCGCGAAAAAAGACCAAACGGGGAATGTCCTTGTCCGCAAACCCGCCACGCCGGGCCGCGAAAAGGCCGACACCATTGTCCTCCAAGGACATCTGGATATGGTGGGTGAGAAGAATTCCGATGTCGTCCATGACTTCAGAAAGGATCCGATCGTGGCCGAAATCCGGGATGGCTGGGTCACTGCTAACGGGACGACGCTGGGATCCGACAACGGGATCGGTGTGGCCTCGGCCCTGGCCGTTATGGAAGATGCGGGACTCGTCCATGGCCCGCTGGAATTCCTTTTCACAGTCGACGAAGAAACGGGGTTGACGGGGGCGAGAAAAATAGCGGCCGGCTCCCTCCAAGGGAAGAAACTGATCAACCTCGACAGCGAAGAGGAAGGGACCTTCACCATCGGCTGCGCCGGCGGCGCCGATTCGGAGATTCATTTTCCGCTGAAGCGGAAGACTCCCAGGCTCGGCCAGCGTTGCCTGCTCAAGATTTCCGGCCTGCGAGGAGGTCACTCCGGGCTGGATATCCATCAGGGCCGCGGCAATGCCATCCAGCTTCTGGCCCGGGTTCTCTGGCAGATGAACGAGCGCTTCGCCATTGAGCTCATCGGCATTGAAGGCGGCAACAAGAGAAACGCTATCCCCCGCGAAGCCTGGGCTGATTTTTTCACAGCGCCTGCCAAAATCGAGTCCCTGACGGGCTTTGTTCAAAGCGCCTGCGAAAAAATCCGAGACGAATACCGGATCGTCGAAAAGGACTTTCAATATGCTCTCCAGACGGCAGACCGAAAAAAGATGAACCCCATGACGGCCGCCAGCCAAAATGCGCTCATCAATTTCCTGTTCACCTGCCCCCACGGCGTTCTCAACATGCACTCGGAAATAGCCGGTCTCGTCGAGACCTCCACCAACCTGGCCATCATCCGCTGCCGCCCAAACGCCGCACAGATTGTCTGCAGCAGCCGCAGTTCCGTCGCCTCGGCTCTCCAGGCTACCCGCGACAAACTGAAGGCTTTCGTCGAACTGGCCGGAGCGAAAATCAGGCAGCCGCAAGGCTATCCGGGATGGACGCCCGATCTTGGATCATCCCTTCTCAAGACCCTCAAAGCCGTCCACATCCAAGTCTTCGGCAAAGAGGCTCGGATCGTCGCCGTCCACGCCGGGCTCGAATGCGGCATCATCGGAGAACGATTTCCGGGGATGGACATGATTTCTTTCGGCCCGACGATCGAGCATCCCCATTCGCCCGAAGAACGGGTCAATATCGCTTCCGTAGAAAACTACTGGAAATTACTGACGACCGCCCTTCAGTCGCTCGCTTGAGCCTGAGGTTTCGATGCCGCACCGAATTGGGGAATTCGGTTTCTTGATCCATCCTTTTTGAAAGGAAACGCCATGGAAAAAAAACAAATCGCCATCTTAGCTCTCGTCGTTCTTGTTTTTCTAGGGCTCCTCGCAGGAGGCTGCAAGAGGAGGGAGAAAACACGGGCTGCCCAGGCTCCGCCTGCAGAAATCAAGGGAGACCTCAACATTCTTCACACAAGCCCCCAGGGCCCGACGCAGACCGCCCGCGAGGCCGAGGAAATCGTGGTCATGTTCGATCATCCCATGGTTGCCCTTCAGCCGCTTCCCCAGGTCGAAGAAGCCGCCCCGATAAAATTTGAGCCGCCGCTGGCCGGGATATGCCGCTGGATGGGGACAAAGACATTGACCTTCTCCCCTAAAGAGCGGATTCCCTTCGGGACATCGATCAAAGCCACAATTCCCAAGGGGACGAGGTCGCTCGACGGATACGGGCTGAAAGAGGACAAGGTCTGGAGCTTCGAGACAATCCGGCCCCGTCTCGTCAGGTATTTTCCCGAAAACAACCAAGGGCAATTGAGGCTCGACACAAAAGCCCTGCTCATTTTCAACCAGCCCGTTGAGGCGAATATGGTGAAGGGCTTCATCGCTTTGACCGCCATCAGCCCGGACGGGAAAGACCAGCCTCTTGACTTTAGCCTGGGGCCGCCGGCTAAAAAGACCCTGGAAGATGCGGATCTTCCGGTGGGAGTGGAGAGGTCTCTTCTTCTCGAAGCGGCCGAGCCGCTGAAGCCGGATTTCTCTTATGCCGTAGAGCTTCGTTCGGGCCTGCCGGGGAAAGAGGGCCGTCTTGGGATGGACAAGGCCGCCCTCTTCCGCTTCAATACGTTCAAGACGTTCCGGTTTGAGGGCCCGGAAGACGAGGAAGGCCAAGATCCCTACGACTCGGTCAGGCTGAATTTCTCCAATCGCGTGATCTACAAGGATTTGGTCCAAAAGATCCGCTTCGATCCTCCGGTTGAAATTCCCGAATACTATTCCGAATGGGACCATGGCCAATCCTCCCTTTATCTCTCCGTCCCGCTTCAGCCCGAAACGACATACACCATTCATATCGCCGCGGACCTTAAAGACGAATTCGGCAACAGCCTCGGCCGGGAAGCCCAAGCCCGGCTTTCCACGACCGGCTACAAGCCGTATGTAGACATGGCGACCGGCCACGGGATCATCGAAGCCTATGGGAATCTGGCCTATCCTTTTTATGCCTGCAACGCCACCTCGGTCAAGCTCCGGGCGGCCCGTGTCGGCCTCGAAAATGTCATCCCCGTCCTGGATGAGCAAAGACTTTACTACACCAACAAACCGTATTCGCCGGAGCCGGGATTCTTTCAGTTGGACAAGGTTCTAAAACTCACCCTGCCAAGAAACCAGAGGCAGGTCGTTCCCCTGGAACTTAGAAACGTTCTATCGGACCGATATGGATTTATCTTCCTCGAGCTGGATACGCTTGTTCAAGAGGATCGAACCTATCCAAAAGCTTTTCTTCAGGTCACAGAGCTGGGAATTTCCGCTAAATTCTCGTTCGAAAACAATGTCATCTGGGTCACGGAACTCCGGACCGGGCAGCCCGTCGCCGGGGCCGACATCGAAATCCGGGATGACGGGAATGCCGTTCGCTGGCGAGGCAAAACGGACGTCCAGGGAAAGGTCGAGACCCCGGGCTGGAAGCGTCTGGGGATCCGGAGCAAAAACAAATGGGATAAACCGCACCAGTGGGTGTTTGCCCGGCGGGGACAGGACCTGGCCTTCGTTTCGTCGAATTGGGGGACGGGAATCGAGCCCTATAGGTTTAACATTTACGAAGAGATGTATGCCGAGCCGGAGAAAATCCACGGCTCGATCTTCACCGAACGAGGGATCTATCGCGCCGGCGAACTCGTCCATATCAAGGGTGTCGTCCGGAAGAACGAAAAAGGCCAGTGGAAGCTTCCCGATCAGAGAAACGTCGATTGTGAAATCAAGGACCCTTTCGAAAAAACGGTCTTTAAAGGCAAACTCGCTCTTGACGCATTCGGCTCATTCGCCCATGACCTCGAAACCCGCGAGGACGCTTCTTTGGGGACGTATAGCATATCGGCCAGCATTCCTTCCGAAACAAAGGGAGGAAGGGAGTATGACATTCGGGAGACATTCCGAGTCGAAGCCTTCCGACCGGCCGAATTTGAGGTCCATCTTCGCACGCTCAAGGAAAGTTTTATCTTCGGCGATATGTACCAGGCTGAAATTCGCGGAACCTATCTTTACGGCGGAGCAATGTCCGGCCAAAAGGCGTCCTGGTCGCTGAGGCTGAATCCGTCATCCTTTGCGCCTCCGGGTCACAAGGGTTTTATCTTCGGCAACGAGATGGACTTCAGCGAAGAGGAGGGGGCCTCAGAAAAAAGCCGGCTTGTGGCCTCGGCCGAAGGCAGCCTCGATCCCCAGGGAAGGCTCGAAATCAAGGCGCCCCTGGTTCCGGAAAAAGAAACCTCGACAGTCTCGGCGTCTCTCGAAGCCACGGTCGAAAGCCCGAGCCGGCGATCGATTTCCAATCGAATCAATGCCATCGTCCACCGAGGCGAATATTATATCGGCCTTCGGGCCAATTCCTCCTTCCTCACCAAAGGGGAAAAAGTCAACCTCCAGGTCATAGCTGCCTATCCCGACGGAGCCATTGCCTCAGGCAAAAGAGTTCGCGCCCGACTCATCAAAAGGGAATGGCGTTCCGTCCGAAAGGCCGAGGTCGGAGGCCGTTTCAAGTGGGTCTCGGAACAGGTCGATAGCGAAGCCGGAAGCCAAGAACTCCAGACACGAGGCGAACCCGTCGAGATTTTTTTCCAGCCTGAAAAATCGGGGTTCTATCTGCTGGCCGCGGAAAGTCAGGATGGCCGCAAGAACAAGATTCTGACGTCCACCTATCTTTATGTTACCGGAAAAGATTACGTTCCCTGGGAGCGCAGGGACGATGATTCCCTCGAGCTCGTGGCAGACAGCGACCAGTACAAACCCGGAGAAACAGCCAAAATCCTGGTCAAATCTCCCTATGAGCGGGCCAAGGCTCTCGTATCCGTGGAGCGGGAAATGATCCTTCAATCCCAGGTCCTCGAGATTCAGGGAAGCACGAGCCAGATTGAGATTCCGATAACCTCGGAGGCCATCCCTAACATCTATGTCTCCGTTCTTCTTGTCCAGGGCCGAACCTCGAAAGCATCTGCCGGCGAAAGCCAGGATGTCGGAAAGCCGTCTTTCAAGATCGGCTATGTCAGTTTGAAAGTCGATCCCTCGGAAAAGCGGCTCTTCGTGGATATGACGGCCGATAAAAAAGGCTATAAGCCCAGGGACAATGTCTCTTTGCGACTCAAGGTCCAGGATTTCCAAAAAAAAGGGACGCCGGCCTCGGTCGCCTTGGCGGTCGTCGATGTCGGCGTTTTAAACCTCATTGGCTATGAGACGCCAAACCTGTACGGGAGCTTCTACGGCGAAAGATGGCTTTCGGTCCAGACGTCGGAATCACGCATCCATGTCGTCGGTCAAAGACAATATGGGGAAAAGGCTGAGAATGTCGGCGGCGGAGGAGGGACGGCGATGGCCGCGTCAATGAGCCTGGCTGAAGTCGAACTTCGAGGGACCTTCAAATCGACGGCCTATTGGAATCCCTCGATCGTCACCGACGCCAATGGCGAAGCGAAGGTCGAGTTCGCCCTTCCAGATAACCTGACAACCTTCAGAATAATGGCCGTCGCTCAGACCAAGGACTCCCTTTTCGGCCAGAACGAATTGGCGGCCCAGGTGTCCAAGCCGATTCTGCTCCTGCCCTCGGTCCCAAGATTTGCCCGCCAGGGAGACAAGTTCCAGGCTGGAGTTCTCATCAACAATAACTCGTCTCTCAGAGGGAACGTCCAACTGGGCGTCGAAGCCAAGGGCATCCTCCTTAAAGATAAGAAGAATATCCAGGAATTTCCGCTGGGCCCCGGGGAACAGAAAGAAATCCTGTTCTCTTTTGAGGCCGCCCGGCCCGGAAAGGCGAACCTCTCTTTTCGGGCGCGTATGGGAAACGATTCGGACGGCCTGGACATATCGATTCCCGTAGAGCTCCCAAGGCCTAGGGAGACGGTCGCCACGTTCGACCAAGCCAGTGAACCCCGCCAAGAAAGTTTATCTATCCCAGAGGCGATCGATCCGGCGGAAAGCAAGCTCGAGGTCCAAGCTGCAGCCTCGGCGCTCACGGGGCTCCAAGGGTCCTTGGAATACCTGTCCGATTATCCGTATCTCTGTCTGGAACAACGAGTGTCTGGCATCCTTCCGTTTATCGTCGCCGCCAAAGTCATTCAGGATTTCAAACTCAGCCCGATGTCCCCGAACGAGGCCAAGGCGCTCGTCCAGGCGACCATTAAAGAAATCTATGCCTGCCAGAAGGAATCCGGCGGCTTTGGCCTCTGGCCCGACGCAGCGCACGAATCTCCGTTCGTCTCCTGTTATGCCGTCTTTGCCTTGCTCAAAGCCCAGGAAGCGGGATTCGATGTTGACAAAGCTCGGTTGGCAAATTCGGCGGCATACCTCAAAAGACTTATCCAAGCCAAATCGGACACGCTCCATTTTCCGACGAGCGTCCGCAGCTTCAAGACCGTCCAGGCCTTCGCCCTCTATGACCTTGCCCTCCTCGGCCGCGCCGAGCCGTCCTACGCCGAAAAGCTCTTCCAGGAAAGGGACAAGCTTTCACTGGACGGCCGGTCATTTCTGCTGAAGGCCTTTTATTCGGCCGCAGGCGCATCGACGGTACAAAATACCCTGATCAAGGAATTTCTCAACAAAATCAAGGTCACTCCGTCTCTAGCCCATTTCGAAGAAGAGGAAGACCCGGCATTGGCCTGGATTTATTCTTCGAACACTCGGACGACGGCGCTTATCCTCCAGACCCTGATTGAAGTCGGCCAGGAACATCCCCTTCTTCCGGCCACGGCTAGATGGCTCGTCGAAAAGAGAAAAGCGGGGCACTGGCACTCGACCCAGGAAAACTTCTTCGTTTTCTATGCTCTGAACGATTTCTACAAGCGCCAGGAAAGGATCACGCCGGATTTTAGGGCTGAGATCAGCCTAGCTAGAAAGGTCCTGCTCAAGGAATCCTTTAAGTCAGCGACGCAGACGGCAAAGGCCGTCTACGATCTTTCCGAATTTCGGTCTGGCCAAACGCTTCCCCTGAAGATTGACAAACAGGGACCGGGAATTCTTTACTACGGCGCCCGTTTGACCTATGCGCCCCGCCAGAAGCTCGAGCCCAGAGACCAGGGAATCGCCGTCTACAAGACCATTTCATCATTAGACGGCAAGCCCTTGGAATCTATCAAGGCCGGGACGCTTCTCGTTGTGACGCTCGAGCTCGTTTTTTCGAAGGAGAGCTTGTACGTCGTTGTTGACGATCCCCTTCCGGCCGGTGTGGAGGCTGTCAATCAAGACTTTCTGACAGAAAGTGAAGAGATGCGAAGAAAGCTCGCGGCCCTGGAAGGAGAAAGCGCCGCCAGCTTCTGGGAAGGCTTCAATCATATCGAGTTGCATGACAACCGTGTTTTACTTTTCGCCGACTCCCTAGCCGCGGGCATTCACAGGCACCGTTACCTGGCCCGGGCGCTAACCCCAGGCCAGTTCATGATGCCAGGGACCAAAGCCGAAGAGATGTATGCGCCCGAAGTTTTCGGCCGGAGCGCCGAGCAGGCCGTGAAAATCATAAAGTGAAGCTTCGTAAAAAGCGCCTTGTCTATCCGATTCTTTCGGTGTGCTTTATCTTCCTCCTGGTTTTCGGCTCATTTTATCTTCCCATCGGCCGCGGCCGGCTGAACCCCGGTCCCGTCATCTCGCTCCTCATCACCGACCGCGAAGGAAGAACCCTTCGCGAGGTTTTGTCAGATGAGGGAGGGCGATGCCGGTGGGTCGGCCTTGAAAAGATCTCGCCTTACGTTCTTCAGACCGCTCTCGCCTCCGAAGACAGGCACTTTCTCGTTCATCGTGGAGTCAACGTCTACGCCATCGCCAGGGCCTTTGTTCAAAACATGCGCAGCCAGAAGGTCATTTCGGGCGCCTCGACGATCACCCAGCAAGTCGTCCGGAATATCTATCATTTTCGCCGCAACGTTTTCGCAAAAATCCTGGAGGCCTGGCTGGCGATCCGATTGGAGCACACTTTATCCAAAGAGGACATTCTCATCCAGTACCTCAATCGCATCTCGTATGGAAATCAGGCTTATGGCATCGAAGCCGCTTCGCGGCTCTATTTTGACAAGCCTGCCTCGGACTTGAGCCTGGCCGAAGCCGCTTTCCTGGCCGTCCTCCCCCGCTCCCCTTCAGAGTTGAACCCCTATCGGAATTTATCGGCCGTCGAGCGCCGAAAGACAGATTTGCTCGTCCGAATGGCCAGCTGGGGCCTCGTCGATCGAGAAAAATTAGAACGGGCCGTAGCGGAGCCACTCAAGATTCATCCGGCGGGGGAAAAGTTCAGAGCCCCGCATTACTGTGATTACATCCTCGCTCAATGCCCACCGGCGAAAAGAGCCGAGTTTTCAGTCATCCGGACGACTCTGGACTATCCCCTCCAGGAAAAAATCGAAATCCTGCTCGCCAACCGTCTGGCCCTCCTCCAGAAAAAAGGAATCTCAAACGGCGCCGTCCTCGTCCTGGACAATGCCAGCGGCGAGATCCTGTCCATGGTCGGCTCCAGGGATTTTTTCGACGCCCGAAACGACGGCCAAGTCAACGGTTCAGTCTCTCTGCGCCAGCCCGGATCGACGCTTAAACCCCTGACGTATGCTCTGGCAATAGAAAAAGGGATGACGGCGGCCACCGTCATCGAGGACACCCCCACTGAGTTTGCGACGCTCGAGGGGACTTTCGCGCCGGAGAATTATGACGACAGATTCCATGGCCCGATCCGACTGAGAAGCGCTCTGGCCAGCTCGTATAATATCCCGGCCGTCTCCGTGCTGCAGGAGATCGGGCCGGACCTGCTCTATCAAAAGCTAAAAGACCTGGAATTCAGGAGCCTGCAAAAATCCGCGAGTTTCTACGGTGTGGGTCTAACATTGGGGAATGGAGAGGTGACCCTGCTCGAGCTCGTCCGCGCCTATGCCGCGCTGGCCCGGGCAGGCTGGTTTCTCAAAGAGCGCTCCATTAGGATATACGTCCGGAAGGATGGCCGCGAAATCATCCCGCCCGAGGGCCCGGGCCGCCGCGTTTTTTCGGCCGAGGCTGCCTATATCATCACCGATATCCTCGCCGACAGAGACGCCCGTGTTCCCACTTTCGGATACTTCTCCCCCCTTAACTTTCCTTTTCCTGTCGCTGCCAAAACCGGGACCTCGAAAGATTTCAGGGACAACTGGACCGTAGGCTATACTCCCACTTACACGGTCGGCGTCTGGGTCGGCAATTTTGACGGCAAGCCCATGCACAATGTCTCAGGCATGAGCGGAGCGGGGCCTCTGTTCAGAGACGTCATGCTGCTCCTTGCGAACCGCATGAAAAGTGAAGTCTTTGATGAGCCTCCAAACCTGGTCCGCGTCGCCATCTGCCCGCTTTCGGGACAGTTGCCTTCGGATCGATGCCCGGGTACGATCGAGGAAATTTTCATCGCCGGGACAGAGCCGCAGACGACCTGCTCCCTTTCCCACAGCCGGGAAGCGAATCGGCCGGCACCCGGTCCGATGAATTTCAAGCCTCGCTCTTCTGAAATCGCGATCGCCTTTCCGCAGGACGGCGATATTTTCAAGATGGATCCCGTCCTGCGCCAACCCTATCAGGCGATCATTCTCCGGGCTTCCTTGAAGGAGGCTCTGGAGGTCCGGCTTGTCGAGTGGTGGGTGAATGGCCGCAAAATCGGGGACAGTCACCGGCCTTTCAGCCTAAACTGGAATCTAGCCCCGGGTTCATATACAATAAAAGCCCGCGCCTTGCTCACGGACCGAGCGGTCGAGAGCCGTTCCGTGAAGGTTCTTGTTTTGTCATAATTTTCGAAGGAGAGCGCCGGATGAATCGACGGGAAGCCCTCATCGCCCTAAGCGCCTCAGCTCTTGGAGCCTCCAGAGTTCTATCCGCCTCGCCGAGGAGTGAAGAGATGAAAAAAGAAGTGAAGACCGACCAAGCCCCCCAAGCCATCGGGCCCTATTCCCAGGGCATCATTGCCAACGGTTTCGTGTTTTGCTCGGGCCAGATCCCCATTGTCCCGCAAAGCGGCCAGCTCAACACGGGCGGCATCGAAGACCAGACCCGTCAGGTGCTTAAGAACGTCGCCGCCGTGCTGGAAGCGGCGGGGACATCGTTGGACAACGTCGTCAAGGCCACGGTCTTTCTTCAGGACATGAATGATTTCGCCGCTATGAACAAGGTCTATGCAGAATTCTTTAAGCCGCCTTTCCCCGCCCGGGCCGCCGTCCAGGTCGTCCGCTTGCCCAGGGACGTCAAAGTGGAGATCGAGGTCACGGCGGTTCTGAAATAAACGGCCGAGCCGAGCGACTCGGTGTCCTATCCGCTGAAAGCGGACTGGACGAAAAGCCCGCAGTGGTTTAAAATAACGCATTATGCCTCTTTATGAATTCGATTGCCGGGCCTGCGGAAAGCGGTTTGAGGCCCTCGTCCGCTTGGGCCAGGAGAAGAAAGTGTGCTGCGGATTTTGCGGGAGCCGTGACATCCGGAAGCGTTTTTCCGCATTCGGCATCGGCGGCGGGTCCAGCCGGATCAAGACATCATCCGCCAGCTGCACTTCGTGCCAGAGCAAATCCTGCGCCACCTGTAAGTGAAGCATCTCTTCCATTAATTCCTTGATTTTTAGCAGACGAGAGACAAGAATATACATTTGGCTATGGGCGAGATTCGAATCGGCATCGATACCGGCGGGACATTCACCGACTTCGTCATATTCGACGGCCGGAAAATTTCCTCCAAAAAAATTCCCTCAACGCCGGCGAACCCTTCCCTAGCTATCATCGACGGTCTTCAAGAATTCCTTGGCCGTCCCTGGCGGCTGATCGTTATTCATGGAACGACTGTCGCCACAAATGCCCTTCTCGAACGGAAAGGGTCCAAGATGGCCCTGATCACGACAAAAGGATTTGAAGATATCCTTTCCATCGGCCGGCAGACCCGGCGCAATCTCTACAGCCTCCGAGGAGAGCGCCGCCAACCCATCGTCGAGGCCAGATTTTGCTTCGGGCTTGAAGAGCGAGTCACGGCGTCCGGCCGGATCGAGAAGTCTCCTTCCCCCGCGGCTCTCCAGGCAATCGTCAAAAAAATCGAGTCGGCTGGAATCAAAACCGTGGCCGTCTCCCTCATTAACTCTTACGCAAACCCGACCCACGAAAACATCGTCCTCTTAGCCCTTAAAAAACGAGATATTCTGACTTCGGCCTCCAGCCGGATCCTTCCTGAATATCGAGAGTATGAGAGGACGTCGACAACCGCCGTCAACGCCTACCTGAGTCCGATTCTTCAGCAGTATCTGACCCGGCTGGAGAAAAAACTCGATCAGGCCGACCTGAGGATTATGCAATCCAACGAAGGGTACATTTCGGCGGCCAAAGCCAGGATGGAGCCAATCCGGACGGTCTTGTCCGGACCGGCTGGCGGGGTTGTCGGATCTCATTATTTGGCCCAAGCGGCCGGCTTTAAAAAAATCATCAGTTTCGATATGGGCGGGACGTCCACCGACGTCTCCCTCATTGACGGCAAGATGCGCCGGTCGAATGAGAACGTCATCGGAGACTTCCCCGTCCGAATCCCGATCATTGATATTCATTCTGTGGGCGCCGGGGGCGGTTCGATTGCTTTTCTTGATAAAGGCGGGTCGCTTCGCGTCGGGCCGCAGAGTGCCGGAGCCGAACCCGGCCCCGCCTGCTATGGAAAGGGCGAACAGCCCACGGTGACAGATGCCAATTTAGTCCTGGGCAGGATCGACCCGGACTTCTTCCTCGGCGGCAGGATGAAAATCTATCCCGCCAGGAGCTTCGATGCCGTCAAAAAACTCGGGGCTCTGGCCGGAAAATCGCCCGTCGAAACAGCCGAGGGGATCGTCGACATCGCCAACGCCAATATGGAAAAGGCGATTCGTGTGATCTCCGTCGAGCGCGGTTTTGACCCAAGGGACTTTACCCTCTTTTCGTTCGGCGGCGCCGGAGGCATGCACGCCGCCGAAATAGCTTCCCACCTTCGCTTGCGCGGTGTGATCGTGCCCACCAACGCGGGTGTTCTATCGGCCTTTGGACTCCTTCTCGCCGATTCGGTTAAAGACTATTCCCGGTCAATCCTCAAAACCACAAGCCAAATTCGGCAGCCCGAGCTCGAACGGCTCTATTCCAGCCTCGCGCGCCGGGGTCTCAAAGACCTCGAGGGAGACGGATTTGCGGAAGATTCGATCGTCCTCGAGCGTTCGCTGGACCTTCGCTATTTGGGCCAGTCTTACGAGATTTCGATTCCCTATTCTCCCGGGCCACTGGTTAAACTCGAGGCAGCGTTCCATAGAGAGCATCAGAGGCTCTATTCCTACCATCACCCCAACGGACAAGTGGAAATCGTCAACATTCGGCTCAAGGCCAGGGGAATTAGTCGAAAAATCAAACTTTTAAAAACGCCCGTTGCTAAACCTCCTACCCGATCTCCCCTCCTGAAAAAGCAGCCGATTTGGTTCAGGGGGAAAAAGTGGCAGGGTGCTGTCTATGACCGGGCGCGGCTCTCGCCGGGGGCGCGCTTGTCCGGGCCGGCGCTTCTTGTGGATTTCGGCTCGACGACATTTCTGCCCCCCGGCTTTGGGCTTAGATTGGATGGATACTTGAATCTTCTCATCGGCCAGGGATAGGTTTTCATGAAGCGATTCGATTCGATCGAACTCGAAATTTTCAAGAACATATTCACCTCGATCTCCGAGGAAATGGGAGCCGTTCTGGGCAGGACGGCGCTTTCTCCCAACATCAAAGAGAGGAAAGATTTTTCCTGCGCCCTTTTCAACGCTCGGGGAGAGACGCTGGCCCAGGGTTCCCATATCCCGGTCCATTTGGGGGCCATGCCTCTCTCTGTGCAGGCGGCCCTAAAGGCAAAGGCCTTTGACGACGGAGATCTCATCCTTCTCAACGATCCCTATCAGGGGGGGACGCACCTTCCCGATCTGACATTCATCACTCCCGTATTTTGCGGCGGGAAGCTGGCTTTTTTTGCGGCCAATCGCGCCCACCATTCGGACATCGGTGGCATGACCCCGGGTTCCATGCCTCTGGCAACCGAAATCTTCCAGGAGGGCTTGATTCTGCCGCCGCTCAAGCTGGTACGGAAGGGTCGGCTGGACGACGACCTGCTCAGCGTGATCCTGGCCAACGTCCGCACCCCCGATGAGCGACGGGCAGACCTATTCGCCCAGATTGCGGCCTGCGAAAAGGGAAAACAGAGAATCCGGGAAGCCGTTGAAAAATACGGCCTGGCCAAGATTCTCCTTTACGCGGACTTCATCCAGGATTATACGGAAAGATTCTTGAGAAACGCGATTCAAGCTATTCCGGAGGGAACCTATGCCTTCGCGGATTGCCTGGATGACGACGGGATCTCCGACACACCCGTTAAAATCGCCGTTCGAATTCGCATCCGAGGGAGCCGGGCCATCGTCGATTTCACGGGATCCTCGCCTCAAGTTAGGGGGAGCGTCAATGCCAACGCAGCGGTTACCCTGTCGGCGGTCTTATACGTCTTCCGCTCTCTCGTCGACGAAGAAATCCCCTTCAACACCGGCCTCTTGCGCCCACTGACGATTATCGCTCCCCCGGGCATGGTCGTCAGTGCCCAGTCTCCGGCTGCTACGGCGGCCGGCAACGTCGAAACGTCGCAGAGGATCGTCGATGTTCTGCTCGGTGCCTTGGCCCGCGCCCTCCCACATAAGATCCCAGCCGCAAGCTCAGGGACGATGAACAACGTGGCCTTCGGCGGCTACGACCCGTGGAAAAGGAAGCCTTTCGCCTACTACGAGACGATCGGCGGTGGCATGGGCGCCAGCCCGGAGAATCCCGGCCTGAGCGGCGTTCACACGCATATGACGAATTCTCTCAATACGCCTCTCGAGGCCCTCGAAAACTACCTCCCCATCCGGGTTCGCAGATACACTCTCAGGAACGGCTCGGGAGGCCGGGGCAGGAATCCCGGCGGCGATGGCATGATCCGGGAATATGAATTTAAAGTCCCGACGCATGTCACCATCATGTCAGAGCGAAGAAAATTCGCACCCTACGGCTTGCGGGGAGGCCGGCCGGGCGCCCCGGGAAGGAATACTTTGATATCCGGGGGGAAAAAAATCGTCCTGAAATCCAAGGTCAATATCTCCGTCCAGCCGGGCGATATTCTGCGCATTGAAACCCCGGGGGGCGGCGGCTATGGATGGAAGAATCGAAAGGAGAAATCATGAAAAGAGCGTCATGGCTGGCCATTCTTCTTATCGC
>Ga0315268_10001559_pt1 | contig 26369 bp, 31 predicted proteins | sample C1_top_MG_FD_204535 | JGI IMG/M metagenome (GOLD analysis project Ga0315268, IMG submission 204535) | Sediment microbial communities from Yellowstone Lake, YNP, Wyoming, USA - C1_top | ecosystem: Environmental > Aquatic > Freshwater > Lake > Sediment | place: USA: Wyoming | collected 2017-08-01
TCCGTGTTGTTGTGGGCCCCGTAGCCCCGGGGGAGGGTTCGCGCTGCTTATCAGGCGCAGTGGACCGAAGCCTGTCTGATGCGGACCACCGGAATCGAACCGGCCCCTGCGGGGGCGTTGCGTACGCCAGCCCCCGACGCAGCACCTTGCTGCCAGCCCGCGTGTGTTCCTAGAACGGGATGTCGTTGTCGAACTTCTGCCCGTCGTCGCTGCCGGGCTCGCGCTGGCCCTCCGTCGCAGGCGCCGCCGCCTGCTCCGGCTTCGCGCCGTCCTTCGGCTTGTCGGCAGGCGGAAGGCCCTGCCCGCCCAGCACCGTGCCCTTGTCCGCCGACTTCATCACGGCGTACACGTAGCGCGGGATCTCCGCCGCCGGGCCGTACTTGCCACGCACCTTCAGCGTGCGCTTGGGATCTTGCAGCGGATCGCGCCGGTTGATGTAGCGCGCGTCGCCCTTGCCCTTCGCGGCGTCGCCCGCCACGATGGTGAGCATCGCGCACTTGCCCAAGATGGCGTCCGTGTTGAACCCAGCGTCGATCTCCGCCTCCTTCAGCGGACGACGCAGGCACGCTTCGATGGCCTCCTTCAGCCGGTTCGTGTTGCCGAACGCCGAAGCGGGGACCACGTCGAACATCTGGAAGCAGTTGCCCTTGCTGTCCTGCGCCTCCAACTCCCAGACGATGCAGAACTTCGCGGACTTCTTCTTGACGCCCTTGTACTCGCTGTCGTGCATCCCCACGTCGAACACGTGCGCGCAGACGGCCAAGTGCATCCCCTCCTGCGGGCGCTCGTAGTCGCCCCCTCCGCCCGAACTCGTCTTCGTGACCGGCATCTGAAACCCTCCTGCCCGCGCTTGGTTGACGGGGGCGTGCCCACGCGGGCGGGCACGTCCCTGATGATGCGAAGACTCTACCAGATTCCGTCCGGCTGTCAAGCGGAAGCGGGAGCGTCCACGGCCCTGCGCCAGACAGGCTTGCCCAGCGCCACCAGCGAGAAGCCCGGCCAGCACGCTCCGACGAACGGGCAGTAGCCGCAGCGGAAGCCGACGAACGGCCCGCTGCCGTGCCGCTTGCTGTCGCGCGCCGTGTCGATCTGCTCCACGGGGCCGAACGTGCCGTCCGCGCGCGCGTTGCGCCCCGGCAGCGTGACGCTGACGGCCCACTTCGGACGCGGGACGTTCGCGAGGATGTACGCCAGCGCGGACTCCGGGTTGACGCCGTCCAGCGACGCCGTGAACGCGCGCACGTCGTCCAGCCCCACGCCCGTCTGCACCATCGCCAGCGTCCGCAGATGACGCCAGACGTACGCCGCCTTCGCGACCAACTCACGTTCGTGCTGCTCGTCGTGCGGGATGACCACTTCGCAGACGTGGCCCGTGGACTTCTTCACGCCGATGATGTAGCCCATCTTGCCGTCGCCGCGCCCGGCGAGCCGCAGCATGAGCATATACCAGCGCACCTGCGCGATGATGTCGTCCCGCGCCTCCGTCCACCACTTCGCGTTCGGGTTGCGCGCGGCTTCCTCCGCGTCGTCGTACCCGTAGTCGGACATCGACTTCCAATCCGCGACGCATTCGCCGTGGTCGTTCACGCTGATGGTGCAGTCGATGTTCCCGGCGATGGGGAACGGCTCCTTGCTGTCGTACCCGAAGTCCGCCGGGACGATCAGCGACGACAGCCGCAACTGCTCGCCGCCCACGTCGGGCGTCAGGAACTGCACGCCAGCCTGCCGCGCCAGCAGCATCCCCACCGCCTCCACGCTGTCGCCCAGCGTGAAGATGACGCGGGACCGGGGCGTGTCGTCCTCACGGTGCGCCGCCATCGGCAGCGCGTCGAACAACTGCCGCCGCGCGCAGTACCACTTGCTGCTGGGGGACGGCACGCGCACGCGATGCTCGCGCTTGGCGCCGAAGTTCTTGGACAGCGAGCGCCGCACGTGCGCCGCCGCAACGTCCAGCAGCGCGTCCGGCACGTCCTTGCCGTCGTTCCGCAGGTAACTGTCGATGGCATCCGCGATCATGGCGTGGCCTCCGTTGGGTTCGCAAACAGTACCACGAATCAAGCGGCTGTCAACTGTCTGCGTGAATCCATCCGCCCAGCGCGATGCGCCCGCTCATGGGGTCCGCGCTCCAGCACTCGACGGGCTCCACTTCGTGCTTGTCCTTCGGATGGAACAGCACCAGCCGATCCCACTCCGGCATGACCGAAACCGCGCCGCGTGTAAACGTCAAGGCCCCGCCGCTGAACAGGCGCGGCAGGTCGTAGCAGTACCAACTAAATGCCAGCCGCCTGCGCGCGTACTGCGACAGGCTGTTGTCCGTGTGCGGCTTGTAGAAGCCCCGGTGATGGTACAGCGCCGTCTGGAACTCCCAGCCGCCCAGCGTGAACGCCTCCATGCCCAGCATCCGCAGCGCGACCGGAACGCGCTCCAGCACGTGCGCCTTGAACTCGTCCAGCCAGCCGTCCGGCAGTTCAGCCATCCAGCCCGGCGGCATCACGTAGCCGACGCGGTGCTGCGTCCTGCTGGGGGACTCCTCGCGCCCCGTCGTGGACGGCATCATCAGCGCCACGTGTTCGCGCAGCGTGTGCAGGAACTGCTCGCAGCGTTCGTGCCCCATCACCCTGTCGGCCACGCACGGAGTGACCGGGCGCTGGCGCTCCGGCAGCGGGATGGTATCGTCGTCGTCGGTCATAGGGCGTTCCTCTGGCCTCCGTGGGAAGGGGGGCGGGCTTCGCGGCCCGCCCCCCAACCTGTCAGGCGTCCAGATACTTGCCGTCGTTCGGCCGCGCCTTGTCGAAGAAGCGACGCGCCAGCACCGTGTCGCCGTCCGCGAGCGTGACGTAGCGCGCGAACTCCGCCTTGGCCTGCTCGCTGCGGTACTGCTCCGTGCGCGCCGCGTCGATCTTGCCCGTGACGTGTTCGGCGATGCGAGCGCGCCCCGTCGCCGCGTCCGTGCGCGCCTTCTCCCCGGCATCCCAGCGCTTCTTCGCGTCCGCGTACGAGCCCAGCGCCACGCGCACGCGGTCGTACGCCTCACGGGAGAAATGCGCCTCCGTCGTCACGGTCACTTCGTCCGTCGCCGGACGCGCCACCTTGGAGTAGTCGCCGTCCTTGTAACTCGCGTACTCCGTGCCCATGCGCTCGCTGGCGCTCACCAGCGCCGCCACCTTCTCCGCGTCCTCACGCTTCGCGAAGGCGATGCCGCCTACGTTGTACGTGGTCACGTCCTTCGGCGCGATGGGCTTGACCGGCTCCGCGCCGGGGCCCGGGGGCAGGAGCGGCACGCCCTCTTCCGCGCACTCGCGGTCGATGTGGAACTGCACCTGCTCGTCGGTCAGTGACAGCAGTTCACCTGCCGTCAAGTCATCGAAACGCTTCATCGTCGTGGCCTCCGTGTCGCTGGGGGCTCCAGCGACGTGCGCGAACTGTACCACGCCGCAACCGGCTGTCAAGCGGAAGCCAGCGTCTCCAGCGACGCCACCAGCCGCTCCGCCGCGTTGCGGTACGGCGTCGCCTCGCCGCGCGCATACCGGCTGATGGTGGCCAGCGACACGCCGGACGCTCGCGCGATTTCCTCCATCGTGTGCTGCTTGCAGAGCCGCGTCACCAACTCCAGCACGCGCTTCTGCTCCTTCGTGCGCTCGCGGTCGAAACCCGGGCGCGCTCGCTTCGTCTTCTTGGTCATGCTGCCTCCAGAGTAAACCACTCGCCCGTCGGTGCAGCCGGGACCATCCCGTCTTGCAGCGCGACCGCCAGCCAGATGAACAGCGCTTTCGCCGCCTTGATTTCGCCGCGCATTTCACGGTATCGGAACGCCTCGCCCGTGTCCGGGTCCAGCGCGTCCACGCACCATCTGCGCCCATCGGAGCGCAGCGCGAGCGTGTAGCGCCCGACCGTTTCAACGGTCAGGGCGTCCTTCGTGAAGTCGCCAGCCATCCCGCGAACCTTACCACGTCTCGCCCGGCTGTCAAGTGTAGTCCCGCAGGAACTCGTCCCGCGCGTACGTGATGCCGCAGTGCCCCAGCGGGGGCGCCACCGCGAAGACGACGCAGCGCCCCGGCTGCTCGCGCAGGTACGTGTAAACGGGGGCCCACGGCGTATCCGCCACGGCGCGCGCGGACTTTGGGTACATCCGCGCCCAGAGCCGCAGCCCCAGCATAGAGCCCCCGATCAGGCAGGCCCCCAGCCGAATCTGCGCCGCCGCCATGTCGTCCACCACGTCCCTGCGCGTGTCCATGTCTTACGCTCCTGACGCTTTTCGGTTGTAGTCCAATCGGCTGTCGCCCGGTCGCGTGTGTGCGCGCGTGCGCGGACGCGCCTGCGCGCGCGCCCGCACGTGTACGAGGGATAGCAGGCTCAAAACGCTGGGGGGTAGCGTGTCAATCACGTAGTCCAATGCGGGGGCTGGGGGCTCCAGCCGCCCGCCGCCCACGCGGAGCCCGCCCTAAATGCCAGCCCCACCAGCGCCGCGCTGCTGCCCTCCGTGGACGGCAGCACCGTCTGGTGGAGCCAGCGGCGCCCGCTGGCGGGCTCCTCGCAGGCGAGTCGCAGGCCGGGCCCGCCCGCCCGCAGCGTGGCCCGGACGACCGCGAAGACGTACGGGCACGTCTTCGGCTCCACCAGCGGCTCGGGGGCCGTCTGCGGGGCGTCCTGCGGGCTCACGCCAGCCGCTCCGCCAACTCCGCCCGGAGCGTCACGTCGGCCAGCGGCATGGCCAGCAGGAGCGCCACCGCCTCCGCCCGGTACACCGGCCAGAACTTCGCGTCATGCTCGCGGATGCTCCGGGCGTTGTCGATCAGGTCCGCGCACTTGATCGTCTGCGCCTCCGGGCAGCACGCCGCCAGCCGCAGCGTCTCGCGCGCCTTGCGCTCCGCCCGGTTGCCCGTCGTCAGCGGCTCCGTCAGTTGATCGACCAGCCGCGCGACGGCGGGGCCGAACTCCATCAGCACGTCGTCCAGCGTGGCGCGCGTGTCCTCCACCACGTCGTGCAGGAGCGCTGCCGCCCGCATCACGTCCACGTCCGCCGCGTACGTCAGCGGCAGCGTGTTCAGCAGCGCCGCCACGGCACGCGGATGCTCCACGTAGCGCTCGCCCGTGTACTTGCGGAACTGCCCCGCGTGCGCGCCCGCCGCGAATCCATCAGCCCGTGCGATCAGAGACATGGGAAACCCTCCGTGTGTGTGTCGAGTGTAGCCGGGCGCCCCACGTGGAGCGCCCGGCGTTTGAACGTCCTAGAACGGCGGGATGATCTCGCCGGGCCTGCCCTGCATCGGCGCGGGCTTCGCGCCCACCTGCATCGCCTCGCCCACCTTGTCGCAGTCGTCGTTCGGGCACGTGGGAGCCGCCACGTCCAGCCACTTCTGCGTCGTCCGCACCGTGTAGCCGCACGCCTTGCACGCGCACTTGACCATCCGGCTACCCACCTGCTTCTTGGGCTTGTCGCTGACCGTCCACTCCGTCACGTCCATCTTCGCGTGCGGGTAGAGCCCCAGCGCGGGCAGCAGCGACGCCTTGAACTCCGCCTTCAACTCGTCGCTGGCCACCGTGCTAGTGGGCTTGCCGTCCAGCCCCAGCGCCTTGCAGAGCGCCGCGAACTCCACGCCGTGACCGGCCTCCGTGCCCAGCGCCGCGTGCGCGCACTCGTGCAGGAGGATGTCCAGCACGCGCGAGCCGTCGTCCACGTACGGCGTGACGAAGATTTCCACCGTGCCCTTCGCGCTCACCTTGGGGTGCCAGCACTCGCCCAGCACGCGCCCGCGCGCCGCCGTACCGCGCGAGGACGGCCAGCCGCAGGTCGCCTTCAGCGCCTTGGGGAGCGGCTTCCCGGCCTTCGCGAAGCGCACGCGGAAGGCGTCGATGGCCGCAGCCAGCCACTCCTCGCGCGTGTCGAACTTCGTGCTGTTCGACCGGCGCGCGTTCTCGCGGCCCGTCGTCGTCTTCGTCGTCTTCGCCGCAGTCATCGTCGCGTTGCTCATGGTCAGGTACTCCGTGTCAGCCACTGCGGCCGACGGTCCAAACTCTACACCACTTCAACCGGCTGTCAACAGAGAAAAGAAGGGGCGGTGTAAGTCCCGCCCCGGTAAGCGTTTACACGCGCGCCATCTTTCGCTCAAAGGCGCGCGCCGCGTCGTCCGCCTCCACCTGCGGCTGCGACTCGTACGCCTCCAGCCGCTCGTACTCGTCCGCCGTGATGGCCACGTCCCGCAGGTTCCAGCCCATGCGCGCGCGCAGCGCCATCATGGACGCCGCTGCGTGAGCGGGCGTCACGTCGCGCCCTTCGTGGTAGCGCGCCAGCACCTGCGTGCGGGGCTCGCAGCGCACCAGCGTGTCCAGCCCGTCCGCCGTCAGGAAGCCGAAGTTCGCCAGCAGGTCAGCCGTCAGTTCAGCGCGCGTCATGGTCAGGTACTCCGTCGGTCACTGCGACCGATGCGCGGAGTCTACCCCAAATCAAGCGGCTGTCAACAGAGAATCCGCTGTACGTTTACACGCCGGGCCCTTGACAAGTTCGCCCGGGGAGCGCGCGCTAAATGTTCGGCCCGGAAACGAAGCGGGCCCGGAGCGATCCGGGCCCGTGGGCATCTTCGCCGTGGCGTTGGATCGCCCGTCAGCAGCGGAGCCCGGAGCGCCGGAGGCTCGCGCGCAGGTTCGCGTACGCGCGCCAATCCCCCGGAGTGCCGGACGTGTACACCATCCGCTTCGTCTTGTCGGCGGGCACGAAGCAGACGTGGCCCTTGGTCGTCTTCTCCACCACCCAGCCCTGCGCCAGCGCCTTGTCGATCAGGTCGGCCACCTTGTCGTCGTTGCGAGCCATCGTCATCGTGCCTCCCGTCCGCCACTGCGGCAGACGTGCCCGTACAGTAGCACGTCTCAAGCGGCTGTCAACAGAGAACTACCGGGGCTTGCGCGGGGCGTCCAGCAGAACGTCGATCTTGGCCGACAGCACGGACTGCCCTTGCTCCAGCGCGGACTGCGCCTGCATGATGCGCTGGAGCGTGGCGAGCATAGCAGACTGCGCCGCCGCGCTGTTCTCCCAGCGCACCAGATCGGCCTTGCGCTCCGACTCCAGCGCCGCGATGCGCGGTTCATGCGCCGCCACCGCGTTCACGGCAGAGACGGAAGCCGCCTTCGCTTCGTGCGCTTCGGCCGTGGACTCGCCCCACGCCTTCGTCAGCACCACCACCGTGGCGACGACGCCGAACGCTGCCGACAGCGTGTAGAGGAACCAACCGGGGACCGTCAGCGACGATCCCCGGCCGTTGGCCGCTCCGACAGCCGACATGGAATCAGACCTTCGGCGTGGCGTCGGCCACGGCAGGGCTGGACTTCGCCACCGTGGTCGTGGCGCCACTGCCGGAGCGCAGCGGGGAGCCGCGCAACAGCCGCGTCAGGAACGTGCCCGTGGCGCCACCGCCGAAGATGACAGCGATCAGTTCGATCAGCGAGCCCGTCAGGGAGCCGGGGTCCGTCTTCGCGGACTCCGCCGTGTCGTGGTGCGTCTGCGCGTTCGCCGTGAACGCCGCCAGCGTTGCGTCCTGCACCGGCTTGCCCTTCGCGAGCGCGTCCACGTATACGTCGTGCTGCGTGTCCGCCGCCTTCACGCTGTCGTCCCTAACCTTCTGCAAGTCGTCCATCGACGCCGGAGGACTGAAGCGCACGCAGCCCGTCATGCCGAAGCCGCAGCAGATGATGGCGAGCGCCACGGCGTGCCGCCTCTTCGTCAGCATGAAGCCGCCCAGCGCCGACAGCACGCCCGCCACGGTCAGCGTGAGCCCCCAGCCGTCCGCGCGCGTCGCGTGCGGGTTCGCGGGCTCCACCGTGGGCTTGCTGTCGAGGACGCAGACGCCGTTCACGCACTTGCCGCCGGGACAGTCGTCCGCCGCGAGCGCGAGTGTGGCGCAGAAGATGGAGACGATCAGGAACAGCGGAAAGGAAAAGAAACGCAGCATCATGGCCTCCGGGTTACAGGTTCGGGAACACTCCCCAGACGGCGGAAAGGATGGCCTTGCTGCCGTCGTTGCCGACCGGCTCCGCGTCCAAGCGCGTTCCGATGCGGCAGTTGTACTTCGCGAGCGTCGCGCGGACTTCCGCGAAGCACGCCTGCGCGCGCATCCGCGCCACGCTGTCCGCGTCCATCGCGGTGGCGGGCTCGCCGGGCTGCTTGTCCGGCGCGGGCTCCAGCCGGACAGGCTCGCTGGCGGGCTCCTGCGTGGGCAGTACGGCTGCGTCGCCGACGGGCGGGACGGGGGCGGGGGCGGAAGGAAGCAGGCGCGGCTTGCGGCTCATGGTCGTGATGGACTCCGTTGCGTTCAAACGTACCGCAACATTTAGCCGCTGGCAAGCGCTAGTTCAGCAGCCAATACCGGCCCCACGAACCAGCGCGCACGTTCGGGCCGGAGCCCACAGCCTCGCGCTTGATGCGAGCCGCCAGCGTGCCCGCGTTCGCGCCGTTCACCAGAATGCCGCTCACCTTGTAGATTCGCGTCGTGGTTCCGGGCGATGCGGCGGACGCCGTGTTGTTGTCGTATGCCGTGGCCTGCACAGTCACGAACGTGCCCGCCGCCGTCCAATACGTCTGCTCGTAGTTGATGGTGCCAGCGCCGATGGTGGGGCCGTTGCACGCCACGTCGATACCCGTCGTCGTCGCGTCAGCGTCCGCGATGATGAAGAACTCAAAGGCGTACGTCTTGCTCGCCGCCACGGAGAACGTCAGGCTGCTGATGTCCGCGTACGCAGTTCCGATTGCCGTCTGCGCCGACGACTTGTACAGCATCGTCGGAAACCGCGCATCGTTTCCAGCAGCCGCCTGCGCGCTGCCCGCGCCGAGCGTACGCATGGACGCCGTGGCCGCTGCTCCGTCCTTGTTGGCCGCTGCCACCTTCGCGTCCGTGATGGCGAGCGCCGCCACCGTGGGGTTGGGGTACGTGCCCGTCAGGTCGCCGCCCGCGCTACCGTTCGGCGCGCGGCTGTCCGACAGGCGTGCGTCGTTGCCCGCAGCCGCCTGCGTGGAGCCCGCGCCAAGCGAGCGCAGGCAGTACAGCCCAGCGATTCCATCCAGATACGACGCATCGAAGTGGCTGCTGTTCAGCACTCCGCTGGCCACGCTGGGGCTGGGGTACGTGCCCGTCAACTGACCACCAGCGCTGCCGTTCGGCGCGCGGCTGTTCGTCGTCGTCGGATCGTTCGCCAACAGCGCGCGATCCGCGACGCCCGCCGCGCTCAACTTGACGACGCCGTAACCGCTGCTCCCTGCGCCCTCCAGCGGGCAGACAGGCATCACGATCCAGCGCGTGTCCGACGCCTGATAGACGAACAGCACGCACTCATTCACGCCAATATCGTAGAACGTGCTGGAAAGCACGTTGCTGCCGCCCACCATCGTGTCGGTGCCGCCGCGTGCAATCTGCACCGTGAACGACGAGCCGCTGCGGAACACTCCGACCGTGAAGCCGTCGCGCGGAGAGGAAGGCAGCGTCGTGTTGATCGCGCCAGACGGAATGACGTAGAACAGCGTGCCGTCGTCGGCAGGCGAAGAAATGGACCACGATCCCGTCTTGCCGACGACCGCCGCGAAGAACGAAGCCGCCGCGCTGCCGCCGACAGCCGCCCACGCGCCGCCGTCGTACGCCTCCAACTCCGTATTCGTCGTGTTCCAACGGACCATGCCCGTGGCGGGAGTCGTCGGCCTGTCGGCAGTGGTGCCGTGCGGGAGTCCGAACGCCTGCTTGCCGCTCACGCCCACGTACAACTCGCCCGTGGACTGCTGCACCTTCGCCGTAAGCAGCGCGGTTTCCACGCGCGCGCTGTTGTACTGCGAGAGGATGAAGCCTTCGTCCGTGTTCGCGCGATTCTGCCGCAGCACCACGGACTTCGCCGCCACGCCGCCGTCCTTCTTGGGACGACCGAAGAACAGCGACACGCCCGGCGCGTAGCCGACGAACGCCTCCACCAGCGCGCTGCCGCTGTTCGCCGCCGTGCCTCCGGTGCCGTTCAGCAGGTCGAACAGCATCACGTTGGGGGGCGTGTAAACGAAGCCGCCGCCGACGACGCCGCCGCGCGCGCGGGACTCCTCCGGGGACTTCGTGTACTTCCAATCGCCATCTTCCTGCGCGCCCCAAGCGTGTTGTGCAACCGTCTGCGGGCGCGCGGCCTCGTCCGCGATCAGGACAGCCTGCGACACTTCCGGGTTGTGGCGGAAGTCCACGAACCGCTTGTATTCCAACTGCGGACGGAACGACAGCGACGCGAAGGACTCCATGAGCGGATGGTGGATCAGGTACAGCCCGTCCTTCCACTCTTCGTCAACCACTCCGACCGTGGGCGTGATGCCGAGCCAGCGCGGAGTGCCGCGCACGCTCGCAAAGTCCATCGCGCCGGACTCGTCCAAGTTCGCGTAGTCGGTGCCGCCCTTGCCGCGCCCGCCACGGTACGTGTCCACCGCCAGCGCCGCCGTGCGGTCAACGCCCAGCGCGGACGTGCCCATGCCGCCCTTGCCGCCCCAGCCCAGCGCGCAGACAGGCTTGCCGCCCGGCGGGCTCGTCACGCCCGGAGACGGGAACCAAGACTTCGGGATCTTGCCATCGCCCCATCCGGGCATCGTGTCGGGATCGCCGTCCCAATAGCCGGGCGGCAGAGGCTCCGTGGTGACGCCCGGCGTGGTGGGAGTCGTGACGGGCGGGCCGCTGCGCCCACCAGCGCCGCCCGCAGCAGGCCCGCCCGGGTTGCCCGGCATCGGGTCGCCCGGCGTGGTGGGGCTCGCGGGGCGCTTCGGGCCGGACGGCGTGACGGGGTCCGTGGGCGTGGTCGGCGGAGCCGGATCGGACGGAGTGATGACGGGATCTTTCGGCTCCGGCACCGGCACGGGGTCCGGCGGTTCCGGCACTCCCTTGCGCGGGGGCTTCGACGGGGTCAGGTACGGAACCTCGCACCACCACTTCCATTTTCCCTGCTTCGTGCCGCCGAACCATTCGTGGTCCGCCGCGCCGTCCCAGCCCAGATGTACGCGCCCGACGCCCGGCAGCGGGCTGGGGTCCGGCCACTTCGCCTTCGTGAAGTGCAGCGGGCCGTCCTGATCCTTGTCGTTGTAGAAGAAAGCGTTGACGCTCACGTGCAGGCTGTTGCAGTGTTCGTCGTCCTTCGTCTGGCCGAAGGAGTGCTTGTCGCTCTTGACGTGCCCCAACTCCAGCGGGCCGCACGTCGGTCGATGCGCCGCGAAGCCGACGACGAGCCCGGACGGCTGCTTGCTGAACGGGCCCGTTTCGACGCTGAACGGCTGCTTCTTGGTCCCGCCGGTTCCGCGCCCCGGAGGAACTGCGCCGTTCGGCGGAGCCGCCTTCCCGCCGTTGATGTACGGGGACAACATAACGCTGCCGCCAGCGCCCGCAGGCGGAGTGTCCGGCACCGCAGGCGACGAAGACGCGGAGCCCGCGCTGGCGTTCGCGCTGTCGGTCGCGAGCCCGCCGGAGTAGTCGGGCCCCAACACGCCTCCGCCAGCGCCGGGATCGGGCGGGACCGTAGGCGACGGAGTGCCGCCCGTGCCGCCGCGCCCGTCCGCCGCAGGCGGATCGACCGGCGTCGTCGCCTTGCCGGGGCCCGTGTCGCGCGGCGTGGTGGGGTTGTCCAAGTCCGTCGTCGTCGCCGGGCTCTTCCGGTTGTCGCCGACGCCGATGCAGATGCCGAAGCCCGGCAGGTTGTCCTTGCCGCTGGGAGCCAACTGCCACGCCAGCGCGTTGCCGGGGCCCTTCACCAACTGCCCGACCGTGTCTTCCAGCGGGACGACGCGCATCATGGACTGCAAGCGCGCCGTGCGCCCCGTGATGCCAGCCACCGCGCCCTCGCCGCCCATCGCGATTTCGCCGTCCGGCTGCAAGTCGCAGACGATGGTGCCCATGTCGGGCGGGCCCCCGACGTTCGCCGCAATCAACCGGCTGTCAGCGTGGAACAGCAAGTCCTCCTGCGCGTGTTCCTCCGTGCCGGACATCGCGATGACCAGCGTCCCCTTGGGGAGCCCGGGGAGCGCCTTCGGCCAATCCTTCGCCGTGGCGTTCGCGTAGCGCACGTCCGCCAGATACGCGCGGTCCTTGACCGGCAGCGCCATCGGATCGCTGGAGCCCGCGCTGCCCGCCGCGCCAGCGGACGCACTGCCGCCACGGCCCAGCCCCGGCGTGACCGCTCCGCCCGGCGCCCGCGACGGGCCCGTGCCGGGCGACGTGACTGCGCCTCCGGTCGCGCCAGCCTGCCCGACGATGCCGCCGAACGCAGGCGACCACGAACCAGCGTAGCGCCCGTCGTGTCGGTCGTCCGTCTGCCAATAGCGGTAGGGGTGCAGGTCGCCCAGCGTCCCCAACTTGTCCTGCTTCGCCCACGTGACGATGCCCGCCTTCTCCCCCGTCTCGTCCAGCGTGCTGATGCGCCCAGCGACCAACTGCTGCCGCAGCGACAACTTCGCCCGCTTGTCGTGGTCCTGAAGCGGGAAGACGCCGTGTTCGGACCAATCGCGCGTGAAGGACATTTAGCGGTCGCCCTTGCCGAAGGGAACGATTCCAAGAATCAGATGGCGGGCTCCGTCGGTCAGCGTCGCGAAGCGGTCAAGCCTGCGCTGCTGCCCGGTGAACTCCGTCACCATCGTGACCTTACCAGACGGGGCCGGATGCGCCACGATAGAAACGCTGCCGACGGTGCCGCGCAGGCGCGGATTGTCGGTCATATCCGTGGCCATGTTGCCCATCGTCCCGTCGCAGTAGTTCGACAGCGCCTCCGCCGCCACCGCCTTCGCGTACCCTCGCACTTCCTGCTCTTCGTTGACGAACTGAAAGCCCGGCAGGTTCTTGGACTCGTCCACGGTCGTCGTCTTCGGATCGTCGCGCACGCCCGCCGCGAACGGATCGTCCGAATCCAGCCCCAGCAGTCGCCTGCACGTCGTCTTCGCCACGTCGTCCGTCAGCCAGCCGAAGCGCGCCGTGGCCTCGCTGGCGGGCACGAACACGTCCAGCGTGGGGCCCTTGCCGTCCTTCAGCATCCACGGGCCCTCATACTGATCTTCGATGTCAGCCGCGTGAACCGTCTGCACGTGGAACTGCTTCGTGTTGTTCGGCGCGCACGGGACCATCGTCAGCATCACCTTGTACTTCATCGTGGAGCGCAGGAAGATCCCGTTTAGCGCGCCTTCGTTCTCCATGCCGGAGCCCATCGGCTTCTTGTCCTGCTCCGACAGGTCGCGCGTGGGAACGGCCGCTTCGTCGTCGTTGTTCACCAGATGGCACGGCACGAAAGAGTCGATGATGCCGTACGGACTGCTGATCCACTCCAGACGGAAGATACCCAAGTCCCTGTCCAGAATCTGCACGCGCGTGGGGCCCGGCGCCGTCTCGCAGACGTTCTTGCCCTCTGCGGGATAGTAGTCCACGTTGCGATAGATCAGCGCCTCTTCCGGCTTCGTGCGCGAGGACATCAGTTTGCCCTTCGTGCTGGGGACGACGCACGCCTGCCCCCATACGTTCGCGGGGCTGCGCGTACCGGAGACGGGGTCCAGCAGAAACACGCGCACGGCCTGCAAGTCGCGCATCCGCTCCATGTACCGCTGATTGACGCGAAACGTCTGGCGGAAATGCGCGCGGATCGCAGCCACGCGGTTCGCCACGTTGCCCGTCTTGTCCAAGTCCAAACCCTTCGCGCCCAGCGCGCCCTCCAAGTCGCCGTGCAGCCAATGCAGGCGGATCGTCTGAAACGTCCACGGCATAGAGCCGTCAGGCTTCAGCAGGTTCCACGCGCGCAGCAGCGCGTCGAACTTCACGAACGTGCCCTGCGGGACCGTTCGCGTCGTCATCTTGTCCGTGATGGGATCGTAGTCCCGCACCGTCGTGCTGGGATCGACGGTCGGCATCACGTTGTCGATGTAGGGCTTGTCACGCTTGCCTGCGTCCGCGTATTCCGCGCCGAAGTAGTCGTCCGAATACTCCATCAGGATTTCGACTTCGCGCGTGATGTGGACGTTGATCTGTTCGGGCCGGATTACGTTCCTATCCACGCTCACGGTCCTGTCGCCGTCCCACGTCGCCAGCCCGGCCTCGCGCAGCGCCGCCTTCGTGTCCGCCATGTTCATGGCGTTGTACACCACCGCCTTGCCGTCCTTGTTGACGTACACGTCGGCGCCCGGGACCATCGACAGCGCGCGCGCGAACGCCACGTCCGCCGTGTCGCGCAGCATCAGGTTCTGGACGCTGATGCCGCCCTCGTCGCCCTTGTTGCCGGACTTGGCCGCGAGCGGGAACGATTCGATGATGCGGTCAGCGGACAGTTCCTCCACCTGCTTGAAAACGTCTTCGATCATCGTGCGCGGGGTCCACCGCTCGCCGTTGTCCAGCGAATACGGCTTGTAGTAATACTTATCCACCACGCTGCCCAACTCAATCGGGGCCTGCACCGCCTTCGCGTCAATCAGCGTCTTGTCGCCCGTGCGCCGCGTCATATTGTAGTCACGCGCGATCAGCGCGTACGCCCACTTCCACCTGCGGTCGGACACAAGGAACGACACGCGATGCGGGCTGTCCGACGGAAGAATGTGCAGGATGTACAACTGCTTGATCGTCACCTTCGTGCGGCTGTTTTCGATGACCAAGTCAACAGCCTTGCCCATCTTCCGCTTCAGTTTCTCCCAGCCCTCGTTGTGGACCGTGAACACCTGCTGGTTCGGTCGCGTTCCGCTGACGAAGCGCCACGCGCTCGCGCCCTTGGCGCTCACGGGCACGTTGTCGATCATCACGCTGGACTTGGCGGCAGACATTTAGGCCCCCGGGGTGATAGCGCCGCCGGGGTACGTCGTCGTCGCTCCGCCGCCCGGCTTGTCGGGCGCAGGCTCGCCCGGAGTGATGACGGGACCGGCTCCGCCCGTGTTCGCGGGCTTCTTGTTGTATCGCTCCACCACCGTCTCCGACAGCACCGTCAGCCGAATCTGCTGGTCGTTGCCCGGCTCACCGATGAACTGCGGCGTGGTCGTGGACGTGTTGCTGACGCGGTTCCAGCCGTCCTGCGCCACCTTCTGCGGGGCTTCGATGTTCATGCTGCCAGCCGGACCCTTGCCCTTGTCGTCGTCAGCCGACAGCCGCTTGCGCGGGGACTCTTCGCCGATGACGATAACCGTGCGCGTGGTCACGCGCTCCAGCGTCAGGAAGCCAGCGTCCGCGTACGCGCTCAACTCGTCGCCGTCGTGTACCCACGTGTAGTCAATCTGCCGATTCTCGCGGTATCCCTTCTGGATCGACACTTCGACCACTTCGTGCCCGCCCTTCGGCTGGTACACGTACGTGACCATCGCGCCCAGCCGCTTCGCCGTCTCGTCGTACTGCACGCGCTTGTCTTCGATGGCGTACACCTGCGGATCAAACTCGTCCTTGAACTGCTTCCGCAGGAACGGCAGCACCACGTCGTCGCAGACGGAGTGCAGGTCCGTTCCCACCGTGATGTCGATGTAGGCGTCATACGCACACTGCACGCGACGCAGGCGGTACACGTCCTCCTGCGAGTCGCCCGGATGGCTGGACAGGTTCGTGAAGACGACCTTGTGGCCCCGGATCTTGTTGGAGTCGCGCGAGCCTTCCGCCTGATCGGCCAGCAGCGCGACGTACTGCCGCGTGAACTGACAGATGCTGTTCGTGCGGTCGCGCGTGTAGTTCTCGTCCACCAACTCAAACGACGCGGAGCCGTCGATGGCCGACAGCATCGTGGACGCGACGGAGTCGAACCCGGCCAGATACGTGGCGCTCGCGGACACTCCCGCGCTCTTCGTGTAAACGCCGTTCATGCTCACGATCTTCTGGCGCCCCGGCTCGTACTTCACAGCCACGTTCACGTCACGCAGTCCGCCGTTGTCGTCAGCGGGAAGTTCCGCCGTGACCGTGCAGGAGTACTTGCGACTGACGCCCTTGTCGCTCGCGGGATCGCCGGACTTCGTGCAGGTCGCCGTGCTGTTCAGGATGTCCGTGCCAGCCGTGTACGTCCACGTGGCGCTGCCCAACTTGATGATGAGCGTCTGATCCCGCTTGCGAAACTCCGCTTCCAGAGACTCGCACTTCGTCTTCAGGTCGGAGTGGTCGGTGCCGATGACGACCACGTCGAACTGAACGCGCAGCGTCGTGAAGTCCTTGCTGATGACGTACGGGTTGTGCAGATGGTACGCGCTCGCACCGCCAGCCGTCACGCTGCCCCACTGAATGCTGAACGGGTTGGTGATGGACATAGTCGAAGGCTACCAGAACTTCAGAGCGTCCACGATGGTCGTGCCCAAGTCCTCAAACATCTGCTTGACGCCCTTCAGCAAGCGGTCCAGCAGGTCCAGCGGGCCGGGCCCCCGGAAGTTGTCATTGTTCTCGAAAAGTTCCCGGCCCTTCTCTTCGTTCGCTCGCAGCGCCTTCACCTGATTGAAGAAGTTCTGCGCGCCCGGAGGAATCTGCCCTGTCTGGCCAGCGATGACGCCGAAGGCCCCAATCGTCTGTTCGCGCGCCGACTGCGCCGCACGTCCCTGCGCGCCAAGATCGCCGAACAGAAACTTTTCGACGCGCCCGCCGAAGCCGCCGAGCCCTTCGGACATAACGTTGCCCGCCGTGCTGAACGACTTCCCAAGCACCGGGGCTCCGATGGCGAACGCGCCCGCAGCCGCAGCGCCCCACGCGCCCAACTTCGCCATGCCGAAGCCGCCAAGCCCGGACAGCATGGAGCCAGCGCCGCCAGCGCCGCCGCCGCCGCCAGCGCCACCCATGCCCTGCGCCGCGTTCTGGCCGATGATGCCAGCCGTGCGCTGGCCCTCGCGCACCAACGCGCGCAGGTCCGCGTGCGCGTCGCGCGTGTCCAGCCTGATCTTGATGACCGCTTCGTCGCTCACGTGTGCATCCCCACTTCGTAGGGACTCGCGAACGCAGCCACCGTGCGGCTGCGCGCGTTGTAGCGCGCGAAGACGGAATGCTTATTCGTGCCGATGGGGCCCGACCACGCGCCCGCGCGCGCGCTGTCCGTGTAAACGATGGACCCATCGGACACGGACGTGGGAGCGCTACCGGCCTTCGCCACCACCACCGTGTCCACGTAGTCGTACCGCGCCCAGCAGTGCGCCGCGCTCCACGCGAGCCCGGTGCCTCCGCTCACGCGCAGATTCTGCGGTGCCGCATAGCAGAACTCCGTCGTGACCAGCGCGCGCACTTCGTGTTCGTGCAGCACGCAGTGTCTGCCCTTGCCGAGCGGGGACGGAGCCCCGGGGCCGGACAGCGCGACGACGATGGGGGCTCCGTCTGCTCCCGTCAGGTCCGCGATGCAGGCGTGTACGCGCTCCGCGATTTCCAGCACGCCGCGATTCGCGCTGCGCCCGATGCCGTCGCTCGCGAGCGGCCCGCCGATCAGCGTCATTTCGCCCAAGGGATCGCCCGCGACTTCCGCCGCCGTCACGATGGTGTAGGGCTGGTCCAGCAGCGTGGGCTGCTCCCTGTCGGGCGTGCCGCGACCGATGCTCACCAGCGCCCACGGGAAGCCCGGCGGAATCTGCTCTTCGTTCGGCGTGCCCGCGAAGACGTAGACGCCGCGCGAGCCGAACACCACCTGCCCGCTGCCGGACGGCCAGACGACCGTCGCCAGCCGGAACTTCAACTGCTCCGCCATCTGAAGCCCGTTCACGCGGGACCGTCCGGGGCCCTGCCCAGCCATGAGCGCGCCGCGTTCGCTGCGACCGTGCGCGCCTCCTGCACCGCCTGCCTGCGGGCTCCGATGCCGCCCATGCTCTGCGGGCGCGTCAAGTCCTCCGGGCCCGCGCCCGGCCCGCCAGCGGCCTGTGCGCGGGCTCGCGCGACGACCGCCGACGACAGGGACTCCAGCAGCCTGCCCTCGCCCTCCGCGCGGTCGGAGCGCGTGCTGATCGCAGCCGCCGCCACCGGGGACTGCGTGGCGTACCCGATGGCCGCGATGATGTCCGCCACGTACGCCTCGCCGATGCCCGCCAGCGCTTCCTGTTCGCCCTCCGGCAGCGTCAGGAACCACGGGAGCGTCTGGGGACGGCAGGCGCGCAGCCATCGCTCGTAGGCGGGCTGCGTCAGGTTCACCTGCACCGGCTTGCGCTTGCGCCCGAACATTTAGGACCGCTCCGCGTTTACAGCGCCAAGTCTACCAGACGGCCCACCTTCAGGATTCTGTCGCTGGAGTCGCGCACGCACTGAAAGACGACCGGCATACCCAACTCCTCCGTGCGCCCGAAGTGCAGGCGCGCGCCCTGATCCCACTCGGGAACGGCCGCGTAGAGGATGCAGGCGGGGGCGTGGATGGGGTTGTCTGGCACGAAGACGAACTTGTGCGCGCGCCCCAGCGCGGACTTGCCCGGCGTGTTGCCCGGCGCGCTGAAGACGTTGTGGCCGCTCACGGAGCCAGCCGCGACCGCGCTGCTGCCCAGCACCTTCATCAGCGCGTCGTCGTCCCAGCCGCGCAGGAAGCACGTAGCCGCGAACTCCTCCGAAGGCTCCAGAATGTCGCCGGGCCCGCCGTTGCCTTCGTACCAGATGGTCAGGTTGCTGCCGAGCGGCGCGAGCGCGTACTGCGACACGATCCCCAGCACCGTCCCACCGTACGGGAACGTGCCCGTCAGGAAGGCGTCCGTGGGATCGCAGACGAGCCTGCCCGGCGCGCGAACGATGCGGGAAGTGGTCAGCGTCGCCATGATTCGATCCTACGGCCCCACTTCAAAGATGTCCACGCCAATCGTGTACTTGATGCCGTCGCGCGTGTACTGCGTGATGCCCGTGATGGGGCGCTCCGGCAGTTGCATCGTCAGCCGCTTGCCCGTGAACTTCGCATTCAAGAGCCAGCCCAACTTGCGACGCAACTGCTTCGGCTCACCCTTCAGCCACGTCCACAACTTCTTCTGCACCAGCGCCGTGATGACTTCGGATTCCGTCTTCTCGCCGCGATGGTGCTTGCCCGCGTACTTCAGCCGCGAGCCCACTTCCACCGTGTCGTCCGCCGTCACCCAGAACGACAGCGACTTCAGCAGGTCGCCCTTGTCCTCCAGCGCGGGCGTCTTGTCGAATCGACGCTTCGGAGGCTTCGTCGTGCCAACCTGCGAAAAGTCCGCGATGATGCCGAAGACGTTGGGCACGCTGCGCTCGCGCCACTTGCGCTTGCCGAAGCGCTGCTGGCTGAACGCCTCCTGCGACTCCTCCACCATCAGCAGCCCGATGGCCTTCAGGCATGACTCCGGCTTCGCGAAGCGCCCAAAGATCCGCAGGATCTTGTCGCCCGGGTCGAACGTGCCGCCCACGGCGTCAAGATTCCGCCGGGTTCGCTCGCGGAAGGTTGCCGAGGAACAGCGACTTGTCCGACCACGGACGAATGCGCTGACCGTCAGCCGTCGCCTCGCTGGACTGCGACAGTTCGCTGTTGCTGCTGGGGGCGATTCGCGCACGCGCTCCGACGTTACGCAGCGTCTTGATGACGCCGCTGTCGCCGTAGACTTCGTCCCACTTCACCTGTTCGATGCTGGACGACGTGCCGCCGCGACGCCACAGCATCGCGATGACGCCCAGCACCGCCGCCTGCACGTGCGAAGCGTTCGTGGGGTCGAAGTCCGCCTGCGCGTAGATCGGGAACAGGTCGATGGTGTCCTGCGACGCCTGCGTGCCCGCCGTCGTGTTGATCGACGTGGCGCTGCGGTCGCGGATGTTCGTCAACGGGATGAGCCCGTCAGCGTCGTACCGCAGGACGACCGCCGCCCATAGGTCACTCGCCGCCGACATTTAGGCGGGCTCCGTGACCGACGGAGAGCCCGTCGTGGACGGAAGGTAGCCGAGCCCGGCCACCCAGAGCCACCAGCCGATCTTCGACGTGGTCGGGGCTCCGCCCGTGTCCGTGAAATCCAAGTAGTCGTTCACCAGCCACGGCGTCGTGCCGCCTTCCATAAACCAATACGAGCCGTCCACCAAGTCGAACGGCGCGAACAGCACGTCATCGAACAGCAGGTAGCCGCTGGTGGGCGTGTTGCCCCACTCGATTTCCACGTCCAGCCCGTTCTCGTTGAAGCGCGAGTACCACGCATCCTGCCCGATGGACAGGTACAGTTCGTTCCAGCCCGCCGACAGCGCCGACACGTTCACGCTGGCCGACTTGCTGCCGAGCCGCAGATACACCGTGCCGCCGAGCCCGCTGCCGACGCTCTTGTTGACCATCACGCGCAGGAAGTACGGCCTGTCGGGGTCCAGACGCGACGTGCGCCACTCGTCCGTACCCTGCACGATCTTGCAGGCCGCAGTCATCTTCAGCGAGCCGTCCACGTCCGCGTTCGGATGCGAGCGGTAGAAGTTGACGATGTCCTGCGTGGGCGCCGTGCCCGTGACGGTCCAGCCGCTGAACACGTTCGTGGCCGTGCTGTCGTACGTGCTGAAGGAACTGTTTCGCAGCAGCGAGCCGCCCGCGCCGCTGCCCGCGTGATGCGAGCGCAGGAACGTGCGCGCGTTCATGCCGGAGCCGCGAGACGCACGCGCGAGCCCGTCCTGCCCGGCCTCCTGCCCGTAAATCTCAAACTGTTCGGCGTGCGCGCTCGCGCCGCTGTTGCGGTCGCTGCGGCACGTCAGCCGCTTCGTTTCTACCGTGACAGCCTGAAGCGGGAAGCCGTTCTCGTCCGTGGACAGCCGCAGCACGCTGCCGTTGCCGACGTTGCTGCCTCCAGCCGTCGCCGACGTGTCAAACGTGATGGCGCGGCCCTTCACGGTCAGCGTGTTGGTCACGAACCAATCGTACAGCGCGCGCATCAAACGGCTGGCATCCGTGTACGGGGAACGGATGGCCTTGCCGTACTCGTACAGCACCGGGATAAGCCACTGCTGCGCGCGCGAAGCGCTCACCAGCGACGACAGCGCCGCGCGGTAGTCCGCCGCCGCGAGCGCGTGCGAGCCCGGCAGGTAGTCGCCCTCCAGCGCCTGCTCCACCGTGTCCAGAAGCCCCAGCGCGGTCCCGTCCGCGTAGTTACGACCGCCCTCCAGCACTGCGACGGCGTTCGTCCACTGCGTGCGGATTTCGGATTCGCTGGGGCTTCCGGGCATTTAGGTGCGCTCCTCTACTTCGGGACTTCGATGCCCGTCACCGACAGCGTGGACGGGTAGGCGAGCCCGGGAAGCGGCTCCACCTGATTCTCGCACGGAACGCAGAACAGGAACTCTGCGGCCGGACGGTCCCCCTCCTTGTGGACGAACGGACGGAAGCGCCCGCGCTCCTGCTGCACCTTCTGCTCCGCCTCGCTGGGGATCGTGCGGACGAAGCCACGGCGCGGACGCTCCACGTCGTCGCCCTTCGGGCGCTTGATGCGACCGCCCGCCAAGTCTGCCGCCTCCGCAGCCGCCGCCGCAGCCTCTGCGGCCTCGTCGGGCACCACGTGGACGATCTTGCGGGGCAGGTCCGCGATGAGCCGCAGCACCTGCTGCTTCGTCAGCGCGACGATGGAGCCGATGCGGGGCACGCGCGTGAACTTGCCGGGCTGGCCGGGCACGCGCTGCAACTTCTCCGTGACCTTCGGGAAGTTGATGCCCGCCACGTCCACGGACTCCGTGGGGCACTGCCGGTTGCAGCCCACCCAGAAGTACGTTTCCGCGTTGTAGCCCCGGCTCGTCTCTGCGAACTGCGGCGCGAGCGCGGAGCCCGCGACGCGCGCGGGGGCCGTCGGGGGGCCGTCGTCACGGATCGCGGGCGCGTCCGTCGTGATGCCGGGCGTGCCCGGCGGAGTACCTGCGGAACGAAGCGGGCTGACCATCGGCTGAACTCCTGCGGATGGGGTTTGCTGCTTGGAACCGCGCGCCGTTTACACGAACGGCGCGCGGTACTAGTGCGTCGCAGCGTGCGCTAGTTGTTGACCTTGATCGTGGAGTTCGGGAGCGCGACGCCGGGGCCGGAGCGCAGTTCCCACTGCACGTATTCCTCGCCCGTGTTGCGGACGTGGTCGCTATTCTGGTCGCCCTCCAGCGCCGTGAACTCCTGCAGGCCCTCGCGGTCCAGCGTGAACGTGGGCTTCTTGGGGGCCTTCAGCAAGAAGGCGTACCAATCCGCGCCCGTCAGGCGCTGCGTGCCCCACAGCATCACGTTGCGGCTCGCGTCCTGCACGATGTTCGACGGGGTGACGCCCGCGTCGGTGCCCTTGACGATGCCCTGACGCTTCTGGAGGAAAGCCGTCTCCATCTCCTCCGTGTGGTCCGCCGCGTGGACGATCAGCAGCCCGCCGTCGATCACGTCGTCCGTGAACATCGGCTGGCCCTTGCCGTCCTGCATCATCTTGAACTGCTCCAAGACGTTGTAGTAGTCGGTCAGGATGTGCGCGGTCGTGTCCGCGCCGGAGCCCGTCAGCAGGTTGCCGTACTGCACGCCGAAGCGGTAGCCGCCCGTGCCGTCGGTCGCCGAGTAGAGCCCGACGCCGTCGGGCGCGTTCGGCACCGCCGGGATGGTCGTGGTCGTGCCCGCCAGCAGGTCGAAGAAGAAGCGCTCCGGCAGGAGCGCCGCCGACTTGCCCGCCATGCGCGCCAAGTCCATGAGGGACTGCGTCTGGTCGTCCTTGCGGTCGAACTTCGACCACGCGATGCGACGCGCCCACTCGTAGACGTAGGTCGTGAACTGCACGCTGTCGAAGCCGTCCTGCGGGACGGGATCGCCGCGACGCCAGAACTCCATGTGCGGGGCCGCGTTGAAGTACGCGAACTCGTGCTGGCGGTTCGTGGCGTTGATGCCCGTGTCCATCACGATGGCCAGACGTGCGTCGGCCTCGCGCCGGAGCATGGAGTACGTGTCCGCGAACTCCGTGCGGAGTCCGTTTGCGAGGACGTTACTTGCGATGACGGTGGACATGGATCAGAACTCCGGGGCGTGAACTTCAGGGAATCGTTTGGGAGCCGCCTGCGACTAGACCGCGCGCAGCGCGTTGATCTTCGCGGCCAGCGACGCGATGGCGTCGCGGACCTCGGACTGCGAGTACGTGCCGCCGATGGCCGCGATGGTGTTCGACGGGGAGCCGCCGGACGAGTCCGTCAGCGCCACGATGCCGTTCTTCTTGTTCATCGCCTCTTCGGGCGTGAACAGCGTCACGTCCGCGACGCCGCTGGACACGAAGCGCGCGACGTAGCCGACGGGGCTGGACAGGAGCGTGCTGCCGGGCGTCAGCGTGAAGTCCGCCGGGTTGTCCGTGGTGCAGTACACCAGCGCGTTTTCGTCCGTGCGCGCGACGCTCGCGACCGTGGCGCTGCGGAGCGTGATGCCGCTGATGTCCACGCGCCCCTCCGGGGGCAGCGTGGCCGACGTGTCGCCGACGACCGGCGCCAGCAGGAGCCCGAGGAACGTGTGCCCGGCCGTGTCCGCCCACTTGGCGAGATACCCGGCCGCGTTCAGGCCGACGAGCCCGCCGCCGTAGAACGTGATTCCGTTCGCGGCCGTGTACGCCTTGCGACCGGCGCGCGGCTCCGACTTGTGGACCTTGCTGTACGTCAGGTTCGACATGGATCAGACTCCGCTGCGTGTTCCGGTGTGACTTCCGAGTGACTTCTGCGGGGGCGCGCTACTGCGCGCTGCCGCCGACGATGGCCTTGGCGCCGCCCGCCATGTTGATCTCCACGTAGCGGTCCACGCTGATGCGCGTGTGCCCGCCCGCGATGAGCGTGGCGTGTTCGCGCGCGAACTTCGCCGCGCGCTCCACGGCGTCCACGCCGTCCTTCTGGTACTTCATGGCGACGGCGGGCACGTTCGCGCCCTGCGCGCCGAAGTCCTCGGCCTTGCGACCGTCGGACGTGGCGCCGATGCGGGGCGCGACCGCCTGCATCTGCTCCACGTACGCCTTGAACGCGACCGCGCCGTGCGCCTTGCGGAACTTCAGGAGCCCGCCGCGCACGTCGGAGCCCAGCGCGCGGTCCTTCAGGGACTCCACGGCCGCGTCCACGTCCGCGTTGCACTCGCGCTCCGCCTTCATCTGCGACAGTTCGGCCTTCGCCGCCGCCGCGTCCGCGCTCACGCGGGCGAACTCCACGGGGTCGATGCCGTCGGAGCGACGCATGGCCGTCGCCGGGCCCGCCGCCGGGGCCGGGAGCGCGTCCGCGTTCGGCTTCGGCTCCGTCTTCTCCTCGCCGCCGGACTCCTGCGCCGCCATCGCGTCCTTGATGGCCGCGAAGTCCTTGACGCTGATGCTGCCGTTCTTGATCGCGGCCAGCACCGCGCCCACGTCCAGCCCGCCCTCGCCGCCGTCCTTGCCCTGCTTGTCGCCCTTCGGGGGGCCGTCCTTCTTGGGGGCGTCGTCCTTCTTGTCCTTCGGGGCGTCTTCGGGCATGGCGTTGGCCTCCATCATCAGAGAAACGAACCGCTGGCGAGAAAAGGACAATACCACGCCGTCCTCGCCGTTTGAACGCTCCATCGAAAAAGTCTCACGTGAGACTGCGCCGCCGACCGGGGCGCCCACCGCCTGCACGCCGCTGCCGGGCACCACTTCACGGACCACCAGCATCGGCAGTTCCAGAAACGGGGCCTCATGGTCCAGCAGCGCGAGGGAATCCAGATTCGGGTTGTCCACGTCGAAGATTTCGACGCTGCGGTACGGCAGGCGCTTCGCCAGCACGTCCGCCTGCGCCGCCGGATCGGTCACGATCAGGTCCGCCAGCAGCGCCGCGCGCAGCCCGCCCTTGAAACGGACCATCTGCTTCCGCGTGATGCGGAAAACGCCCGCAGACCGCACCTGCGAGTCGTCCCCTTCGTGATGCCGCACGTGCAGCGGGGGCAGGTAGCCGTCGGACTCGGCCTGCTTGGCGCGCGCCAGCGCCTTGTCCAGCCACGCCTCCGCGAACTCCACCTTGCCGCGCGTGCAGGTCACGAACACCGGCACGTCGTGGACGGTCAGCGAGCCGTCCGCGTTGCGCGTGGCCTTGAATCCCCACGCCGTGCTGATGCCGCTGTCGTTCGTGTTCATCGCTGCGCGCTCCGTTTGAACGCGGTGGACTCTACCACGCGACGCACGCCGAACAGAATGGCCAGCGTCGGTGGCCTTTCCGCGCGCATCAGGCGGTACACGGTAGCCCGGCCCGCCGGGATTCGCTCCGCGACCGTGTCCGCGCCCATATGAGCCACTGCGCGCCGCAGTTCGGGGCGAAGGCTGGCCCACAACTCGTCACGTGACATCACGCCACTGCCGCCTTGATGAACAGGTCGGGCCTGCCGCCGTGACGGAAGCCCGGGTCAGGGTAGGCGTCGCCCGGCAGGCTGTCCTCGCGGATGCTCCCGTCGGCATTTAGCCGCCCCATCCGCATCAGGCTGAAGCGCGACACGAACGCGACCGTGCAGCGGCAGTTGTAGCCCAGCGGGGGCGCGATCTTGTTCCATACGCCGTTGTCCTGACGGAAGATCAGCCCGTTCGCAGCCTTGTGGTTCGCGCGGCAGTCGCTGTCGCCGATGGCGTGGAACTTCAGCGCCGGGATGACGCCGCGCACGTCTTGGTCCTGCACCTGCCGGAAGCGGCCCGCCGTCGTGGCCGTGTTCAGGTTGGTGCGGTACACCATCCGCGAATACGCCTCCGTCCAATCCGCCGCCTCCTTCTCCACCCAGCGCACGCCCGCGCTGATGAGCGTGCCCGCCTCGCGCTCCGCGAGCCCTTCGGCGATGGCCTGCACCAGCAACTTCTGCACGCGCTCCGCCACCGCCTGCTCCGTGGCGCGCACGAACGCCAGCACGCGCCCCTCGCCGTACATCTGCGCGATGCGCTGCGCCGTGCGCTCCGCCGCCTGCCTCACCACCTTCGGCGTCCTCGCCCGCAAGTCCTCCAGCATTTCGTTGAACTGAATGCGGGGCAGGTCCGTGCCGACTCCGACCGGCCGAGAGAACACGATGGACAGGCGCCTGCGGTCCAGCGGAGCCTCCGCGTTTACACGCGGTGCCTCCATGAGCCCCGCCGCCGCCTCCAGCGCGTGCGCGCAGCCCACGGCGTCGGCCATGCCCATCGTGGCACCAATCACGTCGTCCAGCACCACACGCGCGCGCTCCATGCCCGCGCGGTCGCCCATCGCCGTCGCCACCACCAAGTCGTTGGCGGCAAGCGTGTACGGACGAGAGCCCGTGGCGTACAGCCGCTCCAACTCGCGTTCGCTGTTCAGATGGCCTTCGTCGGCGGACATTTAGCGCTCCACGTGCGGCAGCAGTCGCATCGCCGCGTCGTCCGGCAGCGTAGCAGGCACGATGATGCGCCTCCACCACCAGCCGTCCGTGCGCCACGCCGCCGCCGCCATGTCCTTGGCCCACGCCGAGCCGTACGCCGTCCGCGAGAGCCCGGGGCCCTCCAGAGCCACGCGGATCAGCGCGGGCTTCGCCTGCCCGTCCTCGCGCCCCAGCAGCCAGAAGCCAGC
>Ga0315268_10001560_pt1 | contig 26355 bp, 24 predicted proteins | sample C1_top_MG_FD_204535 | JGI IMG/M metagenome (GOLD analysis project Ga0315268, IMG submission 204535) | Sediment microbial communities from Yellowstone Lake, YNP, Wyoming, USA - C1_top | ecosystem: Environmental > Aquatic > Freshwater > Lake > Sediment | place: USA: Wyoming | collected 2017-08-01
AGTGCATGAAACCCCACTCCTTTCTTTTGCTGATGAGATAAACGCCGCAGTAAAGCGGGGCGGGTCCATTCTTATTCCGGCATTCGCAGTGGATCGGACAGAAGTTATTTTGATGGCATTGCGAGAATTGATTGGCAGTCGGGCGATTCCAAACATTCCAATTTATGTGGACTCGCCAATGGCATTAACTGCGCTGGATTATTACAGAGATGCCGTCGAAAAGAACGCGCCAGAACTTCGCGAAGGGGTGGCAGAGAAATGGAAATCCGTTGATCCGTTCAACCCTGGCAATTTAGCCGAGATGCGTACCGTGGAGGAATCGAAATCCCTAAACGAAATATCAAAAACCAGCATCATTATTTCAGCAAGCGGTATGGGCACTGGCGGCCGGGTAGTTCATCACATGGCCCACATGTTGCCTGATCCGAAAAATACAGTCATCCTCGTTGGATATCAGGCCGCGGGAAGCAGGGGACGATCGTTAGAGGAGGGAGAACCGCGCGTCAAGATTCACGGGAAATGGATTCCAGTACATGCTGCGATTGTGAAGATCGATAGCTTCTCGGTTCATGCCGATTCTGATGAGTTGATTTCATGGTTGCAAGACATCAAGAATCCAAAGAAAGTGTTTGTTGTTCATGGAGAACCAGATTCGGAGAACGCACTTGCCGATCGCCTGCGAAAGGAACTGCATTGGCGCGTATATGTCCCGAAGAGCGAAGAATCATTTGAACTAGATTAAAAGAACTATTTGATGTAGATGTTGCCGGACCTCTCGGTGATCCTGTATCTACTGAGAGGGGCGATTGAGTCCTTCGAGGATCCATTTGGCCCGAGGACCACATCCCCTGTTGCGGCTTGATATACAGAACCCTGGCTTTGACAGATGAGCTCCGTCCTTCTCAAAACTACCTTTTCGCCTTGAGGTGTGCATGTTCCATCGAGTGCAATCAAACCTTTTTTAGTTCGAGTCAGAATTACTTCAATGGTCTTACCCGAAGGTTCCTTTCCTGTGTAGACCTGCGTTTGGCCAACTTTTATCGCAGCTGACTTAGTTAGCAGAGCACCTAGAGACGGATTGGGATTCTTGGCCATCACTAGATGTGGCCATGCCTCGGCCTCTGCCATCGCAAACGTGAGAGAAATTGCACTCACAACGACCAAAACTAGGCTTCGGTAGAGTTTTGCCACCTGGGAAGGTTACTCCGATTCCACTTCTGCTTCAATCATTTTTTCGATTTTGCGCTTTATGTAGATGAAGACAACCACTACGACAGTCAAGAATCCGATGGCCCAATATTTCAATGCATGTTCGACTTTGGCCAACTTGTCGGAGAATTCATAGCCCAGTAAAACGATAATTGTCGAAAAAACGATGCCTCCGGCGGCATTCCATTTCAAAAAAGTCCAATATGGAACCTTGTTCATCCCTGCGAGTGCGGGTACCAGAGCTCGCAGGAGGGCTTGCGCGCGACCAAAAAAGATTGCGCCTCCGTGGTATTTATCAAATATCCGTTGCGCCAATTGCCAGCGTTTGGGTCCAACTAACTTGCCCATCCGGGAAATTTCGATACGTGGCCCAAAATGTTTTCCTACTTCGTATCCAACAGAGTCTCCCGCAATTGCGCCCAGAATGGCACAGAGAAGAAAAAGCCATAATGGCCAGACTCTGTGATGAGAGAGGACTCCGCCGATCAACAGTGACGTTTCCCCTGGCAAGACAAAGCCAACAAAAGCAGCTGCTTCGGCAAAAGCAAGAAGAATGAGCAGGAGGAAGAGTGGAATCTGCAGATGATTGGCAACGAGCCAGTCTGAGGTGGTTTGAATCCAATGAGACATGGGGTAAGCCTATTGGTAGGCACTATCTTTATCTCTTGTGACAACCCAACAGAGCCCAAGAACTGTGCTCATGCTGGTTGCGACCTCAGTAGCAGGTGATACCCGAGTATTGCGTGAGGCTCAATGTTTGGTCGATGAGGGCTTCGAGATAAAAATACTTGGCCGAAATGTTCCCGTGGATTTTCATCCACCTACGGGAATCTCAATCTTGTCAGCTTCAAGTGGATCGGGTCTGCGCCCTTCGACTATGGGTTCCCTGACAACGAAGAAGTTGCCCGTACATCTTCGCATCCTTAGGTGGTTACTGCTACCGCTGCATAGGGGAAAATCATTTCAGGCATGGGCCGATGAGGCTTACTTGCTCGCGGTTCCGTTGCAATTCCAGGTTGTACACGCGCATGATTTCACCGCTCTCCAACTTGGCGCGCGCTTGGCGAAAGAACACAATGTTCCATTTATATATGACAGCCACGAATGGTGGTTGGGTCGTCAGCGTCAATACCGACCCACGCCGATTATTGATCGGAAAGAAGTCATGCTGGAGGCCAAGCTAGCAAACCAAGCCGCTGCAGTGATCACCGTTGGAGAATCTATTGCCGGGTTGATGGAAAGTCAGCGCGGCGTTAGGAAAGTCTTTGTAGTGCGAAATAGTTTTCCCAATGAGGGAGACAACACCAATAAAGTTGTAACGCCTCCGCGGGGAATAATTTATGCGGGCAGGATCGACGCTTACCGCGAACTTGAAGTGACGATGGAAGTCGCGCAGAAGATTTCACTTCCCATATGTTGGATGGGAGACCATGAAAACCAGTGGTCGGCGAACTTTGTTCCACGTGCAAGGAAGTCGGGCATCGAGGTATTGAATTCCCAAGCGATTTCGGCGGTAACAACGGCGATGCAAAATGCTGGTTTGGTATTTGTAACTCATTCCAATCAATTTGAGTCGCATCGATTGGCTCTGCCCAACAAGCTCTTTCACGCCGTGCATGCGGGCGTGCCCGTGATCGCAACTGATGTAACAGAATTAGGGCGGATGGTTCGGCAGTACGACATCGGCGAACTGTATGAACCAGGAAATGCAAAATCAATGGAGGCGGCAATCGGTAGAGCAATTTCCCGACATTCGGAGTTAATTTCGAACGTTCAGGCGGCAAAAGCCGAACTCTCTTGGGATCGTGATGCCCAGGTGTTGCGAGATATCTACGCTGAAGTTCTGCCAGAGGAACATTGATGACCCAATACGATGTCAGCATTCTGGCGGCTGCGCGCGATGTTTCCAATGCGCGACTTCAACGAGTAATGGCCTCCTGCATCTCAGAAGGTTTAAGCGTTGAGCTTTTCAGTTCTGGAAATAAGCAGGATGTTCCTGTTGGGGTTGTATTTCATACGGTGTCAAAAGGATCGCGTATTACGCGGGTGACGAATGCATTTTTACTGCCTTGGCGGGCTCGTGGCACAGTGCTCTTCACCCCTGATCCCGAAGGTGCGATTGCGATCTGGCTGAGTACCCTTATTCGCAAGCGTCCTTGGATTGCCGATGTTCGCGAGGACTACCGTTTGCTGATTGAAGATCGCGCGTGGGCTAAAGGAGCTCAGAAGGTCGTCGCGATTCTCCTCGCAAAACTTGCTCTTTTCGCCAGCGCGCGAGCTGATGTGACAATTGTTGTAGATGAGTGGGTACGTCCTCTGCAAGCGAAGAAGCGACTCGTTGTAACAAATGCACCAGACATCCGCTTCTTGCCAAATGTGCATGCACTGGATCAAACTCCGCGGGCGCTCTACATCGGTGATGTTCGGGGTTCGCGTGGCTTATGGTCGATGTTGCGAACTCTCGAGTTGGCTCCCGACTGGAATCTGGATGTAGTCGGAACAATTTCTAGTCAAGATATTTCGCAGGTACTTGCTTGGAAAGAACTTTCTTCAGCATCATCGCGGGTTCACTTCCACGGAACACTTAAGCCGGAAGATTCTTGGAAGTTTGCCGCGGGTGCATGGGTAGGACTTTCGTTATTAGAAAACACTCCCGCATTTCAGAGGGCTTGGCCCACAAAAATTGGTGAGTATCTGGCATGTGGCATTCCCGTCATCACTACAGATCTGCCCCGACCAAGGGAAGTCATCGTTTCAACGCGGGCTGGCGCCACCGTGGATTTCGACACCACTGAATTAACCGCTGGGCAGACTGCCGGAATCCTGAACTCTTGGGCAGAAAATCCCGAGAAATATACAGAAGTGCGAGATCGCGCCGTGGCGCAAGTGGATTTCTGGCGCAGTGGTGCACGTTACGACCTGGTGGCCAAGGCGATTGCGCAATTAGGGCAGGCTCAAAGGTAAGGTTGGCCCATGTCCTCCGCGCGAATCCATGCCACGGCAGACGTAGCACCGAACGCTCGCATAGGCGACGGATCTTCAATCTGGCATTACTCACAGGTCCGAGAAAACAGCGTCCTTGGTGAGAATGTCATCGTGGGGCGGGGTGCATACATTGGAACTGGTGTACTTGTCGGCGATAACTGCAAGATTCAAAACTACGCATTGGTGTATGAACCTGCAGTACTGGAAGCGGGAGTCTTTATCGGCCCTGGTGTCATTCTTACCAACGATGAATACCCTCGTGCAGTCAACCCTGATGGTTCCCAAAAAAGCGGAAGTGATTGGGAAGCAACGGGCGTGACAATTCGCGAAGGTGCCTCCATTGGTGCAGGCAGCGTCTGTATAGCCCCAGTTGAAATTGGCGCGTGGGCATTAGTTGCGGCCGGTTCAACTGTGACAAAAGATGTACCCGCATTCGCTCTTGTTGCAGGCGTGCCTGCCAAGCGAATTCGTTGGGTTGGAAAGGCTGGCGTACCATTGACCGATGATGGCGCTGGGAAGTTTACGTGTCCAAAAACCGGCGCCCGTTATATCCAACGTGACGCAAACACACTCACGGAAGTAGATCAATGAGCACAATGATTCCAGCAGCTAAACCGTTAATTGGCATCGAAGAGCGCGAGGCGGTTGACCGCGTTCTGCAATCTGGAATGTTGGCCCAGGGCCCAGAGGTTGCCGCATTCGAAAAGGAATTCTCCGCGATCGTCGCGAATCGGCACTGCATAGCGGTTAACTCGGGAACCTCCGGACTCCATATGGCTCTGGAGGCGATTGGAATGGATAAGGGAGATGAGGTAATCGTTCCTTCCTTTACCTTCGCTGCGACGGCAAACTCAGTCGCTCTAACTGGTGCCACCCCAGTATTTGTGGATATCGATCCTCGAACTTTCAATATTGACCCCAAAGCCATTGAAGCAGCAATAACGCCAAAAACTAAGGCGATTCAGCCAGTCCATTTGTATGGTCAGCCTGCAGCGATGAAAGAGATTATGGAGATTGCAGGGCGTCACAATTTGCTCGTCGTTGAAGATGCAGCCCAAGCGCATATGGCCTCTCTGGATGGTACGCCAGTTGGAGCTTTTGGAGTTGCGGGAGTTTTCTCCTTCTACCCGACAAAGAACATGACATCCGGTGAAGGCGGAATGATTACCACCGCTGATGATGAAATTGCTCGTCAATCGCGTCTGCTTCGCAATCAGGGTATGGAGAAGCGGTACGAGAATGAAATCGTCGGGTTTAACACTCGAATGACGGATATTCACGCGGCAATTGGCCGGGTTCAACTGCGCAAGTTAGCCAAATGGACGGAACAGCGGCGCGCAAATGCGAAGTTCCTAGACGAGAATCTCAAAGGTGTTGTCATTCCCTATGTTGCACCTGGCGCAGTGCATGTTTATCACCAGTACACGATCCGAGTTATAGGCCATGATCGTGACGCATTCGCAGCAGAGATGACCAAACGCGGTGTCGGAAATGGTGTGTACTACCCGATTCCGGTCCACCGACTTCCATCCTTCGGGCTAACTTTTGATTTGCCCAATACGACAAGTGCTGCCAACGAAGTCCTATCTATTCCAGTCCACCCAGCCCTGTCTCAAGGTGATCTGGAAACCATTGTTTCCGTCATCAATTCGATAGCCGCAGCGGGCGTCTAGCACGTGACAAATCTGCGAGCTGGACTGGTCGGCCTAGGAATGATGGGTCGACACCATGCACGTGTACTGGCGTCCCTTCCGGGAGTGGATTTTGTGGGAGTTTCTGATCCTGCAGGCGATGCACAAGGGGTTGCGCAAGGGCGCACCGTCGTTGCCTCCGTCGAAGAGCTCATTGAACTTGGCATTGATTATGCAATGGTGGCGGTACCCACTATTTATCACCTGGAAATAGGCAAACAATTGGCGGCGGCAGGCATTCACGCGATGGTGGAGAAGCCGCTTTCCCATGACACACAGACGTCGAAGGAGTTGGCAAAAGCATTTAGTGACGCTGGTTTGGTGGGAGCAGTGGGGCACATCGAGCGCTACAACCCATCCCTTCAAGAAGCGCGTCGCCGGCTTGAACAAATTGGATCGTTGTATCAAGTAGTGACTCGTCGCCAGGGTCCTTTCCCTGCGAGAATCGCCGATGTCGGTGTGGTTAAAGATTTAGCGACACATGACATCGATTTAACTTCTTGGATCACCGGACAGCCGTATGCCTCGGTGTCAGCGCGCACCGCGTTGCGTACAGGCCGTGTTCACGAAGATTTGGTCGCCGTGGTAGGAACTCTTCAGGACGGGACTATTACCAACCACTTGGTGAATTGGCTAAGTCCGTTAAAAGAGCGGGTCACAATTCTTACTGGCGAGAAGGGCGCATTCGTCGCAGACACCCTCACGGCTGATTTAACATTCTACGCGAATGGGACTGTCACTTCCGGTTGGGATGAGATCGCTCAATTCCGTGGCGTGAGCGAAGGCGACGTTATCCGCTATGCGATATCAAAGCATGAACCGCTTCGCATGGAACATGAGCATTTCCGCGATGCAGTTCTTGGCAAGCCATCTGACATTGTGACCATGGAGCAAGGACTAGCAACGGTGGTGGTCGCCGAGTCGATCATCGAGAGTGCTAATACCAATTCCACGGTACTTATACCGAAATCCAGATAATCAAAGGTATGAATTCCGAAGATCGCAACTCTTTGCGCATACTCTCGATCGTCACCAATAACGCGGTCGGCGATTCTCGCGTTCTAAAATCTGCCGAAACCTTGGCCTCTGCCGGTTACAAGGTGACACTTCTAGCTGGGCTTATTGGCTCTGTGCCGGCTTCAGAGGAATTGAATGGATTCCAGATTCTGCGGGTCCCAGTGGCGAATTCTTACTCAAAAAGACGCGTCAACCCGATGTTTCCATTTAATCGCATACTTGACCTAAGTAATCGCTACCTGCCGCGTGGGAAACGATTTGTTCGCTACGGGTGCAAACTTTTCACGACAGACAGGCTTTTTTGGCGCTGGGCCAGCCCGTACCTGTTGAAGATCTCGCCCAACTTTCTTTATTCCTGCTGGCCGCTTCTCAAAGATGGCGAACTCTCCTTTGGGAAGATGATTGACGAAATCAATCCAGACATTATTCATGCCAACGACGGCGACACACTTGGTCTGGCCCTGCGGGCTAAGAAAAGAGCTGCGGCAAAAGGTCACACAATTGCCGTTCTTTATGATGCGCATGAATACCTTCAAGGTGTCCATCGCAAGCATCCGGTATGGCAGAGCGCGATGACGTTGTTAGAGCGGACCTCTATTAGGCGCGTGGATGCTGTCATGACGGTATCGGAAACTATCGCGGGGATGTTGGAGAGTGACTACGCTCTTGCCCAGCGTCCAACTGTTGTACTCAATGCTCCTAGGCGGATCCAACCAAAGATCGATGATGAGCTGAAAACAATCCGTACCAAAATCGGTTTAGCACCGGAAACTCCACTACATATCTATGTGGGTGCAGCAGCACCACAGCGTGGACTGGACGCGATGATTGATGCGCTAGTTAAAGCCGAAGGCCATCATGTCGGTTTGGTTGTGAACCCGAACTCTCCTTACGTAAAGAAACTTCAAGAGCGAGCAACTTCTTTAGGCGTAGTCGATCGACTGCATATCCACCCTTATGTTCCTGAATGGTATGTGTCGACGTTCTCCTCTGATGCAACCAGCGGAGTAATCCCCATCTTGCACTACCCAAATCACGAAATCTCGCTGGTGACAAAATACTTTGAGTACTTGCATGCACGAATTCCCATCATTGTCAGCGATGTGAAGACTATGGCTGAGGAAGTCCTTCTTCAGGGCAATGGCCTAGTTTTCACCGCGGGCTCGGCCGATGAACTTGCCGAGTGTTTTATGAAAATAACCTCTGAGCGCGTCCGATTCACGGCCGCAATTACCGAAGCCATGCTTGATGAATATTCATGGGAGCGCCAAGGCGATAAACTAGTGGCCGTTCATGATGGCTTAGCCTCAAAAAATTGGCAGTAGATAAGGACTTATTGATGAAAATCACCGTTGTCGCTCTCGGAAAGATCGGCCTCCCCCTGGCCGTCCAATTTGCTCGCAAGGGGCATTCGGTAATCGGAGCAGACGTAATTGAGAAAACGGTCGAATTAGTCAATGCCGGAATCGAACCTTTCCCTGGTGAGGCACACCTCAGTGAATACCTTTCAGAAGTTGTAGAGAGCGGTGCACTACGTGCAACTACGGATACCACATCAGCGGTTGCACAAAGCGATGCTGTCGTGGTGGTAGTTCCACTCTTTGTTGATGACGAAGGTGTACCTGATTTTGGTTGGATGGATGCCGCAACGGAATCCATCGGCAAGGGACTCAAGCCCGGCACACTTGTTTCATATGAGACGACTCTGCCTGTTGGAACAACGCGCAATCGGTTTGGTCCAGCGTTGGAGAAAATATCAGGACTCAAAGCAGGTGTCGATTTTCATTTAGTTTTCTCACCTGAGCGTGTATTTACTGGAAGAGTCTTCGCAGACCTTCGCAAATATCCAAAACTAGTCGGTGGCATCAACGATGCTAGTGGTGCGCGCGGTGTGAAATTCTACGAAGAAGTTTTAGATTTCGATGACCGTCCTGATTTACAACGGGCCAACGGCGTGTGGGATCTTGGAAGCTGCGAAGCCTCTGAACTTGCAAAGTTGGCTGAGACTACATATCGCGATGTGAACATTGCACTGGCAAATCAATTCGCACTTTTTTCTGAATCGCACGGTATTGATGTCCAAAAAGTAATTGACGCATCCAATTCTCAACCCTTCTCGCATATTCATCGCCCCGGCATCGCGGTGGGGGGACATTGCATCCCTATCTATCCTCGCTTCTATCTCTGGAACGATCCTGCGGCAACAGTTGTGAGTGCTGCTAGGAGTGCCAATGCGGCGATGCCTGCTCATGTTGTGAATACGCTTGCGAAAATTCACGGAGATCTGAAGGGGCAGCGAGTAGTTGTGCTTGGTGCGGCCTATCGAGGAGGGGTCAAAGAGAGCGCATTTTCGGGAGTTTTCCCAACGGTTGCCGCTTTGAAGAAGTCAGGGGCGGTAGTCGCCGTGCATGATCCGATGTATACCGATGAAGAACTCATTCATTATGGCTTCGTTCCGTATCACTACGGAGAAGCAGTTGACGCGGCAATTGTGCAGGCAGATCATGCTCAATATCGCGAACTTGTCCCAAATGATCTACCTGGCGTGAAGACGATTTTAGATGGACGCGGCGTCACCAACGAAGAAAAATGGCACGGGGTTCGCTATCACGTTGTTGGCAGGGCTCTCTAGGCACAGAAACGCCCACGAGTTTACTTAGTTAGACTCTGCTCTTATGGCGCGCAATTTGGTGAATCTCGAAGGGGTCTCCAAAGCCTTCGATATTCGGCCATTGCTCGATGATGTCTCCCTCGGAATTTCTGAAGGTGATCGCATCGGCATTGTCGGTCGAAACGGTTCGGGGAAAAGTACCCTCCTTCGAGTTATGGCTGGGATTGAGCCACCCGATAATGGTCGCGTCACACGTACCAACGACATACGAGTGGGGTTGTTGTCGCAGGTAGATGTGGCAGATCCTTCAGCGACCGTTGGCGAAGTTGTTCTAGGCGACAAGGAAAAACACGAATGGGCGCGCGAACCGGCGATTAGAGAAATTTTTGATGGCTTATTCGGAGGTCACTCCGACGAGTTCTTTGATCGAACTTTCAGCGCGTTATCCGGTGGAGAGCGACGACGCGTTGGATTGGCAAAACTGCTCATCAGTAATGTGGATCTCTTGCTTTTGGATGAGCCGACAAACCATCTGGATGTTGAAGGCGTGGCCTGGCTGGCACGGTATTTAAATGAAAGAAAAGACCTTGCGGTCGCGGTCATCACCCATGATCGTTGGTTTCTGGACGCGGTCACTGATCGAACTTGGGAAGTTGTTGACGGTAAAGTTGAAGAATATGACGGCGGTTATTCCGCCTACGTTCTGTCAAAAGCAGAACGCTCGAGGCAGGCCTCTGTTCTTGAGGGTAGAAGGAACATGCTCATCCGCAAGGAGTTGGCATGGCTGCGACGGGGTGCTCCTGCCCGTACGTCAAAACCCAAATTTCGGGTGGACGCTGCCAACGAACTTATTGCCTCCGAACCGCCTCCACGTGATGGAAACGAACTCCTTCGCTTTGCCAGAAATCGATTGGGCAACACCGTTTACGAGTTACATCATGCACGTATCTGCGCCGGGGATAAACAGATTCTTGACGACGTTTACTGGAATGTCGGCCCCGGAGACCGAATCGGAATCGTCGGCGTCAACGGTGCTGGAAAGACGACCCTTTTGCGCACTCTGGTGGGCGAGATCAAGCCAGCGGCTGGAAAGTTGATCAAAGGGGTGACGGTAAAGCCGGCTTTTCTCACTCAGCATCTGAATGAGTTGAATCCAAAATGGCGGGTGCTTGAGGCCGTTGAAGATGTCGCAAACCGAGTCGAGCTGGGCAACGGAAAAGAGCTCTCTGCTTCACAATTATGCGAAAGGCTGGGCTTTGATCGAGAATCCCAGTGGACTCCAGTTGGTGATCTTTCAGGTGGTGAGAAGCGCCGGCTGCAACTGACTCGACTGTTGATGGACAGCCCCAACGTTCTCCTTCTTGATGAACCAACTAACGATTTTGATATTGAGACCCTGACCGAGTTGGAGGATTTGCTCGATAGTTACAGTGGAACGATTCTTGTGATCTCACACGATCGCTACTTTCTCGAACGAGTTTGTGATCGGTTCGTAGGTCTCCTGGGCGATGGCCAACTCCGCGATCTTCCGCGCGGGGTGGATCAATATTTGGAGCAGCGCGAGGCGATGATTGCGCAAGTAAATGAAAGCGAGTCGCCTAAGAAAACAATCTCTAACGCCGCATCTCAGCGCCAACTCAAAAAAGACCTAGTCCGCATCGAGAGACAGCTAGAGAAGATTTCAGAGAAAGTGACATCTTTGCTGGTTGCCCAAGAGGATGCAGCATTTGATCCGGTTCGTTTAAGTGAAATCGATAAGGAGTTGGATAGTGCCAGAGCTGACCAGGCCAAACTTGAAGAAGAGTGGATTGCCACGACCCTTGAATTAGGCAAATAACGCTGATGCGATTGGATTTATTGGCTGCACTTGCCGGAGCTTTGGTTGCAGTGCAATCCCGCGCAAATGGCGAACTCTCCTTTCGCTTGCATAATTCGTTGGAGGCAGCGTGCATTTCTTTTGGCTCTGGTCTTCTTGTATTGCTCGCAATTACCTATTTCCATGCTGGTATTAAAAGCGGGTCGCGAAAAATATTTAGTGCCGTAGAAGCAGGACTCATTTCGCGTTGGCGTCTTATGGGTGGCGCGTTAGGTGGAGTAGTTATCGCCGTTCAAACACAGATAGTCCCTCTTATTGGGGTTGCGATCTATTCCGTTGCTGTCATCTCCGGTCAAACCGCAGTTTCATTAGTTGTTGATCGAATTGGACTCACAGGTGGCGGGAAGAGGCATATTTCTCCGCGTCGGATAACCGCGGCAGTTCTTACGGTTCTAGCTGTTCTCGTTTCGGTCTGGGATCGATTGGATGCCAAAGACCTTTCAGTAGTTGCGGTCATCCTTGGAATTCTTACTGGTGGAATAGTTGGAGTACAGCGCGCCCTCAATGGCCAAGTCAATGAACATTCCGGGCAGAGTTTTGCTACATCGTTGTTGAATTTCATCACAGGTACGGCGCTCTTACTCCTCTTATTCTTAGGCGGTTTGATCACTCACCACGCTCACGTAACTGGACTGAAAATCGGTCCGTGGTGGATGTACTTAGGTGGGATAACTGGTGTTATTTATATAGCTTTTGCATCGACCGTGGTGCAGCACTTAGGTGTACTTACCTTTACGTTGTTTAGCATCGGCGGGCAGTTGGTGGCTTCACTGTTGTTTGATATTTTCTTGCCATCGGCTGGTGTGCACGTTGGTGCGTACTTGGTGACAGGAATAGTCATGACCTACATTGGAGTGATCGCGAATAGCGATCGGTCAGGAAGTGGGCGCAGGTCCGGTTGACTCTCGAATCACGAGCGGGCAAGGCAGATAAACAATTGACGGCTCGGGTGCGGTATCGCCTTCAATCCAGGCGCGCAATATTTCGGCCGCTTCCACGCCCATTCTGTGCTTGGGAAGGGTAAAAGTCGTGAGGGCGGGATGCATTCGATCCATCATGGGTATGTCGTTGAACCCAATAACTGAGATATCACGCGGACAATCTAACCCGGCTGACTTAAGCCCGTCGATTACTCCGATTGCCAACTGATCGTTTGCAGCCAAAATTGCAGTTGGCCGCGGACCTGGTTGTGCGAGGAGTTTCGCGGTTGCTTCTGTTCCAGCAGTTTCGTTGTACCCAGTCGATACGACGGTCGGGCATTCCGCTTCAACGAGTCCTACATCTTTGATAACTTTTCGGAAGGCGCGCAAGCGGATGAATCCGGTCGACAAATTCTGTGGGCCGGCGATGTGTGCGATACGTCGGTGTCCGAGTTTAGTGAGAAGTTCTATCGCATGGCGTACTTCAAGGGCCTCATCACCTACGACAGCGGGCAACAACTGTGTTTCCGTCAGGCGGTTCACGAGAACGGCGGGGATTTTTCTCTTGACGATTTCTTTGACTACCGGATCATTTCGAAATGCAGTTGCCAGAATGAATCCATCGCAACGCCGATTCACCAATGTATCAAAGAGCTGCATCTCTTTTTTCGGATCATTATCTGTATTCACGATAAGGGCGCTTAGGCCGGCGGGTCCGAGAACTTCCTCGACACCTCGCACGATGGGAGGAAAGAGGGGGTTGGTGAGATCTGGGACCATGAACCCAACTGTGTATGAGCGTTTTGTTCGAAGGCCGCGCGCTAGAGAGTTCGGTTGGTAATTCAGTTTTGTGGCAATTTCAAGCACTCGCTTGACAGTTTCCGCGGCAACGAGATGGCGCGATTCAGGATTAAGGGCCTTCGATGCAGTACCCGGATGGACGCCGGCTGCCTCTGCCACATCTGCAAGAGTGCTCACCATTTTGGAAGGATAGGTGATTACCCTCATGAAACCAACGAACTCAAAGTGCCAAAAAGATGCCGAATCGTTACAGACTCGAGGGGTGAACCCCTTGACGGCGGGAAATCCGTGACCTACCTTTCCAACAGACCAAAGTCGTTGAGTACTCCGGCCCCACAGCAAGGGTCGCCAGATCAATAACTGCGGCAAAGTCGAACGCGAGTATGTACCCCAGCGTCCACGGTTCGACTCATTCATTGTTCGTATCTATGTTCTAGAAAGGTAACGGAATGAATAACAATCGATTGTCTTCACGATGGTTCAAGAGAACCTCTCTTGTCGCAGTAGTGGGCGCCGCTCTCGTTGTTCTGAGCGCATGCTCTGCATCCACGTCTACAACGTCACCAACCCCATCGGCAAGCGCCAAGGCACCACTGGTAATCGGTATTTCTCTTTCACTTACGGGAGACTTCGCAGATCCAGGTACAGCAGTCAAAAAGGGATATGAACTCTGGAGAGATACCGTAAATGCCAAGGGCGGAATCCTTGGACGCCAAGTTCAACTCAAGATTGTTGATGACCTCTCGAGCCCAACACAGGTTGTCACTAACTACCAGAACCTCATCACCCGCGACAAGGTTGATCTTGTCTTCGGACCATTCTCAAGCTTGCTGACCGTTCCAGCCTCACAGGTTGCAAACCGTTACAAGTATGCATTCATTGAATCTGCCGGTGGCGGTCCAAAGGTATTTGCGCAGAAGTTGGGCAACCTCTTCTTCGTACAACCAGGACCGATCGTCAAACAAGGGGATGTGTTTGCTGACTACATTCTCGCGTTGCCTGCGGCACAACGACCAAAGACTGCGGCGTATCCATCACTTGATGACCCATTTGCTCAGCCAATTGCTGCAAACATTCAGGCGCGCTTTGAAGCAGCAGGAATCAAGACGGTTTATTCAGGAACCTATCCTGCAGAAACTCCGGACTTGACTCCAATCATGACCAAGGCAATTTCTGGCAAGCCAGATGTGATTGTTTCTGGAACCCAGACACTTGATGCGTACCAGCAAGTTAAGGCACTCATTCAACTTCATTACAACCCAAAGTGGCTGTACATGAGCAATGGTGCTAACTCACCAGTTGAGTTCCCAAGCAAGGTCGGCGCAGCCAACACTGAAGGAGTTTTCTCCTCCGGTGACTGGTTCCCAAGCAGCACAGCAACAGGCAGTGCCGATTTCATCAAGGCATACGTCGCCAAGTACGGCGGAGATGCAACTGGAATCGACAACTCATCTGTTGAGGCTTATGCAGCTGGTCAAGTTCTTGAACTAGTTGCAGCAAAGACCGGCAAGGTCGACAACGCAACAATTATTTCAACCTTGCACTCTGGTACTTGGCCAACACTTCTTGGCAATCTCTCATGGGATTCCATCGGTGAGCCTCAAGGAAGTTACCTGTTAGTCCAATGGCAGAAGGGCAAGCTCGTACCCGTCTATCCAGCGGCAATTGCACAAGCTTCCCCAGCGGCACCAAAGCCAAACTGGGCTGGCTGAAAGACAGTAGGACTCGTTTGAAAGGCGGGTCCAACTTGATCGAGACGTATCAGGTTGGACCCGCTACAAAACCACTTAATCCACGAAATATTTAGGAGGCAAGAAAATGCACACGCTGGTCCAAGGTGTGATCTTGGGTGTTCTCACCGGCGGGGTCTATGCGTTAATGGCCTCGGGTCAGACACTGATCTTCGGGGTGATGAAAGTAGTCAACCTTGCACAGGGAGCATTTGTGATTGCATCTGCCTATTTAGCTTTCACGCTCTTTACTCAATTTGGAATTGACCCACTTGTTGCGGTTTTGATTACAACACCGCTTATGTTCGGCATTGGCGTGGTTGGGCACTGGTTATTTCTTCGCCCGCTTCGACGCGAGGACGCTACAGAGTTGTCTATTCTCATTACTTTTGCCTTGGCACTCTTAGTCGAGGGCATCTTGTCAATCACATACCGCACTACGTACCGCAGCATCAATACTTCGTATGCCAACAAAGCCTTTGACGTAGCTGGATTCTCTGTCTCAGCTGTCCGTCTGTATGGCTTCATCGTTTCTTGCGCACTACTACTTCTGCTGTATGTAATTCTACAAAAGACGCGCTTCGGTCGAGCGATTCGGGCTACGGTTCAGAATCCGCAATCGGCAACGCTTCTCGGTGTTGATTCAAACCGAGTAAAGGCCTACGGATTTGGACTGGGAATTGCTACTGCAGCCGCATCGGGCTCCATTTATGGTCTTCTCTTCCCGTTTAACTCGGGTAGCCACTACGACTTAATCTCGAGACTGCTTTCGGTAGTTGTACTCGGTGGTCTTGGATCAATCGGGGGCGCGGTGCTGGCAGGCGTGATTATTGGGGTTGTGTCTTCCGTTGCCGCGGTGACGTGGTCACCAACATGGTCGGAAATGACATTCTTTGTTGTTCTTATTCTTGTACTGCTCATACGCCCGCAGGGAATGTTCGGTCGAGTTGAGCGGGGTGCGCTATGAAATTATCTAAACAAGGCGCAAGCCCTTTCTTTACTCGCGCAGGTTTGACGCGAGGTGGAGTTTTCATAGTTGCACTTATCGTCATGCCGCAGCTCTTTCCTCAGCACTGGATATGGAACATGATGTTTTTCACGGTGTTATACGCCGCGATGTCGGTTTCGTGGAATTTAGTCGGCGGTTTCGCCGGATACCCATCTCTGGGACACGCTGCGTTCTTCGGTATAGGTGCCTATGCAATGGCATCTCTTTTCAAGAGTACGCACATTCTGACAAACGGATGGCAGCCTTTCTTCGTGATGCCACTCATTGGCTTGGGATGTGCCGTTATAGCCATACCAATCGGGTACATTGCAATGAGGGTTAGAGCAGACGTTTTTGCGATTGTGACAATTACTCTTCTCTTCGTTGCTCAAACTCTGGGATACAACCTCAAAGGTCTCACTGGTGGAGCCCAAGGTGCAGGATTGTCTGTCGCTCCATTCCGACTCGACATATTTGAACAGCCCTTCTATTTTGCTGCAGCCTTTTTGTTGTTGCTGGCAATGGGGATTGCCTATTTTGTAACAAAAACCAAACTTGGAATGGCATTGACTTCGATACGCGCTGATGAAGATAAAGCGCGCGGAGTTGGCGTTCGTACCACGGGTGTCAAAGTCATGGCCTTCGCTGTAAGCGTCGGAATCACAGGCATGGCGGGTGGAATATGGGCCTATTACTTGGGCTTTATTTACCCACAATTTGCCTTTGATCCATTGATTACGATTGCCATCGTTTTGATGACCTTCCTTGGTGGTCGTGCCACGGTTTGGGGCCCAGTTCTTGGTGCTGCGATCTTGATGCCTGCACAGCAATTGCTTGCCTATTATGTTGGCGGCAGTCAGATTTACTTGATCGCCTACGCAGCAATATTCCTACTTATCATGCTGCTTCTGCCGCGTGGGATTCTTCCTACGTTCCTCAATAAGCGTCGCATGGCCTCTATGGCTACGAAAGGCGATTTGAGCGGTGTAAGTACTTCACCAGTAGCCACTGGAGGGATCAATTCATGACCGAACTGCTTCGCGTTGAAAATCTAACGAAGAAATTTGATGAGCTAATTGCCGTAGACAACTGCTCGTTCTCGGTAGAAGAGGGAAGCATCACCGCTCTTATCGGTCCTAACGGATCTGGAAAGACGACGGTCTTTAACCTCATCACTGGTTACCTGCCATCAAATGGCGGCACTGTGGAATTCGCTGGATCGCCCATTCATGGTCAGAGCCCTGGCACGCTTTATCGCAAGGGACTTACCCGAACGTTCCAGCAAGCACGTGTCTTCGCTGACCTCACCGTTCAGGAGAACCTTGTCGTAGCAGGTGGCGGAAGTTGGACCAATCTCTTCGGTCGTCGTATAACAGCGGAAGATCGCGCAAGAGCAGCAGAACTTCTTGACGAATTCAAACTTAGCCATGTCGCTGACCTCTATGCGAGCGAACTCTCTTGGGGCCAACGCAAACTTCTTGAGTTTGCCTCCGTGCTGATGAGCAAGCCGCGTTTGGTCTTGCTGGATGAGCCAACTGCAGGCGTAAACCCCATCTTGATCGAAACTATGGCGACCCACATCCGTTCGTACAATGCGGCAGGCGTGACATTCTTGATCGTTGAACACGACATGAGTTTCGTGATGCGCGTCTGCGATCCGGTGATTGTGCTTGATCGTGGGAAAACCATTGCCATGGGCAATCCCGAGACAGTCCAATCTGACCCCCGGGTGCTCGATGCCTACCTGGGCGATTGAGGAGAAAATGAATATGACAAACATGGATAATTCAGGTTCCAATTCCACCGTGTTGCTCAAATTGACAGATGTTATTGCTGGTTACGGCTCCGGCATGGTTCTCAAGGGTGTGAACCTTGAATTGAAACAGGGCGACGTCATGTGCCTCATCGGTCCAAATGGCGCGGGAAAGTCAACGGTCCTCAAGACAGTTTCGGGCTTGCTCCCACCAAGAGAGGGATCGGTTGTTTTCGAGGGACAGAACATCACGGGACAGACACCAAAGGAAAATTTGCGCCGAGGCATTGTGCACGTGCCGCAAGAGCGCAGTCTTTTCCCTGGCATGACTGTGTGGGATAACTTGCTAATGGGTGGATATCTCATCCGTAGTCGAAAAGTTATTCAAGAGCGGATTGAGGAAGCCGCTCATATATTCCCTATCGTCACAAGTCGGCGTAACACTCATGCTGGGTCACTTTCAGGTGGCGAGCAGAAGCAAGTTGAACTCGCTCGCACATTGATCTTTGATCCAAAACTCATCTTGCTTGATGAACCATCCATCGGTCTTGATCCAAAGTCACGTCGGTTGGTATTTGAAGCAATTAGAGGTTTGGCCACTGCAGGACGCACAATTTTGCTCGTAGAACAGAACGCGAGATCTGGATTGGCCGCGGCTGATCAAGGTGCAATTCTCGAGACTGGTCTTGTTCGGATAACTGGAGTAGCAGCGACGCTTCTCGAGGATCCTGAAGTCGCCCGGCTCTACTTGGGCGCATCCACAATGACTCGCCCGCCAGCCAAAAACTCAACAGGAGAACTGACATGACGAATAATTTGAGCCCAACGATTGGCTGGATTGGTACTGGACGCATGGGTTATGCCATGGTCTCTCGCTTACTTAATGCTGGACTCAAGGTCAGCGTGTACAACCGCACGCGCGCTAAAGCAGAACCGCTGGCGGCATACGGTGCCGAGATCGTTGACACTATCTCGGAATTGGCAAAGTGCGACATTGTATTCTCCATGGTTTCGGAGTCATCTGATCTACTTCAAGTGACCACGGGCGTAGGAGGCGTACTAACCCAGAAGGTTGCGCCGAAGATAATGATTGACTGCTCGACTGTCAGTACTGAAGCATCTGAAGAAGTTCGCAGCGCAGCTGCCGACCGCGGTACCAAGTACTTGGTCGCGCCAGTTTCCGGTAACGGGAAAGTTGTCAAAGCTGGAAAGTTGACAATGGTTGCATCAGGCCCACGCGAAGTGTTTGACGAAGTTGAGCCAATATTGCTTCACATAGTCAAGGCGGTTACATACGCTGGCGAGGGAGATCTCGCCCGCCTGGTGAAACTGGCACACAACATATTCCTAGGAGTGGTGACGCAATCGATGGCTGAGATCACCGTTTTCGCCGAGAAGGCTGGGGTTCCGCGTTCTGCATTCTTGGCCTTCTTGAATGATTCAGTCATGGGGTCTGTCTTTACGCGTTATAAGTCGCCGGCTTTTGTGAATCTCGACATGACCACCACCTTCACCCCAATTTTGTTGCGTAAGGACTTTGACCTAGGACTTGCTGCCGCCCGCGATCTTGAGGTTCCGATGCCTATCGCTTCGGCAACACATCAGATTGTTCAACAGGCTGTTGGTCACGGCAACGTGGACATGGACTTCGCAGTACTCCTCTTGGAGCAGGCTGCGGCATCGGGAATGGCGTTGAAGTCAGAAGATGTGAAAATCTCAGATGGATTGGAAAGCGAGTCCACTTTGAGTGAGAATAGATCATCTGGAGGCAAGCACTAATGAAGAAGCCCGCACAATTAGCGGCTCCCGGACACATGGGAGTCGATTACGAGTCACGAGTTGATTTTGATCGTCTCCGTAAGTATCGAATTGGGCGGGCAAAAGAGGCGTTAAATAGCAGTGAATGCGGTGCTTTTCTACTTTTTGATTTCTACAACATCAGATACACGACTCAAACGTGGATCGGTGGCGCACTTGGCGACAAGATGACCCGCTATGCCCTTTTGACCCGTGATGGCGGCGAGCCGATGCTCTGGGATTTTGGTTCCGCGGTTCGCCATCACAAGTTATATTCGCCTTGGTTGAAGGAAGAGAACAACCGCCCGGGAATGTTGGGTATGAGGGGTGCTGTAGCGCCCTCTGCGGGCCTGATGGAGTCGGCAATCAAAGAGATCAAAGGACTGCTCATCGAAGCCGGAGTGGCAGATTTGCCAGTCGGAATCGATATCGTGGAACCGGCTTTTCTTTTTGAAATGCAACGCCAAGGCCTTAAAGTTGTCGATGCCCAGCAATATATGTTGGATGCGCGGGTTATTAAATCGATCGATGAAATCATGCTTTTGAATCAGGCGGCGGCGATGGTGGACGGCGTCTACCAGAACATCGTCGACGTTCTAAAGCCCGGCATCCGCGAGAATGAGATCGTCGCTCTTGCAAATAAGCGTCTCTATGAGATGGGATCTGATCAAGTAGAGGCTATCAACGCAATTTCAGGCGATCGATGCAATCCCCACCCCCATAATTTTACCGATCGAATCATCCGGCCTGGCGACCAAGCATTCTTCGACATCATTCATTCCTTCAATGGATATCGCACCTGCTACTACCGCACATTCGCCGTCGGCAGTGCAACGGCGAGCCAGCATGATGCCTACACCAAGGCAAGAGAATGGATGGATGCCGCAATCGACACCGTCCGCGTTGGCGTTGGCACTGACGACATTGCCAAGGTCTGGCCTAAGGCAGAGGATTTCGGTTTCACCGATGAACTAGCTGCGTTCGGACTGCAATTCGGTCATGGTCTAGGGCTTGGGCTCCATGAGCGCCCGATCATTTCCCGGTTGAACAGCCTAGAAAATCCCATAGAAATCAAAGCGGGTATGGTTTTCGCGCTAGAGACGTACTGCCCAGCCTCTGATGGCGTTTCCGCAGCACGTATTGAGGAAGAAGTCGTTGTCACCGACAGCGGTGTTCATATCCTCACGAAGTTCCCGGCACAAGAACTCTTTATAGCCAACGAGTACTAAGCACCCGCTGATTAGTTTCTAGACGGATCTCTTCACTGCGGCCGCAACTGCCGTGACGACGTTCGGATCAAAAACGCTGGGAACAATGAACGAAGTATTCAGTTGTTCTGCGGAGACGCAACCAGCAATAGCCTCAGCAACGGCTACCAAAAGTTCATCGGTGATCTTGTGCGCATTGGCGTCTAGCAAACCGCGGAAGATTCCAGGAAAGGCCAGGACGTTGTTAATCTGATTAGGTTGATCGCTACGTCCTGTTGCCACGATGGCTGCGTATTTACGAGCGATGTATGGGTCAATCTCTGGGTCTGGATTTGCAAGTGCAAAAACAATTGAATCCTTCGCCATGGAGGCAACGTCTGCTTCCTTCAAGATGTTTGAGGCGCTGACCCCGATGAATATATCTGCCCCAGCGATTCCTTCGGCAAGTTTTCCAATAAAATCGTTGGGATTGCAGTTATCTACGAACCACTGACGCATCGGATCTTTGGTCACGGTGGTGCTGTTGATTGAGCCCTTGGAGTCAAAGGCGATGATGTTCTTTGCTCCGCTCATTGTTAGCAAGCGTGCAATTGCAGTACCGGCAGCACCGGCTCCGCTCATCACGATCTTGCAATCGGAAAGATTCTTCTTCACCAATTTCAATGAGTTGGTTAGGGCCGCAAGAACAACAATGGCAGTGCCGTGTTGATCATCATGGAAAACGGGTATGTCGAGTAGTTCGCGCAGGCGTGCTTCAACTTCGAAGCAGCGCGGTGCCGAAATATCTTCGAGATTGATGCCGCCGTAGACAGGGGCGATTAACTGAACTGTTCTGACAATTTCATCGACATCTTGGGTGTCCAAGCAAACTGGCCACGCGTCAACGTCGGCAAAACGCTTGAATAACACTGCTTTTCCTTCCATAACTGGAAGTGCAGCTTCCGGTCCGATATTTCCTAGTCCCAACACGGCTGATCCGTCGGTTACGACGGCGACTGTATTTCTCTTGATGGTCAGACGTCGGGCGTCGGTTGGATCGTCCACGATTGCCTGGCAGATTCGGGCCACACCAGGTGTGTAGGCGCGTGAGAGGTCGTCACGGGTTTTTAGAGGTACGCGCGATTGAACTTCTAATTTTCCACCAAGGTGAAGCAAGAAGGTGCGATCGCTGACTTTTCGAACCGTCAATCCTGCGTGGGCACTGATGGCCTTAGTGATCTCTTCAGCGTGGTCGGCATTGATGGTGTCACACGTGACGTCTACAACGACTTTGTCCAACAGCGACTCAACGACGTCAAGCGCTGTGATCGTGGCACCCGCCTTTGTGATCGCCGCAGTTGCTTCTGCCACTGGCTGCGCTGAAGGTGCGCCTTCAATTCGAATTGTTATGCCATACCCGGGACTAGTTGATGCCATGTTAAACAACTCCATAAAGTCGGTCGCCCGCGTCACCCAGACCCGGCACGATGTAACCATTTTCATTTAGCTTTGTATCAAGTGCACCCGTTACGACCGTGATCGGAACGGGACAGTTTTCAAATGCTTGTTCCATATAAGCAACGCCTTCAGGTGCTGCAATAATGCAGATTGCAATTATGTCTGTTGCACCCAAATCAATTAAGTAGTTGATGGCAGCGACAAGAGTTCCACCAGTTGCCAACATTGGATCCAAAATGAAGCACTGGCGCCCTGATAGATCATCGGGCAGGCGGTTGGCGTAGGTAGTTGCCAAGAGTGTCTTCTCATCGCGCACCATTCCAAGAAAGCCAACTTCGGCCGTTGGAACAAGGCGGACCATTCCTTCTAGCATTCCGAGCCCTGCTCGCAAAATAGGGACAACAACCGGCCGTGGATCCGCCATCTTTTCGCCCTGTGTAACTACCACCGGAGTTTTGATGGTGACTGTTTTTGTGCGTACTTCTCGGGTTGCTTCATATGCAAGCAATGTCACAAGTTCTTCGACAAGGCGCCGGAAGGTTGGGGAGTCCGTGGTTTCATCGCGCAATACGGTCAATTTGTGTGAAATTAGTGGGTGATTAGCGACGTGGACTTTCACAGTCCCTACCTTACAGGTCTTTTCTTCTCAAGAAATGAGTGTCAGTATGGAACCTAAGGCGATGTGAAATGGGGGCTGCGATGAGTGAGGAAGTGGATATCGCAGTAGCGGCCTGGCATGAAGAAGGCCGATGGAATCTTGCCAAACTCCCCAATCCGCATGATCTGGCTCACATTATTGATCGATTGAAGAGCCAACGCACCAACGGGGGAGCAATCGCCCTGATCGCAATCGATGAGGAATTTTTTATCGTGATCAGAGTCCTCGGTTCTCACATCAGTATGTTCTTGAGTGATGTTACTTGCGCGTTCGATTATGAAGTGGCTTCAGATTTCATTGAATTGGCTGACCTGCCATTTCCCGATGAAGATGACGAGCCGCTGCCCGTTGGTCACTTAGACATTTTGGCCGATCTCGGCATGAACCACATGGAGATCTCGGCACTCTGCGATGACGCGGAATTATTTCCTGATGAACAACTAGACGCCATTGCTACGCGTTTGGGATTTGGTGAAGAGTTTCGTGAATTATTAGATCTATGAATTTTGAGGAGGCGATGGCTCTTGCCATCAAGGTTGCAAACGAAGCAACTATCGCGAGTGCGGACGTGCCGGTTGGTGCAGTGATCCTGAATAGCCGTGGTGAAGTAGTCGCTACGGGAAGCAACGAACGTGAGTTGTCACAAGACCCGAGTGCCCATGCAGAAATTGTTGCTATGCGAAAAGCTGCTAAGGATTTAGGCAGTTGGCGTTTAGAGGATCACACACTTGTTGTCACCTTGGAACCGTGTGCCATGTGCGCGGGTGCGATCGTTCAGTCGCGAATTCCGCGAGTCGTCTTCGGAGCATGGGATGAAAAGGCCGGGGCAGTCGGATCTATCTGGGATATCTTGCGTGATCCCCGCACTTTGAACAGGCCTGAAGTCATTTCCGGAGTTCTAGCAGAGGAATGTGCCCAATTGCTCCAATCATTTTTCCAATCGCAACGAAAAGGAATTTAGTTACTGTATCCTCTGCTCTGGTGGCGTGTCCGAGCGGCCAAAGGAGCACGCCTCGAAAGCGTGTGTTGGGGAAACTCAACCGTGGGTTCAAATCCCACCGCCACCGCCATAGAGATCGAAGAAGTTAAATGACAATCTCGTAAGACGGATTGAGAATCGTGAGAGAACCATTCGTCTCTCCGACCATGCCTTCGGCAAACAATTGCGACCCAACGTCAAGGCCTGATATTTCTCGTCTCCCCAGGAACTGCAGAGTGACTCCGCCAGTTTCATCCCATACTTCTACTTCCACGATGGGCGCCGCACCACTCGGCGCGGTTTTGATAGAAGTCACCCGACCCTTTACGTGAGCTCGGTTGCGCCAAGTGATCTTGCCGATGGGAGTGACATTTTCGGCATAGTGGCTGACTGGCTCGTGGCTCATGAAAGAAACTGCTGTTGCAGGTTTGATCTTCGGTGCGAGCATCGGAGCAGGTGCGGCTTGCGGGACTAAGACTGGGGCTGGCTTGTGACTGTCATGGATGACCACACTCTCTCCGGCAATAATTTTGGCAACATCAAAAGGAACGATCGTCGCGACCACTCGCGGCAACTGCGAGATAGGTCTAGCAATTTCTTCAGCGGTCTGGTCGTGCAGCAATTTGCCGAGTACTGGTGCGTACGAACGACGCGGTAGGAGAAGTGTTAACTCAACGTCAGGAGCCGTTGTGGACCGGATGGCGTAGTCCATTGCTGCATTTGGCAAACGTCGGTCGGGACAGTCAATGAGTTCGAGTGTTACGTCATCTAGAGCTGGCGCCGCTGCCCATGCTTTGCGAATCTCCTCGGCCCTTTGATCATCTATAACAAAATGAACCGCTGCTATTGAGTGAGGATTGAGGCTTCTTGCATACCGGACTGCGCCAACTGTTGCTACGTCAACGTTGTCGACAAGGATCGTGACGTCATGGCGGCTAATTGAAGTGGCACGCGACTCCTCACTTCGGAAGTTCAATGCTGCCTGTTCGCGTCGATACTGGCGGTTGAGGCGCAGCAATGAGAAAACAGCGATCGGTGCGATCGTGATCACCAACCACGCGCCCTCAGTGAACTTGACGATGGCAAAGACGAGGACGACGATTATTGAAACGCTTCCTGATAGTCCATTGATGAATATCTTTAACTTCCAATTGCCAAGTCGATGCGTATATGCGTGTTTGGCCATGCCGAATCCGGCCAAGGTAAAACCGGTAAATACACCTAAGGCATAGAACGCTACGAGGCGATCTACGGCGGCACCCGTGATGATTACTAAGGCGGTCGCAGCACTGGTTAGGAAGATAATTCCATTTGAAAAAGATAGGCGGTGGCCGCGCTTGGTCAATTGGTGAGGCAGATATCCATCCGTTGCGACGAAGTTACAAAGAATAGGAAAAGCGTTGTAAGTCGTGTTTGCTCCAGCGAAAAGAATCAACATCGTGGCGCCTTGCACAAATACGAAGAGAATTCTGCCTGTTGCCCCTGTGCCCAATGCTTCTTTTGCAATTTGGGAGATGACGGTAGGAGTGCCTTTTTCGTAGGGCATCGCGTGAATGCGCTGTGCAAACCATGAAACACCGATGACTAACGTCCCCAATATCATGCTCATAGTCACCAGCGTGCGTCGAGCGTTATTGGCCTCTGGAACTTTGAAGAGGGCAACACCATCTGAGATTGCCTCAAGGCCTGTTAGGGAAGATCCGCCATTTGCAAATGCCCGAAGAAGAATGAAGATGGCGCTGAAAGTTAATAGCCCTTGCGCATGACCAACCGGAAAGGTTCCAGCAATATTTGTACTGAGTACTGGAAGGTGTCCCGTTACGGCCTTGATGAGCCCGGTAATAAAAACTATGCCCATCCCACCAATAAAGAGGTAGGTAGGCATCGCAAAGGATTTTCCTGCTTCTTTTACGCCGCGAAGGTTTCCGTACATGATGAGCAAGATGATGCCGACTGTCATGTAAACCTTGCCAGGGTGCATTGACGGGAATGTCGAGATGATCGCTGCCACGCCTGCTGCTGATTGAATTGCAACCGTAACGATGTAATCGAGCATCAACGCAACCGCGGCGATGATCGACATCACGGGCCCAAAATTGTCCTTGGTAACGATGTAGGCCCCACCTGTTTTGGTGTAGACCTCGATGACGTTTCGATAGCTCAACGTGATGATGGTGAGGATTGCGATAATGACTGCGGTCATCGGCATCATTAGTGCGAAAGAGGCCAGTCCGAAGGCAGGTAGAAGGGCGATCAAGATCTGTTCGCTGCCATATGCCGATGAGGAGATGCAGTCTGAGGAGAGGATTCCCAAGGCAAACCGTTTTGCCAGTCTCTGGTGGCCGAGGGTGTGGCGATTAAGAGGGTTGCCCAGAAGAGTCCTCTTAATCTTGTAGAGAATCGGGTCCTTGAGATGGGCATGTTCCTGAAGCGCTACTGGCGCCGGCGCATCGTCGGTCCAAGATTTAGGCACTATTACTCCCCAGAATAAAGTGGAAGGCGCGAACGATAAGTGGTGCTGATCACCCCGCCATCCTAGATTGTTCGCCTAGCCTTTGCCGACGCCCTTGCCGAACCAGACCAAAGGAAGCGAGTCGATATTGGTGCGGGTATGCTCAGATCATGCGTACACAGTTATATATTGACGGAAAATGGGTTGATGGCAACGGAACAATGCCGGTTTACGACCCCAGCG
>Ga0315268_10001561_pt1 | contig 26343 bp, 25 predicted proteins | sample C1_top_MG_FD_204535 | JGI IMG/M metagenome (GOLD analysis project Ga0315268, IMG submission 204535) | Sediment microbial communities from Yellowstone Lake, YNP, Wyoming, USA - C1_top | ecosystem: Environmental > Aquatic > Freshwater > Lake > Sediment | place: USA: Wyoming | collected 2017-08-01
ACACCCTATAGATAATCTTGTTATGCAATCTTGTTTTCTCCCCCCCCCCGGGGGGGGGGAGGGGGCGGGGTGTGGGGGGGTGTGGGCAGCTGCTGAAGCCACCCCTCACCCTAACCCTCTCCCCTCGAAGGGGAGAGGGGATTTGGTTTCATCTGGATAACATCTCAATATCATTATACTTACTCACTTAAATTAGGAGATTATGATTTCCTTATTCGGGTAATTTTATTGCCGGACGCGACTGGGCCGGGGTGAGGCCGCACAAGGCCCACCCCGGTTTTTCCTTGACAGACAGGGCCCCCCGGCCTATATATGACTTCCAATTCCCGGCGCAAAGGAGCAATTCCCAGACATGGAATCCTACAAGATTCACCTGAGTGAAAGCGAGATGCCCCAGGAGTGGTACAACCTCATCCCGGACCTGCCCCGGCCCCTGCCGCCTTACCTCCACCCGGGCACCGGGCAGCCGGTGGGTCCCCAGGACCTGGCCCCCATCTTCCCCATGGATCTCATCATGCAGGAGGTGAGCCCGGAGCGGTTCATTCCCATTCCGGACGACGTGCTGCGCATCTACCGGCTGTGGCGGCCCAGCCCCCTGCACCGGGCCCGGAAGTTGGAGGCGGCCCTGAAGACGCCGGCCCGCATCTATTATAAGAATGAGTCCGTCAGCCCCGCGGGCAGCCACAAGCCCAACACCGCGGTGGCCCAGGCCTACTACAACAAGGTGGCGGGCATCAAAAGGTTGGCCACGGAGACCGGGGCCGGCCAGTGGGGCAGCGCCCTGGCCCTGGCCTGCAACTTCTTCGGCCTGGAGTGCACCGTCTACATGGTGAAGGTGAGCTACCACCAGAAGCCTTACCGCCGCTCCCTGATGCACATCTGGGGGGCGGACGTCTATCCCTCCCCCACGGACCGCACCAACGCCGGCCGCAACATCCTGGCCCAGACCCCGGACACCTCCGGCAGCCTGGGCATCTCCATCTCCGAGGCGGTGGAGGACGCGGCCACCCACGGGGACACCAACTACTCCCTGGGGAGCGTGCTGAACCACGTGCTGCTGCACCAGACCATCGTCGGCCAGGAAACCAAGAAGCAGCTGGCCCTGGCCGGGGAGTCCCCCGACGTCCTCATCGGCTGCGTGGGCGGCGGCAGCAACTTCGCGGGCTTCTGCTTCCCCTTCGTGCCCGACAAGCTCAAAGGCAAGGACATCAGGCTTATCGCGGTGGAACCCACGGCCTGTCCCACCCTGACCCGGGGCGCCTACACTTACGACTTCGGGGACACCGTGGGCCTCACCCCCCTGATCATGATGTACACCCTGGGGCATGGCTTCGTGCCGCCGGGCATCCATGCCGGAGGCCTGAGGTACCACGGGGACGCGCCACTGCTCTGCCTCCTGGTGCACGAAAAGATCATGGAGGCCCGGGCCTATGCCCAGAATCCGGTCTTTGAGGCGGCCCGCCTCTTCGCCCAGACCGAGGGCATCATTCCCGCGCCGGAGACGGCCCACGCCATCAAGGCCGCGGTGGATGAGGCGGTGATCTGCCGGGAGACCAAGTCACCGAAGGTCATTGTCCTCAACTTCTCCGGCCACGGCCACTTTGACCTGGCCGCGTATGACGCCTTCCTGGAAGGGAAACTTCAGGACATCGAGTTCGACCCCGAGGCAGCGATCAGGAAGGCCCTGGAAGCCCTGCCCAAGATCCCGGGGAAGTAAACGGTTCACGCTCTGAGAGAGGCCGGCAGCCTGGGCTCAAGCCCCAGGCTGCCGGCCTTTTTTCTTTCCGCCACGCCGTTAAAGACTCCTGTACTTGTGTTGACGCGCCTCAAGGAAGTGCTTACCGTTAGGGGAACTTAACCGAGAGGAGGTGAACCAGGATGAAGAAAGCCTTGAGCGAGCAGGCCCGGGCCAAGGAGGCTGCCTTCTGGACCAGCGTCAAGAAAGCCGTGGCGCAGAATCCTGGGAAGGTATGCCACAAGTGAAAGAAGTGAAAGACTTAAGCGTTGCTGGTCCAGCAACCGACAAAGGCAGGTATGGCCGCTCAAGGCACGAGACTCACCGCCCGCTGGCCATATCTGCCGATTTGTTTTAAAATCAACCCTATTGTTGCGGTTCAGCAGAAGCTTAGCAGAAATGGTTCATCTTTTTCCCCTCCCCCTTGAGAGGGGAGGGTCAGGTTGGGGGTGGCAAATTATCTTTTATCACCGCTTCTTATCACCCTCCCCCCAACCCCCTCCCCTCAAGGGAGGGGGAGTTTTTAAGGTTAAAACACCATTGTCAATGTAATAGTGAAACATAACACTAGGCCAAGTTAAGGACCCACCTCATGTCCGTCACCCGGGAATATGAGTTCATCATCCAGTGGCACCTCACCGAGAGGTGCAACCTCCGGTGCCGGCACTGTTACCAGGAAGGCCGCCCCGGCGCGGAGATGCCCCTTGCTGAGATTAGAGGGGTGGTGGCCGAGATTGCCGGCATGTTCGCGGCCTGGCGGGACGACTACGGCCTGGAGCTGGCCCCCAGCTTCAACCTCACCGGCGGCGAACCGTTCCTCAGGGCGGATTTCTTCGAGATTATCGAAGACGTTGCCGGCCGGGGTTGGGCGGTCTTCGTCCTGTCCAACGGCACGCTCATTGATGCGGAAAAGGCGCAGAAGCTGGCAGCCCTGGGCGTCAAAGGGGTGCAGGTGAGCATGGAGGGGCCCCGGGAAGTCCATGACCAGATCCGGGGGCCGGGGAGTTTTGCCGCGGCCGTAGCCGGCACCCGGGCGCTTCTGGAGGCCGGGATGCGGGTCAACTTCAATACCACCCTGTCCACGGTCAACGCCGACCATTTCCCGGCACTGGTGGACCTGACGGCCTCCCTAAGGGTTCCGGAACTGGGATTCACCCGGCTGGTTCCTTCCGGCCGGGGCCAACTTATGCTGGAGACGATGCTCACCACCGCCCAGGTGCGGGATTTTTACCAGCGCATCCTGTCCCTGGAAGTCCCGGGCCTCGCCATCGGCACCGGCGACCCCATGGCCGCGCAGATGGGCGAGGCCGACCCCCAGGACGCCGGCTCCATCCCCCTGGGGGGCTGCGCCGCGGGGGTCTCGGGGCTCACCCTGCTGCCCGACGGCACCGTCCTGCCTTGCCGGCGGCTCCCCCTCCCTCTCGGCAACGTGCGCCAGGACCCCCTCCGGGAGATCTGGGCCGTGTCCCCGGTCCTGGCGGCCCTGCGGGACCGGCGCAGATATAAGGGCAAATGCGGGCGCTGCCCCCGCTGGGCCCAGTGCCGGGGCTGCCGGGCCATCGCCTATGCCTACAGCCAGGGACTGGGGACGCCTGATTTTCTGGCGCCCGACCCCCAGTGTTTCATTGACGGGGATTGATCAATCCAATAAGGGCAGGCAGGTGCCGGTGCGGCGCTGCTCCACGGCCCGCCGGATTACTGCGGCGGTGAAGGCCGGCAGGTCAAAGCTCTCCAATTCCGGCAGCGGAACGAACCGGGCCGCGGTGATGTCCGAGGCGGCCTTAAGCTCCCCCGCCTGGTAGTCGCAGAGAAAATCCACCAGCACGTAGTGATAGGGGATGCCGCCCTCCTGGTCATGGTAAATGCGTTCCAGGACCGCGCTGATGCCCAGCACTTTTACGGCCAGACCGGTTTCTTCCTGCAATTCCCGCCGCAAGGCCTCTTCCAGGGTCTCCCCCAGTTCCACCAGGCCCCCGGGGAGGCTCCAGGCGTCCCGGGCCGGCTCCTGGCCCCGGCGCACCAGGAGCACCTCCTCCCCCCGGAAGACCACCGCGCCCACCCCCACCACCGGCTGCTCAGGATAATGGCGTTTCATGGGTTAGTGAGCAGTAAGCAGTAAGCAGTAAGCAGTAAGCAGTAAGCAGTAAGTAATATTAGTGTCCAGTGAGGAGTAAGAAAAGTGATATCCACTTAACGTTTTATCTTCTTAAGAATGGATTTTCTCAGGCCATAGGTTAGGGCTAGGCATTCGTTCAGCAACGTAGTGATCTGATTGTAGCTGTTGTCCGAGAGATAACCTAGTCTGAATGATAATTCCAGATGGGTATCAAGCTCATTGAGTGATCCAAGAGCATTCGCTAGGAAGTGAGAAAATTGTGAGTGGGTCCGGTCGGCAGCCCCTTCGGCAATATTAGCCGGCGCCGATAAGGCAGCTCGCCGCAATTGAGCGCTAAGCCCATACTGCTCTTTCTCCGGGAATGTCTGGGTTAACTTATACACCTCCATGACTAAATCCATACTTTTTTGCCAGGCTATCAGATTACGATGAGGCTTTTGACTCTTTTCGTTCATCTCATTTACGCAACGCCAAAACTATTTATTGCTCACTGTTTACTGCTCACTGCTCACTGTTCACTGCTCACTAACCTCAGATCTCCACTCTTAACGACTTCTTCACGCGGATGGCCGCGGCGCCGCCCACGGGGCAGACGTATTCGCACTGGCCGCAGCCGATGCAGCGGTCGGTGAGCACCACCGGCAGCTTCACCCGCACCCGCTCACCCTGGGGGCTGATGACTTCCTGCTCATTCAAGGTGATGGCCTTGGGAGAGACAGGGCAGTGCTCCTCGCACACCAGGCAGTCGGTGGCCTCGGTGTAGGGGATGCAGCGGCTCTGGTTGAGGAACGCGGTCCCCAGGGTGGTGGCCTGCTTGACGTCCAGGGGCATGGCGGGGATGGCCCCGGTGGGGCACACCTGGCCGCAAAGGTTGCAGGAGTACTCGCAGTAGCCCAGGCGGGGCAGGAGCCGGGGGGTATAGAGCCCCTCCAGGCCCGCCTCCCAGAGCACGGGCTGCAGGCCGTTGGTGAGGCAGACCTTGAGGCATTGCCCACAGCGGATGCAGCGGCTCATGACCTCCGCCTCGTTCTGCGCCCCCGGGGGACGGATGAGGAACTCGTCGGGCCGCCGCGCCAGGGAACCCAGGCGCACCAGCGGCACGGCCGCGGCGCCGACTGCCAGCGCGGTGACCACCTGGCGCCGGCCCAGGTCCAGGGGGGCCCGGGGCGCCTTGGCCCGCCAGGTGAAGGCCACCCGGTCCGCCTCCCGGCACTGCTCCAGGCAGCGCAGGCAAAGCTGGCACTCGGAGCTGAGGTGGCGGGCCGGTTTCCCCGGGGCAAAGGCCGCCATCTTGCAGATTTCGGTGCAGTCGCCGCAGTCGGGGCAGAGGGCCGTGGGCCGCCGGCGCAGCCAGGCAAACCGGGCCACCAGACCGTACAGGGCCCCCAGGGGGCAGAGGGCCCGGCACCAGAAGCGACGGTCCACCCGCTCCGCGGCCACTACCAGGGCAAAGAGGACCAGAGTCAGGAAGGGCAGCGCGTAGACCAGGGGCCGGAAGGGCAGCCAGGTGGCCTTGGAGAGCTGGTAAAGGGGCTCGCTCACGTAAGTGAAGGGGGCGCCTAGGCGGTACAGGGTCAGGGACGTCTTCTCCACCCCGTAGGCCGCGGCCGGGTAAAAAACGATGGCCAGGGTGCGGTACAGCAGGGACAGGGGGTCAAAGAGGCCCACCAGGTTCAGGGAAAAAGGCGCCGCAGCCAAAAGCCCGAAAAGCAGGTAGTATTTGCCCCGGCGCCAGCGGGCCGCCACCCCCGCGTCGGGCCGGGGAGTGAAGAGCAGGCGGCGCCAGCCGTCCAGGGCCGTGCCCAGGGGGCAGACCCAGCCACAGAAGAACCGGCCCAGGACCAGGGTCAGGGCGATAAAGGCCAGGGACCAGAAAAGGCCCTTCACCAGGGGGCTCCGGGCCAGGAGGTGGGCCGTCAGGGCCAGGGGGTCGAAGCGGAAGAACAGGTCCACCGGCCAGGTGAGAATGGATTGGCCCGCATATTCGGCTTTGAGAAAAAGAAAGAGGAAAAACAGGAAAAAAAGAATCTGGGAAATGCGCCGCAGGCGCGCCCAGGCCCGAGGGCTCAGGGTGAAACCGTGGTTATCCATAAAATTGCCGACCACAGAAAGGGCGGGTAACCCCGCCCCTTTGGAATCGGCTCTCCGTTAATTACACGAATTTGATCTTGTTCAGGTCCATTTCCCCGCGGCCCGCGTCGTGGGCCTTGACAATGTGGCCGATATCCGCGGGCTTGAGGCCGAAGAGGGTGGTGCCGAAGGCGTCCAGGGCCACGGGGTCGGCTCCCGCGGCCACCAGGTTCCGCACTTGCACGTCTTCCGGGCGCCCCCCCTTGGGGCCGTTTTTCACCATGATGCGGGTGGCGTCCAGGACGTGAAGGTCCGGGCGCAGGATGAGGTTCATGTCCGCGATGTTCTGGGCCAGGCCCACGTGGATGCGGCCCCGCCAGCCGCCGATGGCCCCCATCATGTTCTTCAGGCACATGGTGAGGCGGGACTCGGTGTGCGTCTTGGCCACGGGGATGTTGATAAAGCGGTCGGCTTCCAGGATGTCCTTATAGAAGTACCACTTCTTCAGGGCCTTGGCCTTCTCGATGTTGAGCTCCACGAAACGCCGTTCGTCCACGTATTCCACCACCGCCCGGGAATCTCTAAGATCTTCCACCGCGGCCTTGATGCCGGAGGTGGTGTAGGACCGGCGAGCGTCGTCGCAGGTGTGGTCCAGGACCTTGACCTGCTTGGCCCCGGCCTCCAGGCAGAGCTCCACTACCTGGCGCACCACCACGGGGTGGGCGTTGGCCCCCAGTTCCGGGGTGCGGTCCCAGGCCATGTTGGGCTTGACCACCACCGTCTCCCCGGGGTTGACGAATTTCCTCATGCCCCCCAGGGCCTGGATGGTGTCCCCCACCAGGTGGGCCCAGTTGCTGCCCTCGGCCTTGGCCACCACCGGCTGGGCCGCCGCCAGGGGAGCCATGGCCCACAGCTCTTGCGGCATCACCAGCCGCCGGCCGGCTCCGGCCAAAAGCGACAGGGCCGCCACCCGTTTCAGGAATTCTCGCCGCTCCATCTAGGCCTCCGTTGACCTGGATACATTCTAGTCTAAACAAGGGCCTGGGAGTTTGCAAAGTTTTTCTTGACAACTGGCCGCAATCCCTTTATTGACTAAAAAGTCATTTTTATGACTGGTCAGTCATTATGGCGCGTCCCCGCCCCGCCACCAAGAAAGAAGTGGTCCAGGCCTTCCGGACCCGGGAGATCCTGGCCGCGGCCCGTCGGGTCCTGGGCCAGCGCGGGCTGGCGGCCCTCACCATGGAGGAGATCGCCACCGCCGCGGGGGTGGCCAAGGGCACGGTGTACCTCTATTTCCAGGGCAAGGAGGACCTGATTCGGGCCCTGGTCTCCCAGGTGGCGGATAACCTCCTCAGGGACCTGCAGGCCGTCATGGCCCGGCCCCTCCTCCCCCAGGAGAAGCTGACGCAGGTCACCACCATGCTGCTCAAGCACCTGGAGCGGGAGCGGGCCTTGTTTCCCGCCTATGTCCGGGACCTGGCCGTGCGTCCGCGGCATGCCCCCACCGACCGGGCCCGACAGCTCTGGGCCTTAGAGGAAGAAATCATGGCCCTGCTCACCCGCCTCTTCGGCGAAGGCATCAGCGCGGGCCGGTTCATCACCGCTAACCCCCGTCTCCTGACCTTTCTGCTGCGGGGGTTGGTGCGGGCCGTGGGCTTCTACCAGCTTGTGGAAGGCAAGGAAAACGCCTTCCAAGAGGCGCTGCCGGTGCTCCTCACCGTGCTGTCCTCCGGGGTCACCCGGCAGGCCCAACCCCAAGGAGCGGGGGACGTGACATGACCTCTCCACAACCTTGGCGTCTGGCCTGGGGGTGGCTGCTCCTCTTCAGCTTGCTGGGCATGTCCCAGGCCGCGGCGGAGCCCCCGGCCCCCAGCCACCTGGACCTGAAAGAGGCCCTGGCCCTGGCCTGGAAGGCCAACCCCTCCCTGCAGGTGGCCCGGCTCCAGGAACTCATCGCCGGGGAAGAAGTGGTGCGGGCCCGTTCCGGCTTCCTGCCCCAGGTCAATTCCCAGGTGGGCCAAACCATTTATGACGATCCCCTGAAGTTTAAATTCAAGGGAGGTATCCCCGGCGCCGCCAGCGGCGTCTCCTTTCCCCAGACCAACCGTAACTTCTGGAGCAGCCAGACCACCGTGAACCAGTTGCTCTTCGACTTCTGGGGCACGCCTTCCCGTTACCAAGCCGCGGTAATGGGTAAGTCCATCAGCATCCTGGACACGGCCCAGACTCGGGACAACATTTTCCTGACGGTAGCCCAGGGCTATTTCAAGACCCTGCGGGCCCAAAAGCTGGTGGTGGTGGCGGAGCAGGAGGTGAAGGACCTCAATGACCACCTGCGCATCACCAAGGACCAGTATGAGTTCGGGGTGAACACCTTCAATGACGTACTCCAGGCCGAGGTGAACCTGGCGGACTCGGAGCAGCGCCTCATCGTGGCCCGCACCGACGTCATCGACATCCGCAGCGCCCTGAACAAAGTCATGGGCCTGCCCATCGCCGCGCCCACGGTCCTGAAGGACGAAAAGGCCTTGGTGCGGCCAGCCTGGGGGCTGGAGGAGGCCACGGACCTGGCCCTGAAAAAGCGCAGCGACCTCAAAGCTTCCCAAGACCGCATCGCTCAGCAGGAAAAGGTGGTGACCCAGAACCGGGCCCAATACTTTCCCAAGTTTACCGCCCAAGGCGGCCATACCTTCCAGCAGAACGACAGCCTGGTCAACGATAGCCAATGGTTCGCCATCTTCGCCATGAGCTGGAACATCTTTTCCGGGTTGGACACCAAGGCCCAGGTCTCCCAGGCCAAAATCAGAGTGGACCAACTCCGGGAGCAGCACAAGGACTTGAGCGACCAGGTGCGCCTGGACGTGCAGAATGCCTATCTCAGCGTCCGGGACACCGCGGAGCGCATCCGGGTGACGGAAAAAGCCGTGACCCAGGGGGAAGAGAACCTGCGCCTCAACGAAGAGCGCTATAAGGAGCAGGTGGGGACCGCCCTGGACGTCATCGACGCGGTGACCCTGCTCACCCGGACCCGGGTCAGCTACTACACGGCGCTGTACGACCACCAGATGGCCAAGGCCCAACTGCTGTGGGCGGTGGGGGGCATCAACGAGCTTCTCCCCCAGGAGCAGGGCAAGAATGCTCCGTAAACCGGCGGTGCGGGTTAGCCTGGTGCTGCTGGTCCTGCTGTTGGTGGCCGCGGGCCTGGGCTACCGGTACTACCTCAGCATCTTCGTCAGCACCGACGACGCTTACGTGGACGGCCACGTGGGGGTGATCTCCCCCCGGGTGCCGGGCATGGTCACCCAGGTCCAGGTGGACAACAATTATGCCGTCCAGGCCGGAAGGGTGCTGCTCACCCTGGACCCCACAGACTACCAGGTGGCTTTAAAACAGGCTGAGGCGGCCCTGGGCCGCCTGCGCCAGGAAATGCAGGAGCGCTATGTCAAGGTGGCCACCGCGGACTCCAAGGTGGCTCAGCGGGAGGCGAATTTCCACCAGGCTGAGATCGACAAAGCCCGTTACACCAACCTGTTTGAGCGCCGCACCATCCCCAAGGAGGCCCTGGACCGGGTGGAAACCCGCTTCCGGGTGAACCGGGCGGAAGTTGAACAGGCCAAGCGGGAGCTTAAGGAAGCCCTGGCGAACATCGGCGGCTCCACCCAGATTCCCCTGGAAGAGCAGCCGGCCATTAAAGAAGCTAAAGCCCAGGTGGAGCAGGCCCGCCTCAACCTGGAGTATTGCCAGGTGAAGGCGGAGATCGACGGCTACATCACCAAACGCCAGGTGCAGCCGGGCAACTGGGTGCGGCCGGGGCAACCCCTGATGATGCTGGTCCCCCTTGACTGGCGGGAGCTCTGGATCCAGGCCAACTACAAGGAGACCCAGCTCACCCACGTGCACCTGGGTCAGCCCGCCACCGTCACCATTGACTCTTACCCGGGCCTCAAGTTCAAGGGGCGGGTGGATTCCATCATGTCCGGCACCGGCGCCGCCTTTTCCCTGTTGCCCCCGGAGAATGCCACCGGCAACTGGGTGAAGGTGGTGCAGCGCATCCCGGTAAAGGTCGTGCTGGAGCCCCCCTATCCGGAAAATAAGCCCTTGCGCCTGGGGATGTCCACCCAGACCACCATCGACACCCGGAACCGCACCGGCCCCCGCCTGCTGTCCAGGAGATAGAGGCTGCCGCAGAGGTTCCCCCGGGAGATGGCCAGGATTTGGCGCGGTGGGGCGGGCGTCTCTGCCCGCCACCAGGCTTCTCCCCAGACGCCGGGCGCCGGCAGAGCAAGGACTATTGGGGCAGGAAAATATGTCTTTTGACCAGAGATTCAGCCAGATCCAGGACCTGGCCCAGGCCATCAAAGCACACAAAGAGCAGCTGATGGCCCTGGCCGCCCGGGACCTCAAGTTCACGGTCAAGGACACGGCCTACGAAGTGGACTTGACCATGGACCGCTTGCACCTGTTCGGGCAGATCAGGGACCGGCTAAAGGACCGCCGCCCCCTGGGAGGGCCCGGCAGCCGGGTCGCCCTCATGCTGTCCTACAACGGCAGCGCCTGGCTGAACACCGTCATCTCCTCCTGCTACATCGTGGGCAACCAGGTGCAGGTGAAGTTCTCCTCCAAGGGCAGCGACGTCCGGGACTTGATGGAGAAGGTCTACCGGCCCATTTTCGGCGAGGACATCACCTTCTACCACGGCAGCGGCCGCACCTTTATGGCAGAAGCCCTTAAAGACCCGGAAATTGCCGCGGTGGTGGTCTTCGGGTATGACGGCAACACCCTGCCCTACCAAGAGGCTTTTCAGGCCGGCGGCAAGAAGCTGGTCTTTGAAGGCCCCGGCTCCGACCCCTTCATCGTCTTTGCGGACGCGGACCTGGACCTGGCCTTGAGCGACCTGGCAAATTCCAAGTTTATTTACTCGGGGCAGACCTGCACCGCGCCCGAGCGCATCTTCATCCACCGGGACATTTACGATGAGTTTCTGGCCCGGCTGGCGGACCGGGCCCGGAGCCTCGCCGTGGGGGACCCGGAAGACGAGGAGACGGATGTCTCTCCGGTGGCCAGCGACCTGGCGGTGAACCGCATCAAGTGGTATCTCGAGGACGCGGTGCTGAAGGGGGCGAAAATCCTGGCCGGGGGCAAAATCGCAGGCAACCTTGTCTACCCCACCGTGGTCCGGGACGCCACCGACGCCATGCTGGGCATGCAGGAAGAGGTCTTCGGGCCGGTGGCCTTTACCACCGCCTTTGACACCCTGGAAGAGGTGCTGGCCCGGGCCCGGAACCACAAGTACGGCCTCCGGGCTGCGGTCTGGGGCGGGCCCGAGGCCCAGCGGGCGGCCCGGGAGTTGAAAGGCGAGGATTACTGCCACCCGGTGCCCGGCTATACCTTCGGCAAGTTCGGCACGGTCTCCCTCAACGAACCCCGCTCGGAGTCCTGGAAAGGAGCCCTGGTGACCAAGGCCGCGGGCGGCTACGGTTACTCCGGCTGGATCTGGGAGACGGTGGCCGGCCGCTTCCAGATCAAGCAGGGGCCCAAACTCATCAGCCTGGAGACCTCCGTCCCCGGCTAAACGGGGCCAGGACATCGGCAAGAATTCCCTCTCCCCTATTAGAGGAGAGGGGTAGGGTTAAGGGCACAACCTATCCCCCCTCACCCTGACCCTCTCCCCCGAGGGGGAGGGGGGAAAAAAGCCAAAAGGGGTAATGGCTATCTTTAAGACAAGTGGTTTAGTCCTCGCCCTATTACCATAATCTTCTGCGACCTTAACGCCTTAAGAACCCTGGTTGACCATGAACACCCCTAACGCCGGCCCTCCCCAGGTGAACAAGTGGCTCATCACCATCGCGGTGATGGCCGGCACCTTCATGGAGATCGTGGACACCACGGTGGTGAACGTGGCCCTGCCCCACATCGCCGGCAGCATGGCCTCATCCGCCGATGAAACCACCTGGGTGCTCACCGCCTACCTGGTGTCCAACGCCATCATCCTGCCCATCACCGGTTGGCTCTCGGCCCTTTTCGGGCGCAAACGCTTCCTGCTGCTGTGCCTGGTTCTCTTCACCGTCAGTTCCATGCTCTGCGGCGTCGCCACCAGCCTGGCAGAACTTATTATCTTCCGCATCTTCCAGGGCCTGGGCGGCGGCGCCTTGCAGCCCATTTCCCAGGCCATCCTGCTGGAAACCTTCCCGGTGCGGGAGCGGGGCATGGCCATGGCCCTCTGGGGCATCGGCGTCATCATCGCCCCCATCGTCGGCCCGGTCATGGGCGGCTGGGTCACCGACAACCTCACCTGGCGCTGGGCTTTTTACATCAACTTGCCCATTGGCATCTTCTCGGTGCTCCTCACCTGGTTGTTCATCTTCGACCCGGACTACATTAAACGCCAACGGGCCGGCAGCATCGACTACTGGGGCCTGGGGCTCCTGACGGTGGGCCTGGGGGCCTTGCAGGTGGTCTTGGACAAGGGCGAGCGGGAAGACTGGTTCTCTTCCGCTTTCATCACCCGCCTGGCCGTCATTTCGGCCGCGGCCTTAATCCTCCTGATCTGGCGGGAGCTCAAGACCGAGCACCCGGTGGTGGACCTGCGCCTCTTCAAGGAGCGCAATTACGCCTCCGGGGTCACCATCATGTTTTTTTTCGGGTTTGTCCTCTACGGGTCCATCATGCTCCTGCCTCTGTTTCTCCAGACCCTGATGGGCTATGACGCCACCACCGCCGGTTGGGCCCTGGCCTTTGGCGGCATCGGTTCCCTGATGATCATGCCGGTGGTGGGCCGCCTCACCACCGTCATCGACAGCCGCATCCTGGTCTTCGTGGGCCTTTGCATCAACGCCCTGGCCGTTTATCTCATGAGCCTCTATAACACCCAGATCGACTTTCACACCGCCTATTTTCCCCGGTTCGTCCAAGGTTTCGGGCTCGGTAGCACCTTCGTGGCCCTCACCACCCTCACCATGTCCCGCATCTCCCAGGAAAAGATGGGCAACGCCACCGGCATCTTCAACCTGATGCGCAACCTGGGGGGCTCCTTCGGCATCGCCACCGCCACCACCCTGCTTTCCCGCCGCGCCCAATTCCACCAGAGCCGCCTGGTGGAGCACCTCACCCCCTTTTCCCTGCCCTTCAATGATTGGCAGCACCGGATGGGGGAGCTGCTTAACCTGGGCCCCGGCTGGAACCTCTGGGAGGCGCCCCAGGCCCTGGCGGGCCTCTACCAGGAGGTGCAGCGCCAGGCCCAGATGCTGGCCTTTGGCGACGATTACTATTTCTTCACCATCGTCTTCCTGCTGCTCTTACCCCTGGTCTTTCTCATGCGCCGTCTTCCCCGCGCCGAACCGGCCCACCTCGAACCCGAAGTGGAAGCCCTGCCCTGATAGCTGTCAGCTATCACCTTTCAGCCTTCAGCAAAGGCCAAAACGGATCTAATTGCACCCTTCTCCACTGAAAACTGAAACCTGAAACCTGAAAACCGTCTTCTGTGGCGGCTAGCAGGTAAATCTGATATGAGTGTCTGAAAGTAGCACTCTTTGGAAGGTTTTTTTGCGCCGCCTGAACCTGATCCTGCTGGCTGTGGCCGCGGTATTTCTCATCTGGGTGCTGAACCAGGTAGGGTGGGCCACCTTAGGGCGCCACCTGCGCCAGGTGGGCTGGGGCTGGCCCCTGCTGCTCCTGCCTTACGGGGTGGTGAACTGGGTGGAGGCGGTCTCCTGGAAATACCTCCTGCTGCCCCGGCCCGGGTCCCCTTCCGTGGGCCATCTCTTCTGGCTGCGCCTGGGGGGTGAGGCCCTGAACCAACTCACCCCCACCGCCTCCCTGGGAGGGGAGCCATTCAAGGCCTCCCGCCTGGCCGCCGCGGGCGTCCCCTGGGAGATCGCCACCGCCTCGGTGGTCATCCACAAAGGCATCCTGGTCCTGAGCCTGGCCCTGTATATCTTCCTGGGCCTGGCCCTGGCGCCCCTGTTCCTGCCGGTGGTGGCCGCCCACCTGGGTCTCCTGGGCCTGGGGGCCCTGGTCCTGGCCGGGGCGGGCATCACCTTCGTCATCCTGCAGCGCCGCAACCCCTGCGGTTTGGGCCTGCGCCTCCTGACCAGGTTGGGCCTGTGCCCCTCGGCCCTGAAGGAAAAGGAAGGGGCCTTCAACGACCTGGACCGGCGGCTGTCCCGATTTTACCGGGAACACCCGGGCCGGGCCGGCCTGGCCTTTATTCTCTTCTTCGTGAGCTGGGTGCTCCACGCGGTGGAAGTGTACGTCATGTTCTGGCTCCTGGGACACCCCATTGGCTGGGCAGCGGCCGTCTGCCTGGATGCCCTGGCTATGCTCTTCACCGCGCTGGGATTTTTCATCCCCGCGGCCCTGGGGGCCCAGGAAGGGGGTAACCTCCTCCTGGCCCTGGGCTTCAACCTGGGCCTGCCCCTCGGCGTGGCTTTCTCCATCCTGCGCCGCCTCCGGGAAGCCTTTTGGAACGCCCTGGGACTGCTGGTGGTGTGGCGGGAGAAGTGAGGTTGGAAAAACTGTCAGCTGTCAGCTATCAGCATTCAGCTTTCTTTTTAGCTTACAGCTCACTGCTTACTGCTTACTGGTTACTGCCTTTAGTCCCCTCCCCCAAATAATCTAACCGTCACCATTTCGCCCCGGGGGAGGCCTTCCGTGCCCAGGGGGATCATTACCAGGCCGTGACTTTTGACCAGGGGGGAGAGGAGCCCCGAGGGGCCCAGGACCGGGTCGGCCCAGAGGGTGTCCCCCTCTTGCCTGAGACGCACCCGCACCCAGTCCTCCCGGCCGGTGGCGCCGGCCAGGTTGCGGGAAAGGAGGGCCGGGACGGTGCCGCCCCAGGAGGGCCGGGGGGCCAGTCCCGAGAGGCGCTCCAGGAGCGGCCGGCCCAAAACTTCCATAACAATGGCGGCCGAGGCCGGGTGCCCCGGCAGGCCCAGTAAAGGCTTTTCGCCCACCGCAGCCAGGATGGTGGGCTTGCCCGGGCGGATGGCGACGCCGTGCACCAGAACCTGGGCGCCGGGGAGGGCCTGAATGGCGGCCAGGGTCAGGTCCCGGGCCCCCACGGAGGAGCCGCCGGAGACCAGGACCAGGTCTGCTTCCTTCAGGGCCGCGGCCAGGGCGCTCTTCAAGGCCGCGAAGTCGTCGGGGACGATGCCTTGAAGAAAGGGGAGGCCGCCCCATTCCTGCACCTGGGCCGCGGCCAGGTAAGCGTTGCTGTCCCGCACCTGGCCCGGGCCGGGGGAGGCGTTTAGGGGCACGATTTCGTCGCCAGAGGAGAGAATGGCCACCCGGGGACGCCGGAAAACCTGCACGCGGGCCACCCCGAGGGCCGCCAGGAGGCCCAGGTCCTGGGGCAGGAGGCGCCGGCCCGCGGCAAACAGCACTTCCCCCCGGCGCACGTCCTCCCCGGGCTGCAGCACATTTTCCCCAGGGGCCACGGCCCGGCGCACCTCCAGCGTCCCGTCCGGGTGCTCGTCGGTGTATTCCAGCATGACCACCGCGTCCGCCCCCGCGGGCAGCATGGCGCCGGTGGGCAGGCGCAGGGTTTCTCCCGGGCCCACGGCTTGAGGCGGGGCCGCGGCCATGGGCACTTCGCCCTTGATCTCGAGATACTGGGGCGCGGCGGGGCCGGCCCCGAAGGTGTCCCGGGCCCGGACCGCGTAGCCGTCCATGGAGGCCCGGGGGAAGGACGGCACGGCCTCGGGCGCGGGCACGTCTGCAGCCAGCACCCTTCCCCCCGCCCCGGCCAGGTCCACCTCCTCCGCCCCCACCGGGGGAAAGCGGTCGTACAGGGCCAGGACTTCTTCCCTGGTCTGCAGGCGGAAGAATTCTAATGGGTTCATTTAAGAAATGATAATATTAAATTAACTACGCCAAGTATTTTCCCATAATCTACCAAACTATCATAGCGGTTGTTTTTAAAGGCCACTTTATCTTGCTAGGCGGAACCCAACGATATTTCACTTTGACCTGGAATTCAACAAGAGGTAACCCTTGGGAAAAAAGCTTATAACCTAATTTATAATCTCCGTCAGCGTCTATAATAGCTCTCCTTGGAGTTATGTCTTGAAGGCTATTTAAAAATATACCCGGTTTTTCAGCATTAATTGCAAAGATTGCCAATTTGCCATAGTCATTAGACAAGATAGTTTGTCTATATCCTTTTTGTCCAGACCATTTTAGATAGGTACGGTCATGTGGTTCAATTAGCTCTCCATTGTTTTCTATCTTATCAAGAATGCATACCGTATCCACTGCTGCAATATCGGACCGCCGATTATCAACTCTAACTTCCCAAACCCGTTGATAGTACCTTCCTGTATGGTCAGTATAAAAAAATGGATCAGTAAGTTTAGGATTGTTAATTACCAAATGTCTTGAAAATTCTGAAGTCCAGCACTTATCTTTGATCTTACGTTTCAGAATTTCAATTAATTCGTCGTCATTGTTTCTTCCAAAAAACTCTGGATTGCTTTGTACATACCATATGAACCCCTCCCTCTCAGGGACGCCTCTTTCTCTTAATGCAATGATATTTTCACCAAAGCCAAGATGGTGAGCTAAAGCAAGTTCCTGATGAGTAAATAGCGATATAGGTAAATCTTGTTTTGAATTTTTTATATCTCTTAAAAAATCTATGAAGATAAAGTAATCAGATGAGCTTAGTTGCTTAGTAATTGCCATAATGTCATCTAAGCTCTGGATCTCAAAAGCTAGGTAAGGGGTGAGGTTAAAATCATTCCCCAATAACTTTGCAACTCTGTTAGCTATTTCTTTTTCTCTCCCCTCCCTCTGACCGCAACTTATAAATACTTTTCCTGGCATTTTTAACCTCCTCATTCAGGGAATGATTCACAGGCGGGACGCCTATGCTATAAAGAACAGCCGGGGGCGGCTGTTCTGCATTTTTCTGAAAGGGGTGGGGGGGGCAGGGACGAAGTTCCCGGCCCTCCCCCCACAATCTTTCCCTTCCCCCCATCCTAAATCCGCGAGAAGATGCGCACGTCCACGGCGAAGAGGCCCTTGTCGTAAAGCAATAACGGGTTCAGTTCCACCTGGTCCAGTTCCGGGTGTTTTTCCGCGAAGCGGGCCAGGGCCTTCATGGCGGTGAGCAGTGCCGCCGTGTCCCGTTTGGGCCGGCCCCGGTAGCCGGTCAGCACGGGGTAGCCCTTGATTTTTTTCATCAGGTCCGCCAGGTCCGCGTCCGTGGCGGGCAGCAGGCAGAAGGCCACGTCCCGGTAGAGTTCGGTGTAGATGCCCCCCAGGCCGAACATCAGGGTGGGGCCGTACTGGGGGTCGGTGAAGCTGGCCAGGATGACCTCCAGGCCCCCGGCCTTGGCCATGGGGGAGACGGTGACGCCGTCCACCTTCGCCTGGCGTTCATAGAGCCGGGTGGTGGCCAGGATGTCCTGGCAGGCGTGGCGCAGGTCCTCGTCATTTTGTAGGTTCAGGCGCACCCCGCCCAGGTCGCTCTTGTGGGCGATGTCGGGGGAAGCGATCTTCAGGGCCACGGGGTAGCCGAAGCCCTGGGCCAGGCTCACGGCCTCCTCCGCATCCTGGGCCAGGGGCGCGGCGGCCGCGGGGATGCCGGCCTGGGCCACCAGGGCCGCGGCTTCCCCCGCGGGCAGGAGCCGCAAGCCCGGGCCGGGAGGGGGCGCGGCCTCGGCAGGTGCGGCCACGGCCGGAGGCGCTTCGGTGAAGCGGAAGAACTGGGCCAGGGCCCGGATACCCCGCTCGGGCGTGGGGAAGACCGGGACACCCTTCTCATAAAGTTTCTGCCGCTCTTCCCGCTCCACTTCGGCCCCGCCCAGGAAGACGACCAGCTCCGCGGCCCCGGGGGTGACCTGGTCCGCGGCCCCGGGGATGGGGTCCCCGAAGATCACCACCTGGGCGTCGTATTCGGCGCGGGCCGCGTCCATCACCTCCTTATAGAGATGGGGGGTGCTGATGGCGTCGCCCGTCAAGTCCACCGGGTTCCCCACCGCGCAGTGAGCCGGCAGCATCTGGCGCAGGCGCTCTTTGAGGGCGGGGGTGGGCGGGGGCGCCGTGAGGCCCGCGTTCTCCGCCTCGTCAATGGCTAGGATGGCCGCACCCCCGGAGGAGGTGGTGAGCATCAGGCGCCGGCCCTGGGGCCGGGGCAAGTAGGCCAGGGCCTTGGCGAAGTCGAAGAGCTCCTCCAGGTTGTCGGCCCGGTAGACCCTGTACTTGCGGAACAGGGCCTCGTAGACCGCGTCGGTGCCGGCCAGGGACTTGGTGTGGGACTCCGCGGCCCGGCTCCCCTGGGAGGTGCGCCCTGCCTTGAGGATGACCAGGGGTTTGGTGCCCTCTTCCAAGGCCGCCAGGAAATAGGCGGGGCGCTTTACGCCTTCGAGATACAGGGCGATGACCTGGGTTTCGGGGTCGGCATTGAAATAGCTGAGCACTTCGGCTTCGTCCACGTCCACCCGGTTGCCCAGGGAGACAAAGGCGCTGACCCCCAGGCTCTCCGCCGCGGCCCAGTCCAGGAAGGCCGCGCCCACGGTGCCGGACTGCGACGCGAAGGCGATCCTGCCCCGGGTGGTGATGAGGGGCCAGGAGGCGCACATGCGGTGGTGGGGCATGTTCACCCCCTGGCAGTTGGGGCCGATTACCCGGATACCGGTCTGGCGCACCACCCGGGCCAGCTCCTCCTGGAGGCGCTCCCCTTCTTCGCCAGCTTCGGCGAAGCCGCCGGTGATGACGATGGCCGCCTTGACCCCCCGGGCCGCGGCCTGCTCCAGGGTGGGGGCCACAATTCGGGCGGGGATCACTACCACCGCCAGCTCCGGGGGCTCGGGGGTGTCGGCCACGGAGGGGTAGGCCTTGAGCCCCAGGATTTCGTCGGCCTTGGGGTTGATGGGGTAAAGCGACCCGGCAAAGCCGCCGTTCTTGAGGTTGGCCAGGATGTCGTGGCCCAGCTTCCCGGGCGCGGTGGAGGCGCCGATGACCGCCACGCTCTTAGGAATGAAGATGGCCTTAAGGCTCTCCAAAGACTCCATGGGGCCTCCTTATTTTCCGTAACGACGGGGATACCTGATGATAGCACAAGCGCGGCTTTTTTGGGCCAAGGAGAAAGCCCCCGCGAATCACGAGTCCCGAGTCCCGAGTCCCGAGTCCCGGGTCAGGAAAAGATATCCAGACAAAAAAGGTTGTTTTTCTCTGCCAAATCCGCTATTCTTTTTATAGAATAACGCTATGAAAAGCAAGAGTCGAGACCACGGCCGGGGCACCGCCCTGGCGGAGAGCCCCGAGTCGCGGGGGGTCCAGGTCAAAGGCCGCCTGTGGCTGGAGAAGGACGGGGAGACCTTCCTGAGCTGGGGGCGGGTGGTGCTCCTGGAGCACATCCGGGAAGCCGGCTCCATCGCCGGGGCGGCCCGCGCCATGGACATGGCTTACAGCCATGCCTGGTCCCTGGTGGCCAGCATGAACCGGCTGGCGGGGCAGGAGTTGGTGGGCCGGAGCTTCGGGGGCCGCCATGGCGGCCGCGCCTGGCTCACCCCTGCCGGAGAGGCGGCCATCGCCCAATTCTGGGACCTGGCGCGCCAATTCCGGGAATGGCTCCAGAGCCGGAATGCTTGAACCGCCTGCTTTCCTTTTATTATGGAACTCGCTATTCTCAAAAATGAATAACGCAAAAGGAGGAATAATGCGGAAGCCGTTGCTCATATTGATGGTCGCGGTGGTAGTTCTAACTGCCAGCAGCGTGGCGGCGGAAGTTAGGATTCGCTGTGCCTCCACCACCAGCACGCAGAATTCCGGACTGTTCGAGTCCCTGTTGCCGATTTTTGAAAAGAAGACCGGCATCAAGGTGGACGTGGTGGCCGTGGGCACCGGCGCGGCCATCGAGATCGGCAAAAGGGGCGACGCGGACGTGGTCATGGTGCACGCCAAAGAACTGGAACTGCAGGCCCTAAAGGAAGGCTGGTTTGTGCACCGCCACGACCTCATGTACAACGACTTCGTGATTATCGGGCCCAAGGATGACCCACTAAAAATCAGGGGCTTGACCTCCGCGGTGGCGGCCTTTAAAAAGATTGCCGAAAAGGGAGGGAAGTTCATGTCCCGGGGGGACAAATCCGGCACCAACATCATGGAGTTGGCCATGTGGAAGCAGGCAGGAGTGGACCCCAAGGGCCGGGAGTGGTACCTGGAGGTAGGCCAGGGCATGGAGAAGACCCAGCGTATCGCCAATGAAAAGCGGGCCTACACCCTCACCGACCGGGGCACCTGGCTGGCCACCAAGGACAAAGATAAGCTGGACATGGCCGTGGTTCTGGAAGGCGACCCCGTCCTCTTTAACCAATACGGGGTGATGGCGGTGAACCCGGAGAAGTACAAGCAGGTGAAATACCGGGAGGCCATGCAGTTCATCAACTGGCTCATCTCGCCGGAGGGGCAGGAGGCCATCGCCGCGTTCCAGGACAAGAACGGCAACCGGCTCTTTGTCCCCAATGCCACGTGACCATGGACACGGTGGTAAGCGGCTTTGCCAGCGCCTTTAGAATGATAAGCGCCGGCAATCCGGAGCTCCTGAAGATCCTCTTCCTGTCCCTCAAGGTCTCGGGCCTGGCCCTGGTTTTGGCCACCCTCCTGGGCGTGCCGGCCGCGGCCGCGGTGGCCCTGAGGCGGCTGCCTTGGAGAAGCTTGTTCCTGGGCCTGATGCATACCGGCATGGGCCTGCCGCCGGTGGTGGTGGGGCTGTTTCTTTACCTTCTCCTGTCCCGGAGCGGCCCCCTGGGCTTCCTGGAGCTGCTCTACACGCCGTCGGCCATGATCCTGGCCCAGTTCATCCTCACCGTTCCCATCGTGGTCTCCCTGGCCCACGCCGCTATGGTGGGGGTGGACCCCGTGGTCAGGCTGGCGGCCCTGACCTTGGGGGCCACCCCGCTCCAGGAAGCGGCCACCATCATCCATGAGGCCCGCTATGGTATCATGGCGGGGGTCACCGCGGCCTTCGGCCGGGTCATGGCCGAGGTGGGCGCGGTGCTCATGGTGGGCGGCAACATTGCCCACTATACCCGGGTAATGACCACCACCATCGCTCTCGAGACAGACAAGGGGAACTTCGACCTGGCCATCGCCCTGGGGGTGATTCTCCTGGGCATCTCCCTGGCCATCAACCTGGGCCTGCGCGGCCTGCAGAGATTGGGAAGGGTGGAGTCGGGAGTGATCCTGTGGGACTAAACCTGGAATATATCCACGTCTCCAAGTTTTACCAGGGGGTGCCGGTGCTTCGGGACTGCTCTTTCACCTTTCCCCTCGGTAGCTCTTACGCCGTCATGGGCCCCAACGGCAGCGGCAAGTCCACCCTGTTCAGGATCGGCGCCCTCCTGGAGGAACCCGACCGCGGCGAAGTAAGATTTTCCGTAGGCGGGCAACTCCTCCCCCAGGACCTCCACCTGAGACGAAGAGTTACCATGGTCTTCCCCCGGGTGGGCCTCTTTAACCGCAGCGTTTACCAGAACGTGGCCTACGGCCTGGAGATCAGGGGGGTCGGGGGCAGGGAGCAGGCCGCGCAGGTGGAACGCGTCCTGGAACTGGTGGGGCTGGCGGCCAAGAAACAGCAGCATGCCCTGACCCTCTCCAGCGGGGAGGCCATGCGCCTGGGGCTGGCCCGGGCCCTGGTCATCGAGCCCGAGGTGCTGTTCCTGGACGAGCCCACCACCTCCCTGGACCCAGCCAACGCAGGGATCATTGAAGATTGCCTGCTCCGCCTCCGGAGGGAAAGGCAGATGACCCTGCTCCTGGTGACTCACGACCCGGCCCAGGCCTGGCGGCTGGGGGACGCCCTGCTGCGCATGGAAAACGGCAGGCTGGTGGCGGCGGACTTGATACTGCCCCAGGAATGCTTAACTTAACGGGCAGCCCGGATCCAGGCCGGCAGCCCCGGGGGACGGTCCCGGGACCGGGCCGGGACCCTTGACGGCGTGAAGGAGGAGACATGTCCAAGAGGAAATATACGGTGAGGGCCGAGTGCCCGGCGTGCGCCTGCGGCGACGTGAGCTTCCTGGGGCCGGAGAAGCTCCGGGAGAAGTTCATCGGCGACGAGAAGGAGATCGACATCCTCTGCCCCCTATGCGGCACTAAGACCCGGGGCAAGGTGGAGGAGGAGAAATAACAGGGGTCAGGGAGCAGGGGGCAGTAGGGCGGGCCTCCGTGCCCGCTACCGCCCCCGGCTGTTGTCGGTAGGGCCACGCCGTGCCGTGCCCCTTTCTTATGGTGCCGCTTCCGTTCCGCTTGTGCCGCCGGGGTGCCGCTTAAAACCGCCGGCAACCGGGGGGCAACCTTCTTTATTCCCTAACAATTTCGTTAGGTAACCGGTCCTGTAACGGAACAGCAGCAGGGCCGGTTAACGACCTCTAATATCCCGGAAACTTCTTGAGCTCTTCCGCTTCTTCGGCGCTGATATGGCGTTTGACCCCCAGGGACTCGAAGCTGGCACATTCATGGTCGTCCCGGGCGAATTGCATTTTATGCCCATCCCAGGGTTGCGGGTGGAGACATTGTCCCTCCCGCAGCGAGGCCGGGTCGGGCTGAAAATGCTGGCACTCCACACAGCGAACCAGGTCCATATTGCCTCCTTATCTGGCCAGGCCTTTTGCACTTAATTGCAAAAAAATTGTAAACGCCGGGCCTGCTCCTGTCAATCTAAGTTTAGCAAGGAGACGAAGTTAGCCCGGTCATGCGGGCCCAGGAGCCGGGAAACGGCAGGGATGGTGCCGCTTGAGTGCCGCCCGAGGGCCGGGGCGCGGCGGGGAAAAGTCCCTGGATTTGCTGGGAAAACCGGCAGCAGGCCGGGGCCAGTTGCGGAACATCACCATCACGGCTGGCCTTCCCGGTGGAGGCGGAGTTTTTCCTTGAGGGAGAGGAGGCGGAGGGACTCCCGGAGGCAGCCGAGAGCGACGTGGGGGAGGCGGAAGTCGCTGGCGGTGTGGAAGAGGCGGTCCAGGCGGACCTCCAGGGTTTCCAGCTTTTCCAGGAGCGCGGCCTGGTGGGCCAGGTGGGCATGCCAGCGCTCCTGGGCCAAGCGGCGGGCGAGGTGCTTGAGGTGGCGTTGCAGGGCCGAGCGGCTCAGGCCGTTCTGGGCGGCCAGGGCGCGGTAGGGCACCCCGGCCTCCAGGTCCCGGTCGATGTCGGCCAGGGAGGGATGGGCGCAGACGGAGCAGCGGTTGGACATAGCTATCAGCTTTCAGCTATCAGCTTTCAGCAAAGGCCAAAGATTCAGGGGTCGGCAGGCGGCGGCGTAAGGGGGACAGTCCCGAGTCTCGAGTCTCAGGTCCCGGGTCAGCACCCCCCCAAACCAAACGCATGGGCCGCGGGAAGGTGTCGGCAGGATGGCGGGCCAGCCGCGGGGGCTTCCGGCACCATGCCGCTTGGGCTCCAGGTTACCAGGGGAGGCGGCGGGGGGCCAGCACGGGCGGGACAGGTGGCGGGGTAAAGTTTGACAGGTTGGCAGTCATAATTTAACATGGGGACAAGTCTAGCTGAGGTCGTCGCAGTTAGCCGCCATTTCAGGAAGAGGATGGTGGGAGGATACTTTGATGATCACGGAAGAAGCCAAGGCAGAGGTTTTTTGGCTGGCCTTTAAAGGGCTACCCAAGAAAGAGCAGCAGCTAATCGTGCAGAAATTGCTGCAAGACCGGGAATTTGTGGAAGATTTGCTGGATATCGCCGTTATTGAACAGCGGCGGTCCGAGCCTTCCCGGCCCTTGGAAGATTATCTGGCGAAAAAAGGAAGATAAGGGCAATTAATGCCTTATACGGTCTATTTAAAAAGGTCGGCGGAGAAGGAATTGGCAGGTTTGCCCCGGGAGGTGCACCAAAGGATCATCAAACGGTTGCTGAGCCTGAAAGGCAATCCCCGGCCTCCGGGGGCGAAGAAGCTCTGGGGAGGGGATAGATATAGAATAAGAGTAGGCCATTATCGGGTGCTGTACACCATTGACGATGATCTCCAGAAAATAGAAGTGAGCGCGGTGGGCCATCGGCGGGAAGTGTATCGGCAGGATTGAGGATAAGGCGGCGGGTGTACCCGTCATACGAGTGTTTATATCGAAGGTTAATATGTCCTCTTTAAGCGACTACGATCTCATTCTTCCGCAATTTCCAAGTGAAGAAGAATGGCGGCAGGCGATATCAGAGCTCGAGGCGCTCAAGGGGGTTGCCAAAGACGCCGCTATCGTTCGGGTAAAGGGGTTAAACCTCCTGAGGGAAGTGAATGAACCGAAGGCGACAGCCGAGAGGCTTGGGTGGCTGAACTTATGGACGAAAACTTTTACTGCGCTTGATTCGGCAGTTTCCGCTTTTGAGTATCGCTCGGACCTAGTCTTGCAAATGATCGCTCGCTGCACCTTTGAATGGCAGCTTCATGCGCACGTAATAATGGACCCTATCTCTGACCTCCATGCGCAAGAAAAATCGAACCCCAAAGTTGTTGTCCTTGGTTCACGCGAGCGTTCGCTAAGGGAAACTGTGGACCGACTTCGGGCCTATACTGCATGGTGCTTGTGGTCAGATAAAGACTACTACGAGGAATTTGTTCACCCGAGGAATTTAGCAGGGATATGGGATACAAGTCCGGCAAAAGAAATACTGGCAGATGGGCAACGCCTTGAATTGTATAAGAGATTCTTTGGCTCACTAGACGTGGAAATAGACGAGAAAAAACTGGCAGAACGTAGGCAGGAAATGAAGCGCATGTTCACCGAGAAGATAGAACGCATCGATCAATGGCTATCAGATCCGCACTTGAAGCCTTGGATAAACAAGATTAGGGAGCTTTCAGAAAATAACAAAAGTAAAAATAAAGGGCCCGTTACCTTTTTCTCTCTTTTTGATTCTTCAGTAGGAAGACGCCTTAAACAGCACGGGATGAAGTTCGGTTATGCAGCGTATACAATCGGCTCAATGATCTTGCATGGGTCAACCATGGGGCAATTCATAATGATCGGAACCTCTGGTCTTGGGCCTAAGATTGGAACAGATGATTCTGACGTAGAGGGCGCTTTTGGCGATATAGTCTCTAAATGCAATCATATCTTTTTTTTATTAAGCGCGATCGACCACTTCGTTCTGAAGAGAAGGGAACTTAGACGCTGAGGTTTTGGTTTGAATATAAAGGAACAGCCGGGGGCGACTGTTCTACATTTTTTACTCTGGCCCCGGCCCCCGACCACTGGCACCTGGCGAGGCTGAGGAGGGCGGGCGGGGGGACCCCGCCCCTACGGGGGAATGGGAATAGGGAGATGGGCGGCACGGAGGCTCGCCCTACGATTTTGGTGCGCAGTGCGCACCCTACATTTTTCCGACCCCTGAGACCTGGCCGCTGGGAGCTGGGTTTGGTAACCATCACCCTGGCCCTTATCCCTCAAGGGGGAGGGGAAAGATAAAGGAACAGCCGGGGGCGGCTGTTCTCCATTTTTTTTCTCTGACCCCTGGCCCCTGGCCTTGGCCGCGACCGACGACGCCAGAGAGCAGAGGTCGGCGGGCGAGACGCCCGCCATACTGGGCCCTGATACTGGTGGGAAAGGTGTAGGGGCGGGTTTGAAACCCGCCCCTACAGGCGTCCATGAAATTATGGAGCCGGGTGGCGGGGTGACCCCGCCCCTACGTGGGGAATGGAGGTGGCGGGCACGGAGGCCCGCCCTACTGGTCCCTGGGAGCATAGGTCGGCAGGCGGGGACGGCTGCCCGCCCTACCACCCTCACCCTAGCCCTCTCCCTCGAGGGAGAGGGGATTTTTTAGGGACTGACACCTGACGCCTGAAGTCTGGCCCTTGGCCCCTGACCACTGACCCCTGGCACCTGAAACCTGACCGCTGACCCCTGGCCCCTGGCCCCTGATTTTTTTGCAGGGGGGGCTTGACAGGGGTGGGGGGATTTGGTTATATAGAAAGTCGCCGCTTGGGGGTAGGGAGCGGAGGAGGTCAGTTTGGCCTCAAAGCCCGTGGCCCCTTGACTTTGGCGGAAATAGCCTTATAATTAACACAGTGAAGTTTGCTCTTTGAAAACTAAATAGTGAGCCCGAGTGCGGGAAACTCCAAGTTCAACTGGAGAGTTTGATCCTGGCTCAGAATTAACGCTGGCGGCATGCGTAACACATGCAAGTCGTGCGAGAAACCCCGGTTCGCCGGGGGAGTACAGCGGCGCACGGGTGAGTAACGCGTGGGTAATCTACCCCGGTCCGGGGGATAACGCACCGAAAGGTGCGCTAATACCGCATAACCCGGCGAGTCTGCGGACTTGTCGGCAAAGGTGGCCTCTGCATGCAAGCTACCGGGTGGGGATGAGCCCGCGTCCCATTAGCTAGTTGGTGAGGTAAAGGCTCACCAAGGCGACGATGGGTAGCTGGTCTGAGAGGACGGCCAGCCACACTGGAACTGGAACACGGTCCAGACTCCTACGGGAGG